>Ga0210059_1005546_pt1 | contig 20307 bp, 12 predicted proteins | sample Ectturendosymbi2_FD_188042 | JGI IMG/M metagenome (GOLD analysis project Ga0210059, IMG submission 188042) | Ecteinascidia turbinata endosymbiont from Florida, USA - Sample 2 (SPAdes) (version 2) | ecosystem: Host-associated > Tunicates > Ascidians > Unclassified | place: Key West, Florida... | reverse complement strand
CCTGCCCCAAAATCTAGTGCGGCCTCGCAGTGAATTGAAAGAACTCGCTCAAACGATGATGAAGAAGAGGCAAATCGTTACGCGAGTTTTACTGTACTGCATTAGGGATTGTTGCCACTGCGGTCAGGTTGATCGATAGTCTTGGTGGAACACTGCATAAAATGTCGAACAAAAGAAGTGGTATCCCATTATGGAAAAAATATCAGCAACACGTGCTAGATAAAGCTGTGTCAAGTACAAAACAAACGAAAGCTAGCGACTTTCTTGCAAGAAATATAATGCAGTAGATCTACTGTAACACCTATGCTCTGTGTGGCGTGTGAATGCAACTGGCAATATTTTCATATTCTTGTTTGTACTTTTCTTGTCAAAGCATTCCCGAAAACACGATACAGTAAGCGGCAATCCTGATCCAAGAACACCTTTAATCTTGCCAGGTTTTGGAATTTAATCTAAAATGCCATTTCAGGAAAGATTTATTGTTTGCAGTAGGCTATTGCTATAACGACAGTTCGCCTATAGCAGTGGTTTTCAACCTTTTTTGGACCGCGACCTACTACAGCAACCCACTATAACCCAACGATCCACATGTAAAACTGGAATAAAGGAAATACACAGTATTACAGCTGCGTACATAAAATATCTACACGATACCCCTCAAAGAGGAGACCACTCTGGAGGTCGTGATCCCAGATTGGAAACAGCTGGAGCTGGTCCATGGCGACGCCTTTTCTGCCGTCTCATAAGGTGACGTTATAAGAGAATTCTACTGTATTTTGGTATTTGCTGTCCGTAGGTTTCACAAAATCAGATTTTGCAATAAAGGAGGCAGTAATGTCCTACTGTTATCTGCTGTGGTCCTACATTAGTAATGTCCTACGGTCATTTGCTGTGGCTTTACAAAATGGCGTTAGTGTCAACTGCTTTTTACTGCTGCCCTAAAAGTTCTAACATAGTAGGTAAAAATATAGGACGACAAACGGTTTTTCAGTCAGAAATGCTTACAACTAAAAGACGCATTTCGTGGCTGCAGTTCCCTGAAACAAGTCGTAAATACGCCGCAGTGGCATTTGTTACCCACTGCAAAGAATGTGGAGCCTACACCCAAAAACTTTCTTGTTTTAGCAATGCCGAAGTCAAACTTTCTGGATTATGTTACCGTAAAAGCAAAAGGGCGTACGCAAGAGGGGTTGGGGTTAAACCTCCCCACTTGAACTTGATATTTTACAAAAATTTTATTATAAGGCGAGTGTATAGGGCTTGATTTTTACAAAAATAAGGGGAGTGTGTGTAGAAGATAATGCCTATTATGTCAACAAACTTCGCTTGAAAACATGAATATGACGTGAAATTGTGACGTCACAAACAGCGCACGCCAACCGCAAATGACCACCATATGCCACTGAATAAATCCCCCCTCCCTTGAACATTTTCTTCCTTACGCCACTGAGCAAAAGCATGTGAAGGTTCTCTCTTCGCCCCACACATATTTCCTCGTCGTATGATATGAAAAATTAACTGCAAAATTTCCCTCTTCAGAGTTGAGCGACCACCACGTTTTATGATTTTGTAGAGTCCAGTTAGAGTTGCCAGATCACTTGAAATTTTTTCAAGGACATTTTGTCGTTTTGTGATTATTAACATTTGTCTTAATGCCTAATTTGAATACTTTTTAGATATAGTGGTGTAGCACATTTTTTCAAACAAACATTGCTGAATAACAATGGCCCAAAAATTATAGCAAAACTAGCCGACTATAACTGCGATGAAAATGGTTACTCAAAGTGGAAGAGGCTACACTAGTGGTTTACATTACTTCTGTCTAACGTTCTACTGATTACCAGAAACTGGTGTAATAAGCTCTTGCAGATATTATCAGTAGACATTTATTCTAACGTTTCGTTGGCAATCCAAACCACTTTTTCATAAAGATACGGTAGGTAACTTTCAGCAAGCTTTCACGTACGGTCAACTCAGGTTAAGCTACAGGGTTGCCAGCCTGTCTTAACCAAGAAATCTATACCTTGCTCCAAAAAAAGCCAAAAAAGAGAGATAGCAATCTTAGGACATACACACATAAAAACTGCATAACCAAACACGAAATAGGTATTACTGTAAATTTCGTCAGAAACGTCGATATAGTGCCATTCCAATCTTTAGAAGCATTTTATTTCCCCGTAATTACACTGTCATACAATTGTTTCTTGTTAAATACATTTAACATTTTCAGGGCAAAAGTAAAATTTTTGCAATATTCTTTGCACTCTGCATAGTCATGGACTCTCGTCAGAAGAGATTTGTAATGAATATGCAGCTCAGAAAGTATGTTTCCAGAGTCAAGGCTTCCCGACCGAAAAAAGCCATAAAAATCCAGATTTTGTCTGGCTTTTTTCGATTTTCAAAATTTTTTGATTTTCAAAAGAAGCCAAGTGCGTTAACAAAGGCCGGAATTTCAAAATCTGGTTTCAAAAAAACAAATTGGCAGCAATTGAAAACTAAGCAAGGGTTATTATGACGACACAACTGTTCTTGAATGGTTTACTTTTACTAACCAACTGCAATGGAACACGTTCTGTTCAATTGCATTGTTTAATCTTGATTCCTGAATGTTCAATGTAACCGAAAGTTAATGTACAATTTCACAACTGTTCAAGATCTTTCAAAGACGTTGGAAAATTCTTAAAGCACAACAAAATGTTTTTCAAAGATCAAGGATATAACCAGTCCTGATAGTAAATTCAATGAAAGTCCTTGGCGCTCAAGGACGACTGGCAAACTTAAGTCCAGTTTAAACCAAAAACAGTGTTTAACCATATTCAAGAAATGTGAAAGTATTTTCCAAAGTTTCGATTTAACAATCTTCGGATGTCATGATCAGCGTACATTTATGCAAGCATTTCATTTACATAAGCTCATTGTTCAGGAGAAAAGCATCATGACGTGCACGACGCAATCAAATCTGTTGATTGTTGGTGTTCGTACTTGTGGAAAAACACGAATTGGTTCGACAGTTGCACAAGCATTAATTCCTTATGACATATAAACACACCATATTATCAAAGCAATCGATTCCAACCTTGTTCTTCGTGTCTTTGGTTGACCCGAGATATTTTTAAGAGAACGATTCGACTTGTCTCGAATCACTTTTTCAGAAAAGATTACTTCGTTCCACAAAAAGAAAGATTCTAAGTGACTCGTCACTTCAAGCAGCACCTGTTTTGTCTTTCAATACTGGTTGCAGAAAAAAGTTGTCCGAAATATTTCAGAAAAGATACCAGCCTAGTTTATGTGCAAATATTACTATTATTTCTCTAGTTTTAGCTCAAAGCCCAGCCCATATATAATTCGTTTCTGTTCAAACTTGAAGGACTCGATAGCAACTAGCAACACCACATTGATATTATAATGAATCGACTCAATTTGACTCGAAGCTGATAGCAAGTGACTTGACAGTCATTTCAAGCTGTTGGTTATACGAATTAGACTCGCCCAAACTGCCAAGTCCCCAGATTAGTTAAAAAGCAACCCGGTGAAGACAACATGAAATAGATCGCTTCAACTGCTAATCATGTGAAAGAACACTCAGGCGTTTCAGTTACAAGATTCAACTTGATTTAAAGGGCTTTTTAGACGATTGTCTGCTGTTCCCACAGGAAAAAGGTCACCGGACAAACAAAAAGTTCTTTATTGGCCACTATTCCAGGTTCTGTACGGAATGAACAATAGAATACCTCTCTTGGCAGATTATAATATAAGCATTTTTTTAAGGAAAATGTTAGGCACCCGGTATGGAGTTATAGGAACCCGATTTCTCTTATTCTAGGGACACGATTTTCTCTGACTCCAGGAACCCGATGATAATTTTCTCTGATTCTAGGGACCCGATGTTCAATTCTAGGAACCCGGATAGGGTCCCTAAAATACTTAAAAAAACTGATATAAGACATTGACGAAAGCAAACATGACTTTACCTTACCCACTGAATAAAATGAAGCCTCAAACGCTCTGTGCTTACCACGTATGCTCATGACTTTATCTAATGTAACGGTCATGGCTTACCGAACATGGATGTCATGTGAGGATCACCTCTTCAGGAATCACCATCGAGAAAGAGCCGAAAATCTTCTGAGGGTATACACCAGAACTGATCTGCAGCTGGTGAGCGTTACTTTAGGCGAGTGAGCTAGGGCGTTCGTCAAAGTTTGCCTGAATGCACTCACCATAGGTGAAAAAGGTTGGTGACGAGATTCCCAACTTCGATCTGTATCTTCAACGTGGCAGCAGTATGCCTGCTATACTGAACTAATGGTAAATTTTTCCAATTTTAACAATGAATACATCAACTGAATCTATCGCCAAACGGCGCAGGCCAGGGTTGATAAAAATCAGCTTCTTTAATCAAAAAACTCTGTTTTTTTATTTAAATCAGATTTTTTATTTTTATGAATTCTGATTTAACCTTAACCTGTAGGGGTAGCCACCTAACACTTGTAAATTTTATTTTTAAAAGTTTGTTTGAATATAACGTTTTAGTGCTTTGTTTCTTCAAGTACAGCCACTAGAAACAGCTGAACTTTCATACAAACCTCCTAAGCAAATCAGTTCATAGCACCAGTACCGGTATACAAAACGAAATATTTATTGAACATGACAATACTCAAACCATCAGTTTATCAAATTCATGGACATTTAATGGCATGATACAAAGCTTGTACGTGGATACAAGCTTGTCAGCTATTTTGGTGCTGACAAGCTTGTATTCACGTACAAGCTTTGTATCATGCTTTGTATCAATCAAAGTCGATTGTTAAAATTAATTATCACAATGCAGCTTTCACTAGTTCAGCTGCTACAAAAGTATGACTTACATGTATAAAACGGTAAAAACCTGTAATATATCTATTATTACGAAACAAAAAGATGTTCTGATACTAATATGTCTGCAGTCAAGTTATTTATGTACTTACCAATATATCATCACCAATGATAAACAACCAAATATTTTAAAATTTCGCAGCACAGAGTTCATGAATACGCTTCTGGGTTAACCTCAACACCTAAGGCTGCATGATTTTGCAGTTGCAAACGCAGAAAATTTATAGGTCAAAATACAGTCAAAATTTCTTAATTATACAGTTAAAATTTAAAGATTTTAGGCCAAAAAATTGGTTGCCCTACTTATTACTTATATATTTGCGTGCGAAAGGGCTCATATATGCGGAGATTGTTGCCAGCAAACCACATCCAACATCCTAAAAGCAGTGCAAAGTCAATTATAACTTTCCACCAACTGTATTTCATCAGGTCCACCCAAAAAACTTTGCACTTCTTCAGTATTTGTTTGTGGAAATCAAAACATTTTTGGTTGCTCTTGAGCTTCCATGCAACCAGTCCGAAATATTGCACTTTTGCATCGAGAAAGATTCAGCATTAGAAAGTTGCTGTGTTCATTTCATGCAAAATTCACAATCTTTTCGAGTCTTTCCTGAGAACATGATGGATGCTATGAATCGTGGCTGGGAAATATTGAGAAGAAGGTTGAAAAAAGAAAGCAGTGTTAATCAAAGGCCACAGGTTGATTGAAAGCAGAGCAGGTTAACTGTCTTCGCAAAAATGGCCTTACAGTACTATGAGAAAAAGTTTTTCTCACATTTGCATAGCATATTGTAGCTGCAGATTATGCACTGCATACTACAGCTGCAGACTAGGCTCTTTCAGCTTTTACATGTAATTCCAATCAAACGACTTATCAAGTAGGAATTTTATAAATAAGCAGCTGCAATTTTTGTAAACCTGTACATAAACTTTTGATCAATTGCACTCAGTTGTTTTGAAATTTCAGAATGACATCTGAAACAGAATTTTAGATGTTACCATGGTTTTACAACCTGTCATTGCTTTCTACACTTGGATTTCGTTGTGGCAGTCAAGTGAAGATAAGCTTCTGGATGTCGCAAAACACCAAACATTTTTGAGCGTTTTGTGATAGTTCAGCGCTCACCACACCTTGGCCTTTTCAAGCATGACAGCGACGTGATTTCGCCGCCTGAAAAATACCATTGTTCCTGATAGCACGCGCGAATGCCGTGATCAGCGCTATATCAGATTTACACTTTACTGAGCGGCTTTTGTTTTTTATGAAGAACATTCCTTGTTGCTTAGTGGCTGCTCACTAACAACCTTTGTTCCCTACGTTCCACATCACCGTCTTTCCAGCAGCTTTTGGAAATTTGACTTTACTTCAACGGCGGTTTTGGAATTTGACTATAGGTTTTGTTACCAGGAGTGAAAGTTTGAAGTGCCTTGCAAGGCTTATGCTGAGAGAAAACAAATCAGAGGAAACATAGTCTCAAACAAAAGCAAGAATATCGTTCGAATCGTTCTTTCGAAGTGCCACATCGTTCACGGTTAGTTCGCTGTACCTGGATGATCAGTGAGAGCTGCAAAACAGTTTATGCATCGACTTGCACGAACGTAGTAAGTAGCTTATGGAGCAGGGGCGTAGCGTCAGTGAATGCGAGGCATGTAGTGCATGCCTTGCTTTCAGTGAATAAAACTTAATCACTTCAAAACTTTAAATGAAGTTTTAAAGTTTTAAATCAGCCTTTCAAACGTGTGTGGTTTTGCTATTGAATTCGGTGAAAAATTGGGTAAACACGCATGCGGAACGGGAATCACGTATGCAACATCTGCGATTGAATGCGTGTTTCCGAAAAAAATTGTCAAATGTAATTAAGCTTTTGTAAAAATGCGCAAAGGTTTTGAAGCTGAAGAACCTTTTTTGCTAGTATGTTGTAGTAAAAAATTTCTTCTATTCAAAAGTGCTTGTTTATTAGAGAAATTTTTTGTTTTTGGATACCAGTAAAGTCACCTTGCGTAAACATTGCAAAATTACTATTGGAATCAATGCATGCAATTTTCAGTTTTGCTTTTGCTTCGTGTGACGCAACCAACCTGGAGACCTGAATCTAGTCACATGACCTGCTGTAGCTCTGTGTCTGTGTTAGATTTTCAGACTGCAGGGAAGGGGCAATTTGTATAGTTTGCATTTCAACTTGCAATTATATTGTTACAACCTCTCCGCTGGCGTTGCGCTGAATGCGTGGTTGACCACGAACGGAATGTTCGTGAAGAACAACATCAATATATGTGTGACGTGAACAATCAATAACAGATTAATCGCGTCGGGTGAGCTGTATTGTTGCTTGCTGCCACAGCGTGAAGCTTTGCGCACTTACCGCTCAGACTTTCCGATCGCAACAATATCATATTACAGTTTTTTAAGGAAAATATTAGGTACCCGGCGTGGACCTGTAGGGACCCGATTTCTCTGATTCTAGGGACCTGATTTTTTCTGATTCTAGGGACCCAATGATCACTTTCTCTGACTCTAGGGACCGATTTTCAATTCTAAGGACCCGATTCAGGTCCCTAAAGCACCTCAAAAAAACCCTGTCATATTAGAACAAAAATGGGAGCTATGATGGGGAAGTAGCTGTTGAGATGGCGTAGCAATTAGGCAAGTGTTAGCCCAAGTGTTTATGAACAGAAGAGGTAGGCAAGTCGGTGCAGATACTTAAACTAGGTCAGCACCAGACTTGAAGCTGGTAGGCTAAAGCCAAACAATGGTTTACTAAGGAAATTCAACCCAAACTCGTATTGCAAGTTCTACTGATTATGTGGAAGCAGTTCATCAGATTAGATTTATTGTTGACCGTGTCTGCTTTTTTTAACAAACATCGTTCACTCTGGGGATTAGCACAATGCGGGTCGATGTGAATAACTTCAGGGCCGGCCTTTAGCCGATCTGACCGATTGCTTCCAATCGGGCCTCGCGCCAAAGGGGGCTTCGCTTCTAGCCTACGCAAACTTAACATTTCTACTGAAGCTGCTTATGTAGTGCCGGCGTGGGGCCCACAGTATTTTTTAAGCGTTGGGTTCATGGCCAACGAAAATTAAAGTGAACTGTGCGGTGTTAACACCCTCATATTTATGATAATTCGTTCTGGAATCGTAACAGTGATCATTCTTTTTCGATAATGTGTGGACTAGTTTTTGTTTTCAATAGCAGCTACAGTAGTGAAGACAGTGAAGGTTTGAGTTTTGAAAATTTGTTTTCTGTTTCAATTGTAAGCATTCCGTACTTGGCAGGCCAAGGTTTAATAGTTGGTGCAAGATACGGTTCGACAGTTGTTGCAGTTTCAATAGTTACCGCCACTTTTCTACTGAAAATTTTAAGTTTAGTTCGTAGTTTAAAGTGTTTGCTGCTTAATCGGTCTTTCAATAGCGTTATTAATTTTCCATGGCAGAGATCTGATGGGGCGGGGCAACCTCTTTCTTTCCCTAATTTGTCCATTGCCCTCAGGATTTACTTGACCATTCCAGTTGGCGTCCGGAGAAAGGAGTTTTTCTCAGCTAAATCTAATTAAAACCTATTTAAGATCATCAATCCAACAAGAGCGCCGAAATAGTTTGGCGATTATGTTTGTCGAATCCGAAATTAACAGAGGCTTAAACTTGGACAAACTTAAGGACATGGCTAATGCTAAAACACGAAAAATGAGTTTCTCTGAGCAAATGCAATTTTTTGTTGTAGGCTACAATATCCTGAAACAGGGCTGTGGAGCCGGAAATCAAGCTTCCGGCTCCAACATCCAAAAACTTTTGGCTCCGACTTCAAAATGGTTTGGTCCATTGAAAACTGAAAATCATTGTCTTATTTGTAGAATTGTATTATTAAACAATATAGATGAGGTGTCGCAAAATGATGTATCTGATGAACAGTGGGACATGTGCAATAACGTTTGAGAAGCCCTGATCTACACACAAAAGAGCACGGGCGTCGGAAGGAGTTTTCTAGGGCAGAGGCGGGCAACCTTTTTCGGTTTGCGTGCCGAAATCGGCTAAATCAATGACAAAATTCTTCCGCGTGCCAACCAAAATTTGTGATAACGTAGTATTTGACATCCTCAAAGGTGCATGTGAAGAGCCTTGAAGAAATGGTACTAACTGACCCAAAAAGTGAAAACACAATATAACCAGATTTACGTTTATTCACCTTGAAAATAACGCCCAAACAAAAGCAATGCTTTGCCTATTTCAAAACAAAACATGCATAATAAAGTTTTTAAACAAGACTTAAGTAACTTGTCAAAGAAAGTATCAGTTAGGCATGAAGACAGGGCCTGATAAATGAACACCACGTCCCCGAAACTCTTAGCACAACTGTGCAGTTCGCTCACGTCCGATCCTTTGCCTGAATAGGCAGGTTGCGAAACTTGCTAGCGGATTGTTGTACTCTTGGTCTTTATTTCGTAACAATAACATGGCAATAAACCTTCAAATGTTCACCTCCAGTTATGGTAGTAGGCGTTTTGTGCATGTGACCAGGGCTCCCAACGAGTTTTTTTCCATCCAGATTTTTGATCTGTTATTTTTAGTCGACCTGGTTGTCATGCTTTAGCTATGAAAAATCGCCTTAAATCTGGATTTTTCGAAGTGATAAATTCATCAGCAACTTCAGTGTGTTCAATAATATAAAGATAACTTTATATTACAGTGTTTACATGCGCACATCAGGTGAGAAAGTAAGCTACGCATATCGGATGCAGCAGAATGTGTTCAATCAGTTTCATATTCTCAGCATATACGATCATTGTCAGGGTTATATACAGGGGTGTGTTTAAGGGAATGCAAACGAGGCACTTGCCTCGGTCCCCTTTTTTAGAGACCCCTCAAGGTATTTCCGACCACACCATAATTCAGTACTCTACCTACAAAGGGGCCCCCAACAGCAACTGTAATGTGTAAAGTACCTTGCTTTCAATGGGGTCAAACAGCAACTGTAACGTATAAGTAGGTTACTTTGCTTTCGAAGGGCCCCCAACAGCAGTTGCAATTTGCAAATACGTTGCTTGCAAATGGACATAAATTAACTGTAATATATAACCACTTTTCTTTCAAAGGGTCCCCCAATTTCACTGATTTTCAGTGCTTCATATTTCGATTTGGGAATTTGAGGGAGTCGAAGCTTTCTTTGGGTGGCTAAGTGGTGAGGGGTTTGAGTTTTGGGCCCGTGTGCCAGCGTGGGACCCCTATTGGGGTGTATGAAGTGCGACTGATACGGCTCTGTTTGTAACCACATGGCATCAAAAGCATATAAGGGTTAAATTAAATAACAGATTGTTAACAAATGAAAATGAAGGAACGGACACCGAGTTTCATCAGATAATACTGCGACTTGTAAGTTGGGGTGGGCAAACCCTGTCACGCGTGCCGAACTTAGCACGCGAGCAGTTCTATCCCGCACGTGAGCGATTCCCCCTTCAAATGAAAAAGTTAATAACTTACAAGTCAATCAAACTAGACAAAAAATCAAACTAACCTCGTCCTGTGTAATGCTTCACTGCACCAACTATTCAAGACCACAGAGATTGTCACGGGTTGAGAGTCAAGCAGTGCGGTTATCCGTGAGAAATTTGGGCAATTATAATGCCAAATTCCAGAAATTTGGTCTTGTTAAATGTGATTTGACATGCTGTTTGGCATGTGCGTCATTGTTTGGTATTTTTTTGGTCTTATTTAGCTGTGTTGACAGAAACAAAGGTTGTTTGGCATTTTTGAAAACGTTTCTCCATGCACTTAAACTTTTTGATTATTTTCAGATAGTTTGGGATTTATTAAAGTTACCTGACATGTTCTTAGTAGTGATATGGCGTATTTGACCTAACTGAACCTGCAAAGCCTAATAGCTTTTCTAGGGGTTCTCCTTCTCTGTGACTGAAAGATCATTTTGTCAAAGATATTTTGTGAAAATGTGACAGATCTAACATATCAGACGATTAGATTGTGTACCAGCTTCAAAGCAATAAAAGACTATGCAGTTTTGAACCAACAATACTTCTATAAGCTATTTTCAGAGTCACTTCCGTGCTACCACCATTAATCATCAATAACCTTCTACGCAGGACAACCATGAATAACACATTTGGTTTATGTGTAGGTGCAATGGATAAGGAAGCGCCAAACGTGCGGGTTGCTTCCCATCAAGGTTCAAAAGAGTTGTTTACTTTAAGTGAACTTTACTTAACAGCATTTGATGGATGATGCCGCTTTTCCTGGCTGGAAGAGTTTTGTCGCCCTGTACCCGTCAACACAGTTCGTGTGTAGGTTTAGCGATTTCGTAATTCCGAGCTCAGTTCTGACAGAACAATTCATTTTTCTGTTTTTCTTCGTGAAGGTATGTGCATGTGTGATGACTTCAAAAAAGTTATATGTCCATGCCCTACTCACAAACACCCAACAAGCTTTGTAATGAAAATAACGGCCAAAGAAAATATGTAAACCACCCAACAGGCTGTTTTTTAATTTTATGCAGGCTACGGCATGCAACTCTTGAAACTTTTCAATTGGTTACCGATAGTGTGCTTGCAGAGGAGTTTAAAAATATCCTATTCACAGCCGAAGCACTTATTACCAAAAATTCTTGTTTTTCGTCATGGGCGCAATTTTGTTGTAAAATGTGGGAGGACAGCTTGGTGTGAAAACACCATATTCATCGAGTCGATGCAGAAGTAAAGTTTTACGAATACAGATTCCCAATCTTGTTTTTTTTAAATGTATTGAAAACAACACCAATCAGGCTTTGCTTTATCCTTACAGATCAGATGGTTTACAAATTGTTATACTTAATATTTTTCTTGCACATTTCCGCTCTTTGAAAAAGCTATAAATCTGTTTTATGCCACTGGGTATCATGCCCACAGCCCACCCCTACCCGAATCTCCACTGATATCCTCTTGCCAATAGCAAAAAAGTTTGGCAACAAATTAGCGTAGCCTACTTCATAAAATAATTTTCAATTTATTTTTACTGTTGGTGTGTGGAGGATGTATCATTCTATCTCCCCTTGTCGGCTCCTGCATACATCTCACATACCCATCTACGATGTAATTTCTGCATACCTAATCGTCACGTGAGTGTTGCCTTGTGACCAGTGCCGTAGCAGCCCCAGCGCCCGGATTTAGGGGGCCCCACCATGTTCATGTGCTTAGACATACGTGCGGCATGTGCGTGCCACTTAAGACATTTTCACCGAAGAAAAGTTTTTGTAGATGCTATCGGTAGTATTTCACTTGAATATTATTTGATATTGAGACGAAAAAACTATTACAGAAACAAAATATTCTCCGAGCACATTAAAAAATGTCAAAACGTCCTACTTTTGGCATTTCTTATTTTACATAGCTATAATTAGTACCGTAACTAGAGGTTTGAGCCAGGGTGGAAAACGTAGCTAAAAGCGGCCCACTGATCAATGTACAGGGCCCACTAGTCAAAAACTAAAAAAAAACCTGAGAAATGATGGTGAATCTGGTTGTGGATGGCCATACTAAAATCCTAAATCACCGGAAAATAGTCCGAAAAATAAAAAATGCAACAACCTATTGAAAAGCAAAAGAATACTAAAACCAAAATATAAGTTAACTGCTGTCCGGTTTTCACAACCAGCTTGCCAGCGGGAGCAACTCGCTCCACTGCCCCCGTAAGTTCGTCACTGGCTATGTATTGTATTTACATACAGCAAGCTGTCCCTACTCAACTGCAACAAGATACGAGCTGCTGGCGTAGCTTGGTTTATGGGAGGGCCTGCAAGTTATCTAATTAACCTTTGTTTTGGATGAGTTAATTATTGGCTGAGAACGCGGGAATGCTTTCACATTAATCGTTGCATGAGAGTGGTAGATAATTTTGCAGTACCTCAATGACTTTAGCATTAGTACGGACTGCTGACTCCATTATACAGTACTAACTTTGCTGATGAACCGTGATCAGTGCATTGCACATAGCTTAGTGTTTTAGTTTCTTGTAATTATAGCTAATCAGTAATGCTGAAAAATGAAGAAATACGTCAGACGCATCCCTTTTACAGGAAAGGACTAAATGATTTTGAAGCTGAATGAATTAAGTGTGGCTGCAGTTGCGCAGTTCGCAGGAAAGAGTGAAGAGATCATTGTGGCTTTGTGGATGTACCAAAAACTTATTTCTCACAGCGTAACCAGATGACTATCATGTTATCCTAGCTTGCCAAGAATGCTTCAAAGGTACCCAGCTTCATATTCATACTTCATGTCCATCGACAAACCAACTGTTGTTCTGAGGCTTTTTCTTGGAAATTCTCCAAGCGAATTCTGGTTAACACATGTAGACACTTGCAATCATTTTTGTTTGCTTTTAATGAGCAAGTTCAGAATGCTGAGAAGTCAAAAGCATCAGTTGCTGAGGTTGTATAGTGTTTCGCCACTGTGAAGGCAAGGGTTCAAGTGAAACAATCAGATATTCATATCAAGCTAACTTGAATCAGCACTAAGAAAATTCAGAGAAGGCAAGGATCATGGTTGTGATTTATTCATGTCAGATGTATCTGTATTGTCAAAGTTTTGCGTTGCACATCTGGCTAAATGAATCACTTTATTTGCTGAATTAGAATACTTTGACAAGGTTCCTCCGTTTGCAACAACTGAACGGGAAAATGATGAACCATATAAGTAGTATTTGCTTGATAGAAACGTTTCTATTGATGAAGCTGAAGTAAACTGTTTGACCAATACCAAAATGTGTTTGAGTTCGTGCAAAAAGATCATCAACCAAATCCAATTTATTGTAAAATGATGGAAAATGAAAGATGGGCAAAATATTTTGAAACTTACAACACCATTCAATGCTTCAGAAAACTGATAAAGATTGCAGTTTTACTTCAGCATTATGGCTCTTTACGCTAATGTGGAACGATTTTTGCTTGATGCAGCCACAAATTTAAAAGAAAGATACATTGTTCTGGTTGAACCAGTTTCTAGTCTGTTAAAGTGGTAAAGTGGTGTGCAATTTAAAACACCTTTCATGCAAGCAGTTTCAGGCGATTCTACATTTTAAAAAAAATTAAGGAAGCTGCAAAATATTAATGAGCTAAATAGGACAAGTAAATGGGCATTTTGATTTTTGGAAATGCACTGCAAGTTTTATTTGTCGCCGAACCACAGCGGCGAAGCAGTTGACAGAAGCTGACTTGCTTCTGGTGACGGGTTTCCCAACAGTTTCACAAATCGCTAATCATTGTCAAATATCATGTTGTATCGTACAGTTTTGTTACACGAGTTAACAAATGTGACGTCACAAGATTACATCATAAATATTAACGATCTGTGGAAATACTAGGGACTTCATCAATCATCCCCTACCTAAAGATTCTGTATCCGCACATGGGGCCTCCCACCACGCTTGGGCCCCAGGCCTCCCACCATCTAAATTCGGCGCTGAGCAGCCCAACTGTGCCCCCCTCCAACATTCTTGCAGGGGACCCCTTGTTGTGATTTCTAACAAAAGATTTCGACGTTATTGCACAATCCGAGGCCGAATTGCCTTCACAACAAAATATCCTGATTGTTATTTTTTCTTATTACATTATTTTTTTAGTTTCACTTGCGCATATGTGTAGGTCACAGCTATGTCCAACCCAAATGGCTTGCTGAGCCAAAAATTATGCCACTATCTTAACCAGGGCCGCACAATGGTCATATTAGTGGGGGCCGCACATTGAATGGGTTACTTTGATCTTAGCAAACTAAATTTAGCTTAAGCTAATGTACTGAATGCGTTCGAATCCTAACTGCAATGGTAAGAGACGTGCTAAGTGGCACTGAGGATTACTGAGGACTGCCTGCATCAAAAATGTCACAATCAAGATTATCAAAATAAGAACCAGTTGTCAGTATAGGATACTTTCACTGCAGCTGAAACTTAAACTGGGCTGCACAAAACCTTCGACTGGGCCACATGCGGCCCGCGGGCCGCGGGTTGGACATAGAGGATTTAAACAAACACGATGTACAATCCTGACGGATGTGAGAAACCCCACTGAACCAAACTTCGCAGATTACATACCGCCGTATGTAGCCGGAAACTGACCCAAAGGTTGTGAAGACGTTCAAGTAAGTGACATGCAACACTTCTTAGGTGACAAAAAGAGTAATATTTCCATGGGTGTCGGAAGGGTTTTTGCAGAGTGGGGGGCAATAGTGGATTTTTTCCGTTGATGGCCAAACAGATTTTTCCAAGTGGTGTCAACAGTGGTGAAACTTCATTCACTAATTCCGAAACCACGAAAAAATAATTTTTATACTGAAACGTTGATAGTAAACTATCAAATTTCAAAATCCAAGGGGTGCCATGACTCCTCCGACGCGCATGAATACTTCATAACCTGTACCACTGTGTGGATACTTCGCAAGTAGTTGCTTTTTCCAAAAACATTTCTTTGTAACAATATTTCTACGCTTTTGATATATTTCCTGAAAATGTTCGATAACAATGAATGACAAAGATACATCAGGTACAGTATACGCGTGTGTGGTGCAATTACGTTGAAATTTTGTTACAGCAGTTTGGTTAGTATTACGTGCTTGAAATGAAATGTCTATACCAACCAAATCATAAAAAGTATCATTTTAAAATACTCTTATTTTCTCTACAGAAACTTGAAAATTTAGATCAGTTTCTTCATACTTTTACAGTACATTTAAACAGTTTTGCACGGAAGTGAATTTTTCCACAGAAATATGGGTTGCTTTCCATCGAAGCAGCAACCGAAGGAAACGTACAAGTTGACAATTACGGTGAGACTTACATGTGAATGAACTGAACACGTTTCGTTTTGCTAAAATTTACATCCTGTGGAAAAAATGTAAGCTTATGACGCCATATTTCCCCACTGTACTAACTTTAAGCAAACCTGTATCGCGATCGAAATGTGCAGTGCTGGCCATAAACGTTTTGATTTATGAAATGAAGGTTAAAGAGTGGTCGAAATAAAAAACTTCTGATTTATTTTAAAGATCTTTATGTTGGAGATCAGTTCAAAGCTACCACCGATTTATCTCTGAAATATTGCAAATCATTAACCTTGTTTTTACAGGTTCTGTTTTTAACAAACCTGTCGGTCTGCGTTAGGTGTGCTTTTATCAATGTTGCGTTCCACTTCAGAATCCTATGAAGTACACAAATTTGAATGTGATCGCAAAATTTTAAACACTGATTAAGGCAAAGCTTATCTAGTTGAGATATGTTATCAACTGACTTTGTAGCAAAATTTTAAAACTGTGAAGGAATTTTATGAACACCCTGTTCAGCACATTTCATGTTACGTTGATGTTGCAGCAAATACGTTGCTCTGAGAAAGTTGTTCATAGTAGAGATGTCAACTGTGCCGCAACCGCGTTCCGCGCCGTGCGGTTTTGGAAATTTTTTACCGCGTGCCAGCCGCGCCGCGTGACTTTTAAAAATTTTAAGCCGCGCCAGCGCCGCGTACTGCGTGGACGTTCATCTAAAATGATGAATCTTTGCAAAACATAGAAACTTTTCGGAAGTTTTTGTCTTAGATCACAGCAGTTGTTTTGAAAAAAAACTCCCCTTATATGTCAGCTCTCCATTGACAACAAATGCAAAATTTAAGGTGAATGAGATAGGCTACACACACCGTGACCTTGCCATGCCGACTAGTTTTGTGATAGTTGGTGGAACATATAGTGAATCACATAACCAATGCTCAATTGCAACAGGTATGGCACATACATAAAGTTTATAAAACTTTGATACAATGCAAGCAGGGGATGTACAGTATGTTGGCGGAAACAGTACTTTGAAAAGATTTTTGCTTGTGTGTCAATTGGTCCAACTGCAATAACAACTATCTTATTTTTATAAATTGTGACAGAATGCTTGCTACGGTTTTGCACACAGTAGCAAAGAGTGGTAAAACAATTTCAAAGGATAAAAAGAACATTTTGTAGATTTGTAGGTATTGTGTATTTTGCTTCATGTGGCAAATGCTGTATAGGGCCTATATATGGTGGCTGTGTTGGGGTTGTAAATTTGTCTTTAGTTGAAGACCATTGGTTGATGTGGCCACATGACAAATAGGATATGCAAAGAGACAATGGGTTAGGGTTTAGGAATACGGTACAGTATAAGGATTTAGAAAGAGGTTCAGGTCAGGTTTTAGGGATAGGTTTTGTGGTTAAGGCTTAGCCCACATTTTATGCAAAACAGGCAAGAAGGTGCCAACAATTTGCCAGCACTAAAGACATGACAAAACATCGGACTCTGACGTCACAGTCAACTAAGCAGGTCACATGTTTCGATCTTGTCATAAAATGTGACCACTTCAACCGATCAAGTTCGGCTAAAGGCAAAATAGCTCCAGCAGTGCTGCAAAATAAACACTATGCGCAAAATAGACACTGCCAAATTTATTGACAAATCTTATACCTAGAGAAAAATGTTATGAGGAGCACAGTGCTTCAGGTTAGGCGGTGCAAATGGCAATTGCTGTTGGGGTGTAACACTTTGGGTATGCGGTGCAGTGCGGACGCCGACAGGGAAAAGTACAACAAATGCGGTCGCCTTGCGGACAGTAGACAGAAGCTGTTGATGCGGTGTGGACAACGGACACAAATTCTCCGTCCGCACCATCTTTAGTTCATAGTACCAATCAGACCATAACCCAAAAAATTCTCTATATCATGCGCTTAAACATCTATAGCAAAAATAATATAGGCCTGCTTCTTTTGAGAATTTGCGACAATGTGGCATTGCACATAACGATTTCTACAGAAACAGCATGGGCAGAAATGCAAAAGCGTCTGGAAAGCAGTGAGTTTTAAACTGATTCCAACAAAAATTCAAATGTCTTAGCGAATGCCAAGATTCTTTGCTTTCTTTGTTGTGTTTGTTTCAAAATTTAAATTTTGTGCTTTTCATTAAAAATAACTCATTATCTGGAGTTGTTCCGCATGTATCCTAAAGACGAAGCTGTGAAATCTCTTCCGTCCGCAAACTTTGTAAATGCGTACCTGCTTTCATCTTACTATACTCAGCTCGTTAACGCAATTATGGCATGGTCTAAATCAATTCATCAATCTCGATGCTGATTCAATTTAGTGATCATTTTGATGAACTGCAGTCCGCTTTCTTACCTCAATTTTTGCACTAGCTTGCTTTAACTTTCATCGTTTTCATTAAAGTAATTTATTGCTGATAATTTTATTGTTGTAAACGACAGTGGTTTTCAGACACGAATCCATTGTTTAGGCAAGCTTCATCTTTCAAAGTTTGAGTTTTGACCCTTGATGTGATTGCGCGCAGCTGCTTGCAATGTATTTCATTTAGACGAGCAATCGCTTCCTTGGAACCGGAACAGATGAGCACGTGCAGGTGAAGATCACCGGAGCAACCGAGAATGAAACTCAGTGGAATACGTTGGGCAAATTGCTTGTCAACGACTTCGAATCAGGGGAGACACAAACGTACACAGTCACACACCGTGGATCCGAAATAGGAGCTCCGGTCATTCTGCATTTCCGTGAGTCGCTGTTTGGGATCGTTGTAGATGTCAAACCAGAGCAAAGTGCTTGATGTCCTAAGCAACATAGGCATTTGCGACATAATGGTTCACATTTAAAGTGGATACTGCGCGCAATCATTGTTAATGAGCAAGTGCAGTGTGCGTCAAGTTTGCCGAAACCATATAAAACAAAGCATAATGCTTGCGTTACGTTAAAGACAAACACAAGAAGCAATTCAGTTACTTTTCCCACATAACAATTTTCTTCTTTTTGAAAACAGTTTACTCGTAAGATTAATTTTTTTCGAAATATTGATGACAGAATAGCATAATGTTAGCATGAAATGTGGTTAGGGGAAGGTGGGGCACAGTATGACCAGGGGAACAGTCGTCTTTTTTGGTTTATTCAAAAAGTTGAAAATGTTGAACTTTAAAGTTTCCATGGTGATTTAGTCTCATACCAGCCGTAGTACTATAGTGCATTTTTCCTTGATAGGCAGCCGTTGTTACGAGTTACAGAGCAAGTTATGTTTTTGCGATCGAAAAGTAATTTATAAAATCGCATTTAGATTTGGGTTTTGCCCACGTTAATCAACATCTCCTGTTCTGAGTTTTTGTGACTTTGTAGTCAGGGCAGTGCAATATTATGTGATATTGCCAGATTCTAAATCTTTTTAACTTGAGTTGGTACTTCTTCATTTTATTTTTTAGATATGCATGGGGCTTATCTGACATAAAAAAATGGGGCACACTCAACACATTGCCACTAGGTCAGTCTAAACAAGGTAAAGCTTGAGGGGTTATATTGGAATGCACAGGGCCAGCCCTAGCAGATGCGGGGCCCAATGCAAGACCTGGGCGGGGGCTCAATGCAAGACCCAGGCGGGACCCCTCTGGGCAGTGATTTGATGACGTCATCGTGTTCAGTCAACCATGTTACGATCGTGGTAGAGCACAGATATACAGTGCAGTACTAACACGAGAATTGAACACGTTTGCTAACGTTCGAGAGGAAATTTGTTAGTTCTGACGAGAGCGTTCTTTGTTAACAATGAAATTTATATGGAGTTTTTACTGAATTCTTAAGCACATGTGTATCTGGTAAAAATTAACAATCTACCCAAACACCATGGTGCGGGGTCGCAGAGGCGCTGGGCCCAATGCAGCTGCATCGGTTGCATCGGCTTAAGTCCGGCCCTGGAAATGCAGTGCAGAATACTTCTAATCTATGGGCATTTTTAAGTTTATTATGTGCTTAGAGGCACATTATATTTGTATGGTAAAGCATGAATTTCAGCATACTGCATTGGTTTCAGCTTAAACCGACTCAAAGAAAAAGCGATCCGTTCAAAATTTCCCTTGAACATGACTAATGACATGATAGCACTGGCATCTAATTGGGAAGATAGACTACGGCCCCCAAAATGCGACAAGAAAGAAGACCCACAGGTTTGGGCTACATCTTTTCCCATCTGTTTACTCTAACACAAAAAGAAAAAAATTAAACCCGAAGGCAATGATTACCTACAAAAGACCCACCGCAATTGGACAAAAGCTAACGAACTACAAAGACCTTGCTTTAAACAAGACACGAAAGCATACCAAAGGCGGCTCAAGGCCATGTGAGCACTGTGCACTTTGTGGTTGCTATGGAAAAATAACAAATCCATGATACCAAATGTTTCACAATTGTTGACTAAAACCAAAACTTTTAAGCTAAACCAAAGATTGACCTGCGCAGATTTTGGCATTTACGTCGCGACTTGTGTGATATGTCATGAACAGTATGTTGGTCAAACTAGCAACAAATTTTCCAAAAGATGGTCAGCGCATCGCAGTAATTGGAACAAACAAGATTGTAAAACTGACAGTGACAAGGACCAGATGGCCTTGTCGCGGCACTATTCAGA
>Ga0210059_1005544_pt1 | contig 20313 bp, 12 predicted proteins | sample Ectturendosymbi2_FD_188042 | JGI IMG/M metagenome (GOLD analysis project Ga0210059, IMG submission 188042) | Ecteinascidia turbinata endosymbiont from Florida, USA - Sample 2 (SPAdes) (version 2) | ecosystem: Host-associated > Tunicates > Ascidians > Unclassified | place: Key West, Florida... | reverse complement strand
TTGCGAATTGTGACTGGATGCCTGCGTCCTACACCAGCGGACAACCTTCCTATTCTCGCAGCCATCCAACCTTCTGAGCTTAGTCGCAAAGGAGCCACATTGTCTCTAGCACGCCATGCCATGGAACCTGGACACCTGCTCCACTCAGCGCTCACCTGAATAGCGTTCATCAGTTCACCCGATAACAACATACGTAGGGCGCTCTGGGCGTATCACCGATGGGATGTGGAGTGGTTGGACAACACTACGAGACTCGGTATTTTCGTCTCCGACACCGGCACCCACCCTCCTGGAATGACCCTTCCGAGAACAGCGTGGGTTCAGCTTAACCGCCTCCGCACCGGTGTCGGACGCTTCCGCTCGTGCCTGTCCAAATGGGGTACGGCCTCCTCTGCGGCTTGTGAGTTTGGCGCAGAAGAACAAACCGTCGATCATATTGTCCTCCAATGTCCAATCCATCGATCTCCTCATGGACTGTACGGCCTGGCGTTTCTGAACGTTGAGACAATCGAATGGCTGCTCAACACCTGCCCCGAGATCTAGTGCGGCCTAGCAGTAGATAGTAACATCTCGCTCAAACGACGAAGAAGAAGATGCATTCGGAAGATGCGAAAGTGGAGCAGCAGACAAATGCAAAGTTCAATGAGGTGAAGTGATTTAATCCAACTGAAGAACTTGGACTTGTGCAGAAAACGTTGTACGTAACGACTTACCACCCGTTTCTTAATCCAGGACAACACTGGAGCTGTTGCGACAAAAACATTTCATTTATTGGGCGTAAACAGAAATTTTTTCAGGTGGGTTGGCGAGCAAGTTATTTTTGAGTCATGTTCTTGAGCCTTATTTCTTTTCGCAGATCTGGAACGGTTTTTGTCTACCATATAGAATTGAAGATTATGTTCATCTATATTTTGTAACAATCAATGATGTACCAATGGCCAAGTACAAGTTCTTCGCAATGCTAGTGTTTAAATAAGCAATAAAAACATGAAGATTGTTTCTTGTAAAGAAACTATCGTTTGAGGCGTGGTGGTCTTGGTGCTTGGACGAGAATTGCGGCTGTGTGGCGTGACTTGCCGGGTTGAAATATATGAAGGTATTTAGAAACTGTAAGTATAATAATTACAAATATTTTGTAACAAATATTCTGTGTTGGTAGTTAAATTAGCAATAACTGTAATGAAGTGCACCGTGCGTGGGACCATATTGCTGTAATAGTCATTTAACCAATCAACGCACTGCTCTTGCTGTGGTCTGTACTCGTACCGCTCGTTTAGGCCAGCATTACTGTATGTCTAGGTGTTCAGTGTACAGTATTTACGCTCGTTTGGTCATCGATGTTGTTGTGTGCGTTCTCAAACGGTGTTGTTCTCTTACCGTGCTTATCAGGGCCGTCCTTAAGCCGATGCAGCTGCATTGGGCCCCGCGCCTGTGGGGCCCCGTGCCATGTTGTTTGGGAAGATTGTTCATTTTTGCCAGATACACCTTGCGCTTGAGAATTCAGCAGAAACGCCGTACAAATTTCATTGTTAACAAAGAACGCTCTCGTCAGAGCTAGCAAATTTCCTCTCGAACGTTAGCAAACGTGCTCAATTCTCGTGTTAGTGCTGCGCTGTATATCTGCGCTCTACCACGATGGTAACACGGTTGACTGAACATGATGACATCATGAAATTACTGCTCAGAGAGGCCCCGCGCCTAAGTCTTGCATTGGGCCCCGCGCCCAGGTCTTGCATTGGGCCCCGCATCTGCTAGGGCCGGCCCTGGGGCTTATCATAATCCTACTTCAAATGACTTACGTTTCAACCGAGCGAACACTTGTGAATTGAAGCGTGATTGCCTACCTTCTTGTGGTCTGTCTCTGATATCGAGTTACTGCAATCTAAATCAAGTAATCAATTGAAATAGATTCACTTGCAACCGAAGGCTCTAGAAGCGCTTCCGTCAGACACTGAAGCTCCCTCGATTTTTAAAGACAGACTGGCTACGTTTAAAACATTTATAGAACTAGTGGTCTGTCACTGCAGGGGCGTGCAGAGGAGGGGGCAAACCGGGCGACGGCCGCGGGCATCCGAGGCAGGGGCATGCAAAGAGCGAAATTACAAAAATACAATTTTATGAAAATGTTGCAACTAGATGCTTCTTCGTATTGTAAGACTACTAACATATGTTGCATGGACATGATGCGAACTTGCCTGAGGGGGGAATGCCAATGTGTTTTAAGTTACCCGAGAGATAGATGAAGTACTGCCATGCCATCGTTATCTTAAGACCTTACACTCTATCCCTCTTCCCCCTTTGTAGGCTGGCCAATTCCTGCTAGCTTATTGTTAATCTGCGACTTGTAGTCTTTAAAATATCTCTTAATTCTCTCTAGAGAGCCTGGGTTGTTTAAACTGGGAGACGTGAAAGGTTTGCAAGTGGGGCGCGAGTATGGCAGCGACATATTGTTGAAAAGCATTAGATGCATGGTTTATATCATTCCTAAATTTATTATCATTTCACTATAAATGCAGTTCCCTCTAATCCTAAGCAAGCTCTTGAGTTTTTAGTGCAGTTCAGCAGGGATGTCTTCCCAAAATTATGCATTGCACATATGTTTCTGCTCACCAGTGGATTTTCAATTGCAAGTTATGAGAGGTCATTTTCAAAGTTGAAATGATGAAAACATGTCTAAGATCCTCCATGTCACAGGAACGACTAACAAACTTGGCTTTGATCAGCATTAAAGGATAATTCCTTTTAGTCGATATGAAAAATGAGGAAATATAAGTATGTTCCGATAGGAGAGCTCATTTGGGAGAGAGAAATTTATACGTGTAAGTGTGTAACTGAATTATTCATATGTTCTAGTTCAGGGTCTCCAAACTAAACTTTTTTTTACCAGAGAGGGCCACATAAGCTGCTGCACAACAATTCGAAGGCCGGACATCTTACGTACTGTGATTGTTTCGGGATATGTCACATTCTACCAAATCACCAAATGTTTCGTAAATATCTTTGCTTTAATTAGGCTATTGACCAAACGTCTTTGCGGCCGGATGCAGTGGCTTCGCAGGTCGGATTTAGCCCGCTGACCGTAATTTGCAGGCCCCTGTTTTAGTTGAACAAAAAGAGTTACTTTTTCATCTTTTTTTATTAAAAAATGTCCCTAGCAATCTGTTTATAGCTCAGAAAGGCATAATAGACAGCAAAAGCAGCAATGCATCAAACTGCATGGTTTTACAATTTTACATGCTATTTGTAATAGAAAAAACAGACAACTCTATCTCCTATCATGCTTCACAATTGCTATTATTTTTGGTGGGCCTGTTTGATACTTATTTGCATGCATAAAATATACGGCGGGCGACAGAAAGTTTCCTAACAGGCCTCGCTTGTTTACACCCACATCTGGATCGGTTCGTTGCTGGCAGCCAGGGGGGGTCTGGTGATGCCCAGGACAAGTACTTCATTGCATGCCCCCCCCCAAATTCTAGTCTTGTATTGAGGAGTGCAAGAGATACAGGCATTCGAAATACGTAAAATTAGTGTTGATACAAAACAAGTTTCGAAAAACTAAATTTAAGATATTTCAAAACGTATTTTATTTTTAATGTGTTAGTCTTTAATAATTTGTTTTATTCTGCGGGCCTGAGGTATATGTTTATAAGCAAAAATCTTCTAGCAATGGGTATGCATTGAGGTACTAGATGCAAGGAAATAAGTGTCAAATAGACCCACCACAAAAAGATAGCACTTGTGAAACATAATACATTTTTTTCTCTTACAAAAGTATCTGAAATTCCATAACCATGCACTTTGATGCACTGCTACAGCGACTGGTTCATACGCACCATGTGGTCACTGTACACTGTGTGGCAATTTTGGTCGCCATCTAACATCGATCATGAACAAAACTGAAGTTTTAAAAACACCATATATAAAATATTTCAGCTTAAACACAAACTAAATTGCACCGACTATGGGATTTACGTGGCAACTTGCTCCGTTTTTAATAAGTAGGGCAACCAATTTTTTACCTAAAAACTTAAAATTTTGACTTTATAACTTACTAATTTTAACTTTATTTTGACCTACAAATTTTCTGCATTTGCAACTGCAAAATAATTCAGCCTTAGGTGTTGAGGTTAAGCCAGAAGCATATTCATGCACTCTATGTTTCAAAATTTAAAAAATTGGTTCTTAACTTTGGGCATGATAGATTGATTATTATTACAGATTATTATTACAAACCCATTATTATTACAGAATTGCAACTAAACTTGCAAAACATATCAATATATGTTGTTGTAGTTTCAATAAAATATCGATGAAGAGAAAAAATGTAGTTTCAATAAAATATCGATGAAGAGAAAAAAATTGTGCTGCAAGAAACTTTTGACCCAACAATAAATTTTGACCTAATGATAAATTTTGACTTTTTTGACCTAATAACTTGGACTTCCCTCTTGGTATGAGCGTGAAATTTGGTTTGTGGACGTTTCATAAACTTTAGAAAAGGCAGAAAAAATTTTACTTTATTGAATTTTGGTTTCTTTAGAAATAAGTAATGTGTAGGACAGACGTTAAATATATTCTCCACTTGCTGGAATGCTCAGCGTAGTACATGGAATTCTTTTGACGCTAGTTCCGACAAATCAGCCCTGTTAGATACACTTTTATAAATACCATGATGTGACGGAAAACCCACCCATTTCGCAAGGTTCTGAAGTAACATTTGTAGAACGAGCCAACGCGGCTTATCTCGATGAGTGTGAGGATGAAATGGTTTCATAAAATCGACGCGGACATTAACAAAATGATTTTGCCTGGTATCACATAATTGCGTTTTACCCAATGCCGTTCTTCTTGATACGTGACTTCTCGCTCCACGGTTTGACTTCGGCGTTTTCTTATCTATTTGCTGCAGAGCTGTAACGTGTTTTTCGATTTCTAGCGCTGATACCGTGCTGCACTTCATCGCTGGCGATAGTTCGGTATTACTACACAACACTTAACGTGATAGCATGCCGACTCGTATTTTTCGTGATTTACTATTTTGTTCACTGCCTTGCAGCTTTTGCGTTTTCACTTTGTGGAAGCGACGATGCTCTTTTGAGCGAAATTAATATTCCTGTTTTAATAAATTGTGGCCAGATTTTTGTGGAAGACTTCTGTGAGTCTTAATGTGCAATATTTTTATATGGAGCAATTATCGCCACAGCAGGTAAGACCGAGCCTCTCTAGTGGCCAGGCAGATTCTGATGGAACTCACTACAACGCTAGAGTAACAAAGATCTAGGCGAGTCACAATTTTTCATCACAATGCAGTCTGCCATGGAGAAGCTAACTTTAAATGTATGTAGTAAATTTTAGTCTTTGGAAAAGTTCAATTTGACAAAACAATTGGTGAAAATGGAGACGACATAATAAAACCGTGCTATCGACTCCTGGAAGCAGGTACCATTAAACCGTAAATTGTTGCTTTTCAGATTTCTAGGCGGAGTAGGGGCGTGCGGAGAAGAGGGCGAACGGGGCGACAGCCCCGGGCTGGGGGATCCTAATAGTTCAACTAAAAAAATTGAAATGCTGTGACTAGATGCCTTTTTGTGCTGTAAGGCTCCTAAAAAATGCTGCATGAATTTTATTTTTCGAAACTTGTTTTGCTGTCAACATTATTACGTATTTCAAATGCCAGTATTTCCCACGTTTCCCAACTTAGTAGGGGGGAATTCAATGCCTTGGGCACACCAGACCTCTGCATGCTCCTGAGGGGGAGGCACGTCTTTGCCCCCACCCCGTCCAGGATCCCAAACTCACAGACATTGTTTACAACCTGTAGGACCAGTGGCGTAGCCAGCCAAAAAATTGGGGGGGGATTTTTTGGGGGACCAAAATATTTGATTTTAGGCGAATAACGCTATCTTGTTTGGAAAAACGCCTCTCAAAGCACAAAATGACTTTATGTTCTAAAAAATCGGGGGGGGGACCATGGCTCCTTTGGCCCCCCCTGGCTACGCCTATGTGCAGGACCTTACGTAGTGTTTCGAATAACATACTTACTGTCTCCATTCAACACTCGAGACAGCAGAATATTTAGCTTGTTTGGGCAATTCCTTTATTTCACAAACAGTTAATTGACACACACCAGGTAAGCTGGTATCATTGGTTCGATTCCAGGTCGGGTCATATTGAAAACTTCAACAACGGCACTTGCACCCTGCCCAGCCTCTTGCTCGGCGTTGGTGGATGGGTGCAAGCCTGCAAGGAAACGTTTCATTAGTGCAGCATTAACTCAAAAGCAGCCGCGTGGCCCACGGCACAAGAAACCGAGTATAAACGAAACTGAACTGAGCTTAAAACACAATTGTAGATACTGGTGCGTTCGCGGTGATGAAGAAATACGTTCGTGTGATGATAACAAAATGCATCTGTTGGCACAAACCACGATGTTGAATTGACTGATGATCTTCGCAGGTGTTGATCAGCAGGCGTGTGCAAGTACTGCCACGCAGTCTTCGCACCGTGGACTTCGAGACGTCGTTTTGAATGCTATGAACTTGTGCAAGCCACAGCGAATGCTTATTTGTGACATGAAGAAATTGCGCTTGATAAATTACCTGTGACGCAAACCTTACCCGCGAATCTACGTGCGTTGCAAAGCCGAAAAACACTTGCTATGTAAATTATCCTCACTTCTGGTGATGCACGCTTCGAATAATGAACTCCCTGCAGTTAGTTTTCCTTCGAATCGTCGTTCTTTTTATTATGACATCAATTTGATTTTCAACTGTGAATTCATCAAAACCAGGACTGTGGAGCCGAAGCCCAAGCAATTTTGGATTGCTGGAGCCGGATCCGGAGCCAAAAATTTTTAGATGAATGAACCGGAGAGGGAGCCTGAAATTTGGGTTCTGGTTCAAGCGAGTTATACATGTAATACAATGTTTTTTCTGTTTTCTGAACCAAATTGTTCTGGAGCCGGAACCGGAGCCAAAAAGTTCAAAATGTTGGAGCCGGAGCCAAAAAAATTAGATGCCCGGAGCTGGAGCCAGAGCCTGAAATTTGAGTGCCGGCTCCACAGCCCTGATCAAAACAGGAAGTTCTGCCCAGTGTAAAGGCGGCTTCACACAGAATCCAATTACGGCTTACAATCCGGCTTATGGCCAACGGAAGTCTTCACACAAGCTCCGTTGGCCATATCCGGGTGAATTTTCTCGGTTTCGACTGGCTTCCGGCTTACTTAAAATTGTTAACTTAAAATTGTTTTAAGTAATCCGGATTGCCGGTGTTGACGGTCATGGTGTTCTTGCTGCATGTGGGAAGACTGCCGTTAGCCATAAGCCGGATCGTAAGGCGTAACCGGATTCTGTGTAAAGCTGCCTTAACATTTCGCCAGGCAACTTGGCCTTGCGCTAAATGCGTCATAACGTTCATTGGCTTATTTGTTGTAGCAAAAGTACAGCTTTGTGAATCATAAATAAGAGCAACAAAGCACGACGCAAATCTTTCTTAGTCGTCAGGATGACAATATCAATGTTGCAAATAGAAGCTTCGCTTAGAACAGCCATGTCCAACCGAAATACCTTACTGGGCCAAAAATGATGTCACTATCTTCGTGAGGGCCGCACATTGAATGACTTACTTTCATTTTAGCATACTAAAGTTTCGTTTAAAGCTACTGAGAGCATTTAAATACTACCCGTAATGGCAACGACTGTATGGTACTTTCAATAACACCCAAACTGTGATGTCGTAGGCAAAGTTAGTGTTAATGGAACAACAAGGGTATAAGTTAGAAATCAGTTTAGTGCAGAGGGGCACATGAATAGAAATAAGAAAACCAGAATTAAGTTGTGAACAGGTGTCAGTGGACACGTGGAAATCTACTAGTGCGTAGTAGGCTACACCTTTTTCTTCATCGTTTGAGCTAGTTCGTATCCTGCTAGGCTGCTCTAGATCTCAGGGCAGGTGTTGAGCAGCCATTCGATTGTCTCATCGTCCAGAACCGTCAGGACGTGCAGTCCATGAGGAGATCGATGGTTTGGACATTGGAGAACAACATGGTCGAAGGTTCGTTCTTCTGCGCCAAACTCACAAGCCGCAGAGGAGGCCATAGCCCATTTGTACAAACAGGAGCGGAAGCGTCCGTCACCGGTGCGGAGGCGGTTAAGCCGGACCCACGCTGTTCTTGGCAGAGCCATCCAGGAGGGTGGGTGCTGATGTCGGGGATGAAAGCACGGAGTCTCGTAGTGTTGTCCAACCACTCCGCATTCCATCGGTGATCCGCCCAGCGCGCCGTACGTATGTTGTTGTTGTCAGATGAACTGTGAGTTGTGCGGCGGGTACAAATCGGTGTCTCGATTTGAGTTGCCGTGCATTCCCACCGAGTGAATTGGTGAGAGCTGGGTGGTGCAGATGTGCAGGCTCCATGATACGGTGTGCTAGAAACAGAGTAGGCTAGCTCCTTTGCCACGAAGCTCAGCTGGTTGGATGCCTGCGAGCATGGGAAGGTTGTCCGCTAGTACAGAACGCCGGCATCCAGTCTCAGTTCGCAAGGCGTCGTTGATCACAAAATCAATGAGGCGCGTGTTAGCACTGTGGTACCAGGCAGGAGATCAGTACTCTATTGTTGAATGGACCAGGGCTAAGGTGGCTATTCCCAATGATATTTCCTCAGCACCCCAGCCCGAGCCAACAAGCTGCCTCTTCAAGAGTGTGACTCGTGATGTCAGCTTTTTGCGTAGCGACTCGAGGTGTCGTGGATACGTGAGCGACCTGCTCAACGTTACTGCGAGGAATTTGGGCTCGGAGCAGAAGGGCAGGGTTTCGTTGTCAAAGTTGACTTTCAGCTCACGTTTAGCTCCCTTGTTGTTGAGATGGAAAACTGTAGACACCATTTTTGCAGTGCTGAGCTTTAGCTTCAAGGTCTGGAGGTATTTACCCATAGTCGCCATATCTTTGCTGAGCTCTCCTTCCACTGCTTGCCAGACTCCATAAGCATGCATGATTGCTAGATCGTCGGCGTGTGCATACTTTCTGGAGAGGGTGATTGGCAAGTCAGAGGTGTAGATGTTGAAAAGAAGAGGTGCCAAGACGGATCCCTGTGGGAAGCCGTTCGTGAGGTGTCGTAACCTGCTCCATTTGTTGTTACCGGTGGTAAAGGTGAAGATGCGATTGCCAACCATCTCCATGATCATCCGGACCATGTGTCTGTCAGGTAGAAATCGCAGTAACTTGCAGGTGAGGCCGCGATGCCATACAGTGTCGTAGACTGCTGTGAGATCGACAAACACAGGCCCAGCTTGATGTCTTGCGTTAGCAAAGTGACCTGATCTACGATCGACATCTCGTGTCGAAAGCCCTACTGTTTCTACAGCAGCAGTGGATCGATGTATTGGATCACGTTCGACACGAACACAGAGGATCTTGAAGGAGACACAGTAGAGACATAGGGTGATAACTCTTTGCCCCCCTATGACTTATTCGGCTTAGGAATCGCAACTACCAATTCTTAGGAATCGCAACTACCTCTTCTCCAGATCCTGAGAATTTTGAGTTGGCGTATGCAGGAAGTCAAGAAACCACATAGCCAGGATGTGAGAGCTGATCCGGCATGGAGTATAAACTCTGGGAAATATAATTTAATCCCAGGGATTTTCCTGGCTCCACGTGGTTGATGGCGTTAGAAAGCTCATCTGGCTTAAAGGGACCAGAGGTACTATCTCCATCAGGTGTTGGAATCTTCCATAGGTCGGACAGCTGCTTGTTGACGAGCCTCGTGGACTCGCGGTCCCTCGTCTTGTGTGCCCCGTTCTACATGAGCTGTGAAGCAATGGAATATGCTGAAACGGGGCACAGACGAGAGGAGCTTGCAGACCTGCCAGTAAGTATTTTGATGGGGCTCCACACCTTGCGGTTGCAGGGCGAGAAGTCGATGGAATTGCCAGCTTCTTCCCACCAGGCAGTAAAGACCATTGCATCGAAAATGTCGAATTTCAGATGATCAAAATAAAGACAGGCTGTCATTGTCTTGTACATACACAATAATGAAAAGCTTACTGGGCCGCACAAAACGTCGCCTGGGCTGCATGCGGCCCGCTGGCCGCGGTTGGACATAGCCGGCTTAGAATGAAGTCGATGATAGAACAAGTGAAGACAATTGCATTCTCAAACGAACAGTTTTTTTTCATTTAAATGTTCAAGTCCTAGCCCCAAGGGTCTGCCACAGAAGCTTGTTTGGCGATAGCTTGATTGATATCAAAGACATAGCATGTTGCTGGCTGGTAGACGCACTGCATCTGATAGCTGGATTCTTTTTAACGGCGGTCTGATCTACTGCAGCTGCAAACGCTATATGCAAACCAGAGATGCTGGATAAACACGCGCACGGTTTCCAGAGATCGCGGCAGATTGGTGATGACGTCATAAAGTCATCATTGTTGGTCATTGTTATTGCCACACGAAAATATTTTAACTTAAACTAATATGCCAGGAATGCACAACGAAATGTCGGCAAAAGAAATCTCGAATTGAATGGAATAATGTTGTGGAAACTTGTAAAATGTTCTTGTTTCAATTACAATCATTGTTGGATGCATTGCTTGCTCAGATAATCTTGCGTTTTTTCCGGTGCCCTGGCGTCTTTGCAGTGATTTCATGCTCGTGTTGTAAATTCCTAACTATCGCCAAATAAACTCAACTCAAGCCAGACGTGAAGATATTTTGTCTGTCGAACACGTTGGGAGCCGGCGTACGGTATACTCGTGCTCTGAAATCACGTCTGCGCCACTAATTTCGCGCCACTTACAACTCCATAACTCGCCAGGCGATTGAGCTAGAGAGCTTTTCAAACCCTGAAAAGATGCGGGATTTTTTTTAAATTGGAAAGATTTGGATTTCGTTTTTTTGTGTTTGACGTCATACATGGTGTCGGTTTAGGCCTTTTTAGCCCAGGTTACCCGGCACTGGGCGCCAACGCCAAGAGCCGATTTTGTGACTCATATTTTTGTGGAAACTAGGCTATAATGCGAGTCTTAAGCGCCTTGATTGGATTTTTAGCGTTTCTGGTTCAAAAGTTATGGCCTAAAAAACACCTAAACTAATTAATCCCCTAAATAATTCATTATCAAATTTTTGGCCATAAGTTTCGAAGCAGAAACGCTAGATGGCCAATCAAAGGCTCTAAACTTTCTACAGACTCATATTACAGTATAGTCTAGTTCACCAATGTCGCAGATCAGAACCTCTACATGACGTGTGATAACAGAGTCAAGAGTCAAGGTTTATTGTGGGGCCAGAAAGCCCTGTTACGCAAAGGTTGAATTTAGCTTCTGCTTCTTCAGAACATTTTGTCGTGTTCGATCGGTAAGGGCTGCAGTATGATATTTAAACTCCTAGAAATGATCAACATGCATCCGGCCGGTTTGCAGAGCTTGAGGCATCAGGTTATGCTTGTCAAAGTTTTTTGAAACAACGTACTTGTCATCCGAAAAACGACGAATTTCATGAAAAAAATACGATTTATGTCCAACAATATGATTTTTTTATGACAGTATCAATGATTAACTGAAATATGTTGTAACCAGTGTTCCTTCTAAGAAAATTTTGTATTGAACAAATATTTGCTTTAGTGCGCAGGCAATTGCGCAACCATGTAGACACAACTAGTTCAACGTTTCAAGCGTTGAAAGGGCTATGCGATATCATGGACGTCGGAAGAGGGCCAGGGCGCCCCTGGATTTTGAAATTTGACATTTTCCCATCAAATGTTTTGCAAAAAAGTTGGTTTCTTAGTTTTGGAGTGGGTAAAATCAAATTTCGCCACTTTTTGCCCTCCTGCAAAATATTTTTGGCTACCCCTAGAAAATCTACTGTTGGCCCCGATATAGGATAGGAGGGCGTAGACGTACTTTTAGACCCCAATGCGGTCTGCGCTACAATACGCATGAATGATGTCACTGTGGACCACATGTTATGCAGGATCGCAGTTGATTGGTACGGTTTATTGAACGCAATCACTTCCAGGCAGCACTATGACGACAAAAGTCGCATGCTAGCTGTTTTATATATATTCTTGACAAAACAAAATACTTGCTCTATGCCAAATGAAGCCTATCAACCAAAATCATCATATTTCCACGAAGACAGTTTGGAAAAAACGTTATCGTGAACAGATCATTTCAAGCAAGTTGGTCTGAAGACCGCCTCAAATGGCTTCATAAAATCGGAAATTATTTGCATTCTGATTTGTACGTTGCAAAGCTGTCGAAGGTGGGAAGGTTAGCCTATCGCCAAATGCAGAAGAATGTTTTCTATTTAATCAACCTGGTAATCGTATATATAGGAATTTTCAGGAGTTGATCATGAAGGCATGCAAGGGCGTTACATGTCATGATCAGATAGAAGTAGTGCTGTAAATCTGCAATGACGAGACGATTTCATGAAACTTAAGCTCGAAGTAGGCTACAGCTCCCACTTCTAAAATCACTGTGCAAAGATGCAACGAGTTGGCTACTAATTTCTCTATTCACGACGCTATAAAAATTTTACCGAAACTGCCAGGCTCTGAGTGCATTGCATTTTCCAGTGTCTGCAAAGTTTTGGATCAACTTTTGGATTTACCTGCCAATGCCACATCATAGAGGTATTTTCAGCACTAAAGCGGTTAAGAATTTATTTGCATACAACCACGGCTTGCGAGAGGTACATCCTTCCCGAGCCCTTTATAGTTGCGGGGAACCGGAAGGATAAAAGTACGCACACTAAATTTTTCTGCGATCAAGCCCACAATTACTAGCGTAAGCCAGTCGCTAGAATAACAACTAATCTCTTTCTATATCTTAGCATGCTAGCTGTTTTATCTATATTTTCATTACTATACAAACAAGCTATACAAGTCTCGACGAGGGGTCCTGGAACCAGGGTTCCCGGTATCGGTCTTCGTACCCCCTGGTGAAGGTTCTTTCAGGGGCCTTGCGTACAACCATAACCTAAAGATGATTAAACGATTTGATGATTTTACATGTTCATAAAGAACAAGTTGACAGACTTGATTTAGACAAAACTGGTGAAAATATGTTTCTGGTAGAGAGGACACACTGAGAAAGATTGGTTTATTTTTGTTAGCAGTTTGAGAATTTTGTCGGCTCGTAACATTACTTAAACTTGCTGGAAGACATGCTTTTTTATTGACTCCGAAGAGTTAGAGCAATGGTCTCAAACTCAAAATTCTCCTGGGGCCAAGTGAGCATAACCCGAGGGCTGCATTATGAGGCTGACGCAACAATGACTGTACCTGAACCTCATTACTTACTAGAAACAACTTTGACATCTTTGTTTCCTGCGAAAGGTATCGTGGATTATAGGCAAATAGTTTCTAACCGTCTGTACGTTCTTTTAAAAGGAACTTGTTCACTCGCTGACCGAGCACTTTCAAACACCGGTGAATATGCTAAACTAAATAACTGAAATGTAAACCATTTGAAAATCGCAAAAAGCATAGCGGGCCGCACAAAATGCCCTCGCGGGCTTGTGGATCGCGTGTTTGAAACCCCTGAGTTGGAGCAACGACTTTGTATGTGCATTGCAGGCAGTGGTTTTCATTTTTCAGAATTCGAGATGTACAATAGTCGAGAGCAATGTTCCCTCCAATTTTTTCGAGCTGCGAGGAAAGTAATAACCTTTACGCAGTAAATCTGTAGTTCAAGCTTCCAATTCAGTTTGGATTTAGATCCACAACAGCGCTGTGGCAGAAAGCAGTGATGTCCCTCAGGGTTTGAGCCAGTGGGAAAACTTAGCTGAAAGGGGTCTACGGGTCACTGTAGTGTTGGCCCACTAGCCAACACTCGTAAAAAAATTGAAAAATGGTGGTGAATCCAGATGTGGATGGCTATGACAAAACTCTAAATCACCGGAAAATACTCCGCAAAACAAAAAAAAATCAAGAATCTACTGAAAAACAAAAGAATGCCAAGACTGAAATATAAGCTCAGTGGCGGCCCGGGTTTTACAATTAGCTTGCCAGGGGGGAGAGATTCGCCACTCTGCCCCCCGTCAATTACGCCATTAGTAAAAAGTGCTTACGGGGCATCGCTTACTTTGAATGGCTATAAAGATCATCTTTTCTAGAGAGTAGAGTCGCAAAAGAACCGCTTGCTTTCGGGAGCAATATTTCCCAGGATCCATTATTTATGCTGACCTTGGCCGTATCACCAAAAACGAGCTAGCGCCGGCTATGTGGATGCAACGTTAAAGTATCAGGAGGGGTTTGCGGTCGGTTTGACTGATATAAAAATATTTTCGAAGTGCTTTGCTTCAAAATAACCATTACTAGGGCCTCGTTTCGGTTTTCCAAGTTGGAAAACCTGGGCCAGTGTTTGACAGAACTTTTCTCCATTAGAGTAATAAGCCCCAAACACTAAACACAATCCTAACTTATTTAAAGATTATATGAGGGCGGATACGGCACTAGCTGCTCGATTACCGCCAAACATTTGTACCGCACCGAAAGAGAATTACTACACGACGTCTGTGATGTCGTAAAGTCAATTCATGCGATCATTCACGCATTAGTGGACGCATCAAATTTACGCAAAATAAATCTCATTCATTTTTATACCCGCTTTTCCTCTCAGGAGTGTCGCGGGGGCGGCAGCTCGAAGTCGCGGGGGCGGTGGACTGGAAGTAACTTGCAACCTCTGATAATTCTTCCTGCTCCACACCAAGACGGGACCAAGCAAGGTCGGCGATGTGATCCAAGCAAGGTCGACGATGTGATCACTCCACACCAAGACGGGACCAAGCAAGGTCCAAGCACCAAGACGGGACCAAGCAACCAAGCAAGGTCACCAAGACGGGACCAAGCAACCAAGACGGGACCAAGCACCAAGACGGGACCAAGCAACCAAGCAAGGTCGACGATGTGATCACGCAACCTGGCCCTTGGACGACTCTGGGCCGCTTTCCGTTTGGTGTAGCCAGCAGGATTCGCCTCACCAAGCTGTCGCAGGTCATTCTGCTTACACGGCTGAGCAGTCGTAACTGATATCACAGGAGTTTGATTTTTGCATGAGTTAAAAGTTGGAAAACTTAAATTTTAAAGTCAAACAAATCACATCGAATTTCGTAAGAGCGTTAAATGCAGGCGCGTCGCCAAAGACGTGGTGGTTCCGGTCCCCCAGGAGTGTAGTGGGGCGGGAACTGCGTTCCCACAATTTGGCTCTAGATTAGGCTGCATTAAAACATGGCTGCGATCTCACAGATGTGCTAGCGACACGCAGATTCGCACTGCTAGTCAAAAGCCTGCAGTGAAACAGGAAGATCCAGAGCGGAACTTCCTGTAGGCCAGGGGTGACCAACTTTTCTTCGACTGGGATCGACTAGAAAATTTCTTGATAACTCGCAATCGACCAATCGGTACTAAAAACACAAGCGCAAAATGTCATAAAATGCAATGAAAAGCAATATTGATTGAAAAATGTTCTTTTTTCGTATCTTGCCAATTCAATGCAAAATCAGGCGCGATCGACCGTTGGATCGCGATCGACCTGTTGGCCACCCCTGTTGTAGGCGAATGCTCACTCCATTTGAGCTATTTGCTGCAGTCTTCCATATTGTTTGGTGTGGGAACGGCATTCCCGCACCTCTTTTTAGCACTACACCCCTGCGCTCCCCTGATTAGATTTGTAGTGTCTCAACACAAAACTCGCATTTTTGACAAAATTACGGGATTTATTGCTTTATTAGTGCTGTTTTCAACCGCTTAATGGCCTTTTTTGGTCATTCGCTGCAAATTTTAAGGCGGGTGAGCAAACACTACGGAAAATTTGTGTTCCTGCCCCCCTGCATCTCCCACAAGTTTTATTTTACGATAACGACTTGTCTCGAATGTACGAACCCCGTTCACTGTTTGACACTACCGACAAAACCTGGAGATGCGTTTGGCCAAACCGCCCTTCTGTAAATAACACGTTATGAGCAACTCTTTTTGGCAGGCGCAGTGATCGGTTCGAAAATTATGTCCGCCGTCTGGTGTTCACCACAAATCGGACGTGATGACAACCAAGAGCGTAAAGCAGCCAAAGGGTCAGCTGGCTTTACCGTAATAGCTTTTCGACTAACTGGGATTCTGATGATTGCAACAAGTGGTGAAGAAGCACAGTCTGCTTCCTCTGGCTCTCCGAAAGTATCGCCTCGTGTTAAATACAGCATGATGATATAAGTTACTTTATTGGAACATTCTTTTCGATAAGAAATCTCATTTTACTTGTGTTACCAAAATGAACAATGGAGGAAAGAAGGACACCAACAATAGAACAACAAATGAATGCGAGAAAACATTAATTTTTTGCGATAATCCACCATTTTTCAAACAGAACCCGGTGAGTTTTCGCAAAAGCGCAATCAAAGGGAATACGACGAAGCTAGACTTGTATTTTCAAGATCACGCTTTCTAAGACATTCGCTTGCTATGGAAAGAATTGATAAAGCCGACAATTACCGATTTTCACTCACAGGGCTTCAGCGCAACGTAAAAATGTTTGACATTTTGAGCCCGAGAGAAGCTTCTCTCGCAACTTCTGTTCGAAGCACCAATGGTAAGATAAAGATTTAAGACACAAACATATGTGCACTCGATTGAAGTACGTGCAGGGATTCCCAACCTTTTTTACGATCTCGTACCACTTCGGCACCCCGTATTATCAACGCGTACCACTTCTTCCAGAACAACTAATTTAATCGAATCTCAAGTTGATTCAGAAGAATAACATACATTGAAATGACAATAAAAAAACACAACTAAATTTAATGAGATTTTTGTTTTTATTTACCTTTCACCAATTGGCCAATGCGTGACGTAGATTTGCTAACAGCGCATCGAAGGTCATAATGTTGTGATACAATAGGAATATCAGGCTACAAGAAAATTTACTTATTTAGAAACAAAGCCCAATGCGTAAACTGGAAAGCTGTGAATCCAGGTTTTTGTGAAAACTTTCGCGCATCACTACCACAGGTTGGGAACACCTGAGTCGTAACATCATCAAAGCACGGGTCATAAATACGGTTTTATCAGTCAGTACTGCAATTTGCATTGGTCCTATGTGGTAAATTACGATTTCTCTTTTTCGTGACTCTACAGTTAAAAGCATAGAGGTACTTGAAGAAACGCTGCAAGTCTGGTGCAGCTGTAGCTTTCGATTTCTTGTGACCATTACGCCGTCAACACAAGACTTGTGGCTGAATAGGCTACTCAGCTACTTACCATGTGACATACCGCATTCCTCAAACTTTCTACTAACTCCTGTAAGTAACAAGTGCCTGTAGGCCTACAGCGCCTTACACAGAGCTGATCACAATTAACGAAATTCTGTTACGAATCTACTGCAGTTCGTGTTACCTTCAAAGCAAAGCACTACTACACCACATCACTGAAAATACAGAAGCAAGTCTGGCAAAAGAATCGCTGCAACTGTTTCAGGGAGCGAACAGTTGTTTTCACAAGTCATGTGGCAATTGATTACTACGATTGGGCTACTGTGTCACAGTAATCACTAGTCAGTGATGTGACTAGCAAGCTTCGAACATGCATGTATTAAACTTGTGGCGTCCGAAGAACACAACTTTTACTCCCTTAGCCGGTGAGAAGTTACCGTAATTCTACTATGGCATAGTAGATAGACTCGCTGTCTACTTGGATTGAATATCGCTATTGCGCGTGTTTATTTAACTGTTTGTCATCAAGCTGCGCTCCTGCGAAAACTTGTTTCATTTGCAGTCTAGTACGAGCTCGTGTAACAAAGCTTTAAACAGTTTCAATGTTTTTTCGCTCTCTTTTCAAACATATTTACATAATCGGCTACATATGCCACCCCCTGGGCCTAGAGTACGCCGCCGCTGGTCTTGAGCCATAAAACCATTGGGCCCGAACGCTGCTGGTTTCAAAGTTCACAAACTTTAAAGGTAGGCTAATTTGTAAAATTGTAATTGCCAGACTTTGACCTCTGAGACTATCAACACCTTTGGTCGGATACGTTTATGATTAAAACGGTATTGTAGAAAAATCTCAGAAAAAATATGATATAAATTCTGGAACCGACTTTCTGGGCTGCTTACTCAAAGTTTCCAAGTTTGGAACAGCAACTGGTCCTGTTAGGATTTTTGACGAACCACTGGCGTAGGGGGGAACAGGGACTGCGGGAGAGACAGAGGTCGCTGCGGTCCCCAACTTTTGCTTTCGGGCAAAAATAATTTGAAACATGAAAAAGGTTTTTATCGAAATCATAATCTTTTCAAAAGTTGCTTTTGTCATTTTCACTTTTTTTCTGGTAGAAATTAAGGGGTGAAAATTGCATCACATGTGTGTTTTCAATACTTACAGAAGTTAAAATTGTAAGACGTTTTGAAAATTCTACATTTTGGACTTGAACATTCATTTTCGGAAAAAACGCTAAGCCCCCAGATTTTTTTGACCCGGCAGGGGGAAATTTTTTGAAATTTGATATTTTCCTATTATATTTCGGCAAAAATTGGTTGTTCACTTAGTTTCGAGTGGGTACAATGAAATTTCACCACTTTTGGCCTCCACTGGAAAAAATCTTTATGGCTACCCTTGGAAAAATCCACTATTGGCCTCCTTGAAAAAATCCTTCCGACGCCCATGCCCCTCCACCTATGCGGCGAACAGTAGCGGACACAGGCTGATCTGGTGGGAGGGGATGCGATGTCGATTTGCAATGAACCCAATGCTTCACAGGACCATTTTGCGTAAATCAATCACTTTCGCATACGTAGATTTACGAGAAAACAAGTCTAAGCTTGGTTGAGAAGAAGCTTGAGTGATAAAACTGGTCAAACTTTAACACTGCATCGCTACGGAACCAACAAGCAATGTGGCACATAACAGCGATCTGACGTAGTCACTGGTGTCGGCGCAGGTACATCGAGGACTCGAGATGTGGTTCACGTGACGACATAATACATATTCATTGTAGGTTACGTTTGTTACATCACAATTAACGGTGGCAGTAGCCAGCATAGTGTAGTAGCGTTGTTTAACTTGTATGTTGCAGCAAGTGAGCGCAGTCACTTGCATGCGGTTTAGATCAGTGCTCTTGAAATGGGGAACCTTATAGTTTTTAATTGTCGTTTGGAATAGTCTGCAACACCCACAGCAATTTGTGTACAACATTTGTTATTGCAGGTAATGTTCATGAAACAATAACAAAAAGCGGGTTGATTCTGTTTATTTTGCAACCGCAAGTAACAGAAAGGAAAGAAACAAACAATTCGTAATGAGTGAAAACACGAAAAAACGAAAGCGAGAAAGCACGATCATTCATGAGCGTCCGCAGAAACTTTTCCAGGGGGGGAACGTCGACATTTTGTTTATCATTTTCAAATTACTGACGATCAGTGTTCCCTCTAAGATAATTTTACACTGAACAAATACTTGCTTTAGTGAGCATGATTATTTTAGGGCTGAGTAAGTGGAGTTTTCAATGAATTACAAACTTTGTGAATTATATAATAAATACACAAATACAATCTTACCAAATTCGAACAAAATACACATTTCATTCATATAGCTCCTTGTTTTCGGTGGAGTTTCAATTGCTTTGGAATGTTGCAAGTGCGCGAGAATGAGATTTCACTGCGCAACAGTTCTGGTGGTCCTGAGTATTTGCGCCCCTTAGAGGGAACGTTGCTGACGATGCAATGCAAATGGACGGTCACAAAACGCTTAATCCTTTCTACACTACAAAGAAATGCCCCGTGTTACGGTAACAATCGCAAAAAAAACGCTTCGTTGGCATCAATAGCCAGGTATATTAGTATTACGACAATTTACACAGTACGCTATCTGCAGATTTTCAACGCAGGGCATTTCTTTTCAAGTAAGCATTGCAATGATCTGTAAAGAAAGAAGCATTGAATTGCCATTTCAACGAAATCACAAATCATTACTTTATTTTACTTAGCGTGCAGGAACGCACCCAGCTGATATATTCACTGAACTAACAACTGAACATGTTATTGAAAATATCGGGGGGAATTGCCCAGTTGCTCTCCCCCTGATTGCGGGATCAGCTAGCAAGACTTGTCAGCATCATTTAGAAACAAGAGCTGCAAACGTCTGGGATCTCGTCCAAAGCGATCAACAAAACCTTGCTACACAAACCGGACAATTAAGTAGACTTGTATGTTGACACGACTACCGACAAACTTACTACAATTAGAACACCAAGCAGGTTTTGCAAAATTGACCAGATGAATTATGAAAACTCGTCACAGCAAATGTAGCTTTGCACTCAGTATTCACGCAGATGT
>Ga0210059_1005543_pt1 | contig 20313 bp, 4 predicted proteins | sample Ectturendosymbi2_FD_188042 | JGI IMG/M metagenome (GOLD analysis project Ga0210059, IMG submission 188042) | Ecteinascidia turbinata endosymbiont from Florida, USA - Sample 2 (SPAdes) (version 2) | ecosystem: Host-associated > Tunicates > Ascidians > Unclassified | place: Key West, Florida... | reverse complement strand
GTGAAGTAGTTTTAGGGTCATTGTGGCTCATGTTGCCTGGCCTAGGGCCCAACCACTAGGCCAAAGTGTTTCGCTGAAGTTTTCATTGGAAACTAGACTCGAGTCAGAGTCTTTTGAGCCTTTGATTGACTTTCTAGCGTTTCTGGTTCAAAAGTTATGATCTAAAATAAACAAATTAATTACTTAACTAATTAGCTAATTAGTCAAATATTTTTACTAACTTACATCACAACTTTTGAACCCGAAACCCCAGCAGGTCATCCAAAGTATCAAAAGACTAGGATTGTAGCATAGTTTCCAGTAAAAACTTCAGTGAAATACTACCACCTAACGGTTGGCGCCCAGGTCCAGGTAAAGTGGGCCAAGGTGGCCTAAAAATCCTCTACTTATGACGTCACTCACAAAAAACCCGCACCCCCCAACCAAAAAATGTTTTTTCGAGTGCAATCTACTAGACTGGCCAATCCGTTTGAGCCGTTGAACAGCTCTCTAGCGCAATTGGCGGAGGAGCTAGGGCGTTGGTAAGACAACCAAAAACTGCTGTTTTTTAGGCGGAAATCGAAGTACGAATATACCGTAGGCCGGCTCTATACATGTTAAGGTATCAAAAGACTTGATTTTTGCCTAGTTTCTGCTAAAAATGAGCAAAATATTGCATTTTGGGCTCAATAACCTCAGCAAAAAAAGCTTTCAACCTACTCCACTTATGACATTACCTACAAAAAACTAAAGCCCAAAACCTAAAAACTTTATTTCATTGTACGCTAGAAGAATCGTCAAGTCTTTTGAGGGTTTGAACAGCTCTCTAGCACATCAAGTGGTGAGTTATGGAATTGCGAAGACTTGGCCGACATTGGCAAATTCTACCTTATGAAATGAAACTTGGCCTGCTCCAGAAGTGTGAACACTTTGACGTCTGGCCGTTTTTGGGGATTTTTGAAAAAAAACACGGAAACTCATGTCGCTTTGCGTGGGAATTTCTCTGCTCTTGTACGGGTTACAGACCTGATCAAAACGTCAAAAGACGCGACAAGTCTTCTGGTTTGCACTCAAAAAATTATTTTTGCTTGTGGGGTGCGGATTTTTTGTGAGTGACGTCATAAGTGGACGACTTTTTGGCCACTTTGGCCCAGTTTGCCTGGCTCTGGGCGCCAATTGTTAGATGGTAGTATTTCATTTCAGTTTTTATTGGAAAATAGGCTACAATCCTGAGTCTTTTGATACTTTGGATGACTTGCTGAGGTTTTGGGTGCAAAAGTTATGATCTAAACCAATAAAAATATTTGACTAATTGGCTATTAGATAATTAATTTATTTGTTAATTTTTGGACCATAACTTTTGAACCAAAAATGCTAGAAAGTTGATCAAAGACTCCAACGACTCGGACTCGAGCCTAGTTTCCAATGAAAACTTAAGCGAAACACTTTGGCCTAGCAATTGAGGCCTATGCCAGGCAACATGAGCCAAAATGACCACAAAACTACTTCACTTGTGAAATCACTTACAAAAATTCCGCAACCCCCAACCAAAAAAATTTTTTTGAGTACAGACTAGAAGACCGGCCGATCCGTTTGAGCCATTGAACAGCTCTCTAGCACAATCGGCGGAGGAGCTAGGGCGTTGGTAAGGCAACTGAAAACTGCTGATTTTAGGCCGAAATCTAGGTACGTATATATCGTACGTCAGCTCTCAAAGTGTTAAAAAATTGGCAATTCCATTTTTTAGACACATTTGTCAAGTCACAAAAATTAGAATATCAGGCTATTAGGCTATCTGTATGAAAATTTGTGGCAAGAAAGCATGAAGACTTCCAAGAAAAATGTACTTGCACCTGCTCAAGTACCAAAATTTGTGGCAAGAAAGCATGAAGACTTCCAAGAAAAATGTACTTGCACCTCAAGTATGAACCTCAAACTTTGACAGCAGGGGTACGATATATTCGTACTTTGAAATCCGCCTTAAAACCAGCAGTTGTCAGTTGCTTTACCATAGCTCCTCCGCCGATTGCGCTGGAGAGCTGTTCAAGGGCTCAAACGGATCGGCCAGTCTTCTAGTCTGCACTCGAAACAAAATGTTGGTTGGGGGTTGCAGATTTTTTGTGACTGACGTCATAATTGAAATTGTTTTGGGCCATTTCGGCTTATGTCACCTGGCCTAAGGTCCAACTGCTCAGCCAAAGTATTTCAAGCCTTTGATCGACTTTCTGGCGTTTCTGGTTCAAAAGTTATGATCTAAAATAAACAAATTAATCAATTAAGTAATTAGCTAATTAGTCAAATATTTTTACTAACTTAGATCACAACTTTTGAACCCGAAACCCCAGCAGGTCATCCAAAGTATCAAAAGACTCGGATTGTAGCCTAGTTTCAAATAAAAACTTCAGCAAAATATTACCATCTAGCAGTTTGGGCCCAGGGCCAAGTGAAGTGGGATGAGGTAACCTAAAAGTCCTCCACTTATGACATCACTCAAAAGAATCCACAACCCCCAACCAAACACTTTTTTGAGAGTGCAAACTAGAAGACCTGCCAAGTCTTTTGAACTTTTGACCAGGTCTGTAGCTCTTACCGGACCAGAGAAACTCCTGCGCAAAGCCACGTGCGATCCATCTGTTTTTGCGCAAACCGCTTGAATTAACCCGGGTGCGAAAGTGTTTAACACTCCATGTATCCTGCAGTTTCCCTGTGATAGCAAAAATTGGAAGACTGCCTGCGCATTGGCTCTGGTTCAGGCAATGGACCTTTATGATGATGTTCAGTGAAAAATAAAATGTATCAGTTTGCCCAGCTTTGCATGAAAATGCAAACTAAATTAAGGGCTACAAATTGAACACTGAACCAGACAGCACTCTTCCCAATTTTATATATGCCAGATCCCTACCATAGAAAACAAAAACCAAGACAAAATACTCCTGATGGCTTCAAGTACCTCAGAGTGAGCAATTCCCCAAAATTGAATAATGCGTCTACATTGGTCAAGTGGGTGGAAATTGACTAAGCTCTGATTAGGAATGATCATAATAGTTGCTTTATATATATTTAAAACACCAGCAAAGCAAATCATATTTCAGGATACTTGACGATCTGATTGCGATTGCCTCTGATTTGCGACACTGACATCGATCAAGATTAAACAGACACCAACAATTGATGCGATTGCTACTGTGTTTGATCTGTTTGCAGACACTTTTGACCAGACTTTTGCGACAGTTGTCACTACAACCAACTGCATTGGACTGCCCAGTACACAGAACATTTTCTTCTCTCAAAACACCAATATTGAAAATGTTAAACACAGTTAAGTTGTTACAGTAGCACAACTGATAACTATTAATTTAAGGTGCACATGTAACTGTGGCTGGTTTTCACTCGTTTACTTCTGATTTTTCTAAGAAGCTTGGACTTAGCCCTTACATTTGATAATCTGGCAACTTTTTGTAATTCAATACGTCATGGAATTAAAGGTCATGCTGGTATACATCACAACACTGCTATGGCTTATTATCAGTGCTTTACGGCAAAACAGTACCAACCGGAACAAAAGCTTCATTCTATAATACAAACAAATATATATCACAATATGCTATATACAAAGACTGTACATATACTGCTTTTATGCAACAATAATAAGATTGGCCACATCACCTATACATCAATAAAACATTATCAAGCGAACTGAAACCTCTACTCTATGCTCAAAGTGTCCATTTTTCAAAAGATTATTCTTGGCAAATTGTCAAGACCATCTAGAAAATATAACATGCTAATGCCTTCTTGAAAACTTTCATGCAGGTGTACACACAGTAAAAGAAAACAATCAATTTTTGCAACACTTACTTTCCAAGGCTGAAGAACATCCAAAACCTACCAAAAGAACAAGGGTCAATGTCATCCCACAGTCAAGAGCAAAGGAAATGTAACAAGACAATTATATAATAAAAATTAGATGAGGATCAGTCACCTTTGCAATGTTGCTTTGACCACTGCTAATTTAACACCTTCGCTGCCAGGAAGATTTAGCTGTAAATCCTTAATTTTTGCACCACTTCTTTCTACAAACTATCATCATAGGAGCCGAATAGTTATTTGTTATGGCATAAAAACACATAGCATAATCACGAGTTAATTGAGAAACCTGATACATTCCAACAATTTTAGAAGTATCGTGAATGTCATATTAACACGCTGCCAGTAGTTTTCAGTGAAACCCAGGTTTCAAGTGTCTCTTGGCATCTGCATAACTCACCAGCCGATTACGCTAAAGAGCTGTTCAAACACTCAAAAGACTTGGTGAGTCTTCTAGCCTGCATTAAACATTTTTTGGTTTTGGGTTTGTTTTTTCGTGTGTGACGTCATAAGTGGAATAGGTAGGAAGTCTTTTTAACAGAGATCATCAGGCCCTGTGCCCAAAACGCTAGATGAAAGTATTACGCTCATGTTGTTAGTGGAAACTATGGTAAAATCCAAGTCTTTTGAACCTTTGATTGACTTCCTAGGGTTTCAGGTGTAAATCTTGTGCCCAAAAACCCATGAATTTGACAAAAAATCAATTTTTGGCTTTTTGTAAAATTTATGGCTTTTTGATCATAACTCTTGAACCAGAAACCCTAGAAAGTCAATCATCAGCTCAAAAGACTCAGATTTTAGCCTAGTTTCCAAAAAAACATGAGCAAAATACTACCACCTAGTGGTTTGTGCCCAAGGCCGGATGAAGTGGATCAAAAAGGCCTAAAACTACTCCACTTATGACGTCACTCACAAAAAATCCAAAACCCAAAACCTTTTTTCATTGCAGACTCAAATGACTTGCTGAGTCTTTTATGGTTTGAACAGCTTTCTAGCACAATCGACAGGGAGTTATGCCATCACAAAGACATATGCAAACTGCTTGTTTTAGGTTGAAACCATGCTAGCTTCAAAGGTGTTAAGGAAAAGGGTGACCACAAAACAGGATATTGATAGTGGATACTTTGCTCCATTAACTGCAAACAAATTATAAGCAAAAGTAGCCAATTAACCAAAATTTATTTTAAGCTCGTGTAATTATTAAAAGCATTCCCAAGTACCTACAATAGCATCAGATAATGTAGGTATATTCATTGTTTGTAAATTTTAATCAGAATTCTAAAATAGCAGTGCATTGCTTGCATAAGGCACATTGTTATGGCAAAATGCTTGTTTTTAATCCAAAGCCCACAGCTGTGGAATTGAACATCAAATATCCAATGGCTTAAATTTTACATCTTTGTAAATCTTATACACTTCAACACGTTCCATTCCAGGTTGATGAATTGGTTTGTCTGATTTGCCAAACGTTCCCTACCGATACGTTTTTCGACAACTGTCCTCAAAAGCTTTGCACCTTCACACAACACTTTTGAAAAGTCGCTAAAGCACTAATGATGCGTTGGAAAACGCGAAACTAGTTTCCACGTCAATTAACTGTGACTGATTTACTTGCCGCCATCTATGTGGCCTTTAACTATGAAAAATAGATACGCTTGCAAGTTTTAATCGCCGCAGAAGAATGAAAGCAGAAAACAGGCAGATTCCTCAGAAGCTTGCCGCAAGGCTAAAGTTTGTTTAGTGTCTTCAATCTGTTGAGAGAATCCCTGCCACTACTGTTTTCCGCAAATGTTGACATTTACTGAAAGAACTATGAGACAGGAAAAGGGAGAATTGATCAACTGTCCCACCATCAAAAAGGTTGTGTTTGGAACAAGGAATAACTAAAAATTAGCTTCATTGCACGCTTCCATAGTATGTTGAAACGCTCGGCCTTTTTTGATTTTTCATGAACTGTTACGCTCTGTTTAATCGCGTGGCTTCTCTCTGGCATGCGTCATCGTGCACGTGTGTTATCTCCAGAAGAAAAGTGTCTGTCTTAGACCATTGCCAAATGCAGATTTTCTTAGCAGTGAATTGTTTGAGGCTCTGGGAAGGTCAGCCTTTTAGCTTTGAAAAATTATTAGTAATGCTGTTGTAACAAGGCACAGTTCATGTGTTTTTCTTTACTAGTTTTCAAGTGCCAACATTTCGCCTGTAAGATTTGTCTCACATTTACAGGACTGATGATGCGTTGGAAAACACAAAACTAGTTTCCTCGTCAATAAACTGTGACTGATTTACGACTGATTTACTTGCCGCCATCTTTGTGGCCTTTAACTACAAAAAAGCGCAAAAATTCGCACCACCGTTGTCTGAAGCACATGTGAGCGCAAGAGTCGGTCTAGCGCTTGTCGCAGATGAAACGTCAGCTTGCTGATTTGCCTGTACCCTTCCCTCTTGCAATCCACAGTGCTTCAAATATTCATAAAAGCTTTAAATATAACATTCTTTCCAATTACGCTGCATTCATTACGATTCATGATACATGCAAAAACCAAACCTAACAATGGTCTCAGTGGAGTTACGTTTTCGTGAACTTTTTTCTTTCGATTTGTGGCCTCACAACCACATCAATTATGCCAGATTTCATGTGCAAATATTCAACAAGTTGAAAATCTAAAGTAAGTGGTGCATTGTTATTTGCTTGGAAAGTTTCCAACCCATCAACACCTTGGTTTATGCTTTATTCACTGCGTTTTTTGTTCCTTTAGAATTCAAAACTACAAATGTTTTTAATTGATGTGCTTTTTCGTGAGATAATTTTGCTTTCGAATTTGTAGCCTATTCACACATTCACACTTTGATATCCAGGTCAATTCAAGCACTTCGCAAAAAAACAGCTGGATCACATGTGGCTTTGCGCGAGAATATCTCCGCTCATGTACAGGTTACAGACCTGGTCAAAGTGTCAAAAGATGTGACAGGCCTTGTAGTCTGCGCTCAAAAAAAATTTTTTTTTTGGGTGGTGCGGGTTTTTTGTGAGTGACGTTACAAGTGGAGGATTTTTGCCCAACTTCACCTGGGCCTGGGTGACAACCGTTAGATGGTAGCATTTCACTGAAGTGTTTATTAGAAACTAGGCTACAATCCCGAGTCTTTTGATACTTTGGATTACTTCCTGGGGTTTCGGGTTCAAAAGTTATGATCTAAGTTAGTAAAAATTTTTGAATAATTAGTTAATGAGATAATTAATGAATTTGTTTATTTCAGATCAGAACTTTTGAACAAGAAACGCTAGAAAGTCGATCAAAGGCTCAAAAGACTCGAACTCGAGCCTAGTTTCCAATGAAAACTTCAGCGAAATACTTTGGCCTAACGGTTGGGCCCTAGGCCAGGCAACATGAGCCAAAATGGCCTAAAAACTACTTTACTTATGACGTCACTTACAAAAATTCTGCAACTCCAACCAAAAAATTTTTTTCAAGTGCAGACTAGAAGACTGTCTGAATCATTTGCACAGCTCTCTAGCGCAATTGTTGCTTGTTAACACTTTGAGAGCCGGCCTACGATATATTTGTACTTCAATTTCGGCCTAAAAAACAGCAGTTTTCGGTTGCCTTACCAACGCCCTAGCTCCTCCGCCGATTGCGCTAGAGAGCTGTTCAACGGCTCAAACGGATCGGCCAGTCTAGCAGATTGCACTCGAAAAAAAATCTTTTGCTTGGGGGGTACGGATTGTTTGTGACTGACGTCATAAGTGAAGTAGTTTTAGGGTCATTGTGGCTCATGTTGCCTGGCCTAGGGCCCAACCACTAGGCCAAAGTGTTTCACTGAAGTTTTCATTGGAAACTAAACTTGAGTCCAAGTCGTTTGAGCCTTTGATCGACTTTCTAGCATTTCTGGTTCAGAAGTTATGATCTTAAATACACGAATTAATTAATTAAGTAGTCAAATGTTTTCATTAACTTACATCATAACTTTTGAACCCGAAACTCCAGCAGGTCATCCAAAGTATCAAAAGACTCGGATTGTAACATAGTTTCCAGTAAAAACTTCGGTGAAATACTACCACCCAATGGTTGGCGCCCAGGGCCAGGCAAAGTGGGCCAAGGCAAAAATACAACCAATAGCAAAAAGTAAAAAGTTTTCAAAACGTTTTATAGAACTGTTTGTCAACTTTTCAATTTTCGGACACTTTTCAGAATTTTTTTTTATCAATGGTATAACTTTTTTATTCTCATTACTTCTGCTTCAAATTTGGTAGGATGTTGCAGGATACAGATGTGAAAATGTACTGCAACTTTCAGATTTTTTTGTGTTTGGTACCGGAGATATGATATTTTACATGTGAAAAATGACCAAAACTCCCGTAAAAAATCAACAAATTGATTTTTGCACTTTACAAAAAATTTGCAAAATTCTTTTATAAATATTTTTACTTTTATAAACTTTTATAAACTTTGTGTTCTGGCCAACATTTTCTGTGCCGAATGAATTTTTTTAACGTGTTTATACATTTTTCTAAAGGTTTTAAACACACCCACTACTTTTGTTTTGACTACTCTACTTTTTCAGTTTCTCTGTTTGAGTTCGCCAATGACACCTCAAAGCTATTGCCAATACCTTAAAATATGCGCGGTGAAAAATCTTTTCTTACAATACCTTCCTGGTGGACGTAATTTTAGCGGTTTGCGAGTTATTGCAAAAATCGTGCAGTAATGTCAATATATCGGCTTCTGCAGTCCCTAAAGGGTTTCTTGCGAGAGTAAAAATACCAATGATCTCAGTGGACCTCTTCATGCAATGCTTTGTTTCGTTTTTCAGTTGCCAAATTTCTTGCGCACACAAGCACCAAGTTGAAGCAAATAAAAACATTCATGCAATGTTCATTGCTTGATAAGTTACCCTGGAATGCTAACAGTGTTGGTATGTCATATGAAGACTGACCCCATGCGAGCTTCACTCGTTTTTGAAAAAATAATCTTGGCTAATTTTGGCCAAGGATACCAAAGGTGAAATGTTTTGTTTTTGTGGTCATTTTTTACCAAGGATAACAACGGTGAAAGTTTTTGTTTTTCTTGGTCATTTTGGCCAAGGATAACAACAGTGAGTTTTTTATTTTTGAGCATTTTTGGCCAAGGATACCAATGGTGGAAGTTTGTTTTTTCTTGGTCATTTTTGGTCAAGGATACCAACGGTAAAAGTTTTTGTTTTTTCTTGGTCAAATTTGATCATGGTTACTAACTGTGAAAGTTTCAGTTGGTCTTGGTCATTTTTGACCAAGGTTACCAACAGTGCAAGTTTTTGTTTTTCATACACATTTTTGGCCAAGGTTACTTTTATTGGCCTTTTTGGGTATGAATACCAATGATGAAGGTTATGTTTGTGCTTTGATATTTTGATCAACCTCTGGCATCCCTCTTTGCCAAACGCGAATTCGTGTTTGCTGGAGGCAACTGCTGGCACCCCACTGTGCAACTAGGAGTTCGAGCTCTGAGAGGCAACTTCTGGCATGGGATTTCAAGTATGAGTACTCTCGTACACCGGTAGGCAAGCGTTGGCAAAAAAGTGTATCTCGTACCCCGGAATGGAATGTGTTAAAAAAAATTGATTTTGAAAACTTTGTAGATTGGTTGTTGTATATGAAAAACAGAACAATCAATAGTTACTCAAAACAATAAACACCATGCAGAACTCTGTGAAAGTAACAGAACAACGACAAAATTTGACAAGTTTGTTGGGTTTAATCATACCATAAAAACTGATTAGAAAGGACAAACCATTCAACAGCAAATGATTACATACCAAATGAGTTGAAAAACAGCTTGCTGCACATCTTAGATGTATGCTTGTTTACATATTGTTGCTCTTCCCACCTTATATCTTCTATTTTGCATGATTTTTTAATGAAGTTGAAATCATGACATACACATTTTACAAGGGCATTTTGATCAGCAATGGACATAATTATGCTTGGATAAATGCAAAATTTTACATTGCTGATATTAGTTAATATACAAAATTAGGCAAAAATTAAGTCTGGTTGCTTACATTCATTTAAAAATTCATTGCAATGACTTCACAACGTGTAAAGGACTTACCAATGCTCAACACAAGCTTTTGTCTTTAATGCTGTCCAATCTTAGCCTTATCAAAGGCATTACTATCAATCTGCCCAGTTTTTTCACATGTCCAGTAGGAATTCCTGTCTAACTCCAAGTTAATTTGAAATCACCACAAAGGTTAGATCTTTTATACAGAACTTAGTGTGTAATGTATCCATAAACATCAAAATCATCAACTATGTATTGGATTTTTCATCATGCAACATGAATGTAAAGGTTAGTCCCTTCTCACATTAGAAAAGTCACCCAGTTATGGCATACCATTTGCTGCTTAATATCATATGCATAGTAGTATTCTCTTTACTGCCTAGCTTGATCAAGCCTAGCCTAGCACAAATTATAACCAAAAACCTTTACAAATTGAATATAAACCTCAGAAACATTTTCCATTTAAATGAACTTTAGATGGCATGTCTACCGAGTTATAAATTTTAGATGTGACATAAATTACCCTTTGCATCCTTCAATCCAGCAACATTAGAAAGTAAACATGTTTTGTATGCTTTCAAAACTCACCAAATACAGAGAGCAATCCAAGGAAAACAAAGGTCCAACGTTGAGCCATAGCACGTAGTAATACTTTGCTGAAGACTAAAACCAACTGTTACACACTGGACCTTAGATAAATACTTGAAAAAAACAAAAATATTGAAGTAACAAACAAATAATCCAGCTATGAAAAGCACACCCAATATACGAAGTGCAAAACAACTTATTTATTATGTATCTATCTTGTTTAAAAACATAAGCAATGCATGCCAATGTGTAGCCCATTTTCACTTGCTCTGGATAAGACAGCAGCCACAGGTATACAACTTCAAAATTTGAACCATATCAAGTGTAGAGGTTTGTATGATTTCAACTTCATACCGAGCAAAATTTCTGCAAAATTCAAATTCCAGCATGACAATCAGTTTCTGATGTGTCCAAGCATTGTCCCATCACAATAAGTTCCCCGTATGCTACTGTGTTTATCAGCTGGTGAGCAACTACTAGTCTTACCAAAAATGTATGACAAGAATATAATAATGGCATATTTCTTATGACAAGACATTTTATAGGAAAACTAAATCATATCCAAGCAAGAAATAAACAACTAGTGGTCTCTTTTAATGTCAAGCACAATGTATTAAAATTCTGAAGACAACAAAAAATGACTGAAGTACAGCAGACTTTATCATAATTGAGCACTGCTATCTTCCTGTACAAATATATTTGGAGTTGTTCAGGCAACATTCACATTTCTCTAATTTATTACAAGAACTAAAGCTTAAAGAACAATTTAAAATAGCCGTATTATCTACACAGCACAAGCAGACAAGTGAACAATTTAAAATGGAAACAGCAGCAATATAGTAATCATTTTTTAAAAGAAAATTCCTCATTGCATCCTATGATGCATCGCTCATCAAAGAAAAGCAAATTTCAGAAGCATTGGTGCCTGCTATCAGCAATGAAATATGTTCCATAGGTTAGTTTCCTTTGCCATCTTACACAAATAAATTGAATGCAGATGAACACATATTGTGCTCTACTACTGAAAAGCAGTGAGAAGCCCGTCTATAGCGTATCACAAGCTGCAATAAGTTACTTTTCTTGCAGAAAAAGATGCCCTTCCACAAAAGGTTAACTGTCTAATGATTTGTTAAAATCAAATACGGCAGCAAACACTGATATCAACATTAAAAGTGATAAATTTGTTATGCATTATAAAACACATTGTCAAAAACCCATATTAGTTTACTAAGACACAACACAAGAGACATGCTTGCAAGCAATGCATTATTTTTTAATTGATGACTTTAAATAAAGCCACGAATGGTAAATATGCCAAATTTTTCAAGAATATGCACACAGAAGTAAATGAAACTAAGCATTTTGCAAAAACTTCAGAAAATATTTTGAGATGCAAGGGTTAGAACCACCAGTTAATGTCATCACTTAATGAAAAACAGTTTTGTTATCATTTCCACACACAAAATATTATATATTAAAACAAAGATGAGAAATAACACAGACGTCTATGAAGATTCATTGCTTCTGTTCAGGACATATGCATTAGTCTGCTAAGTCAGATGATAAAGGTTGTACAATGTTGCATTATTACACACCAAGCTTCTAGTGGTAAAAGCCATAACTACGAAAAACTGATTGTGCTGCTTGTGCAATCCACTCATCATGAGTAGGCCATCGTTCACTCTAACTTAGCATGAAACATGGTACACTTAATTACAATATGGAAGATTTCCATGCACAATAACTTTTCACAGAAGTTCACAAAACTTTTCACAAAAGAACATACACACCACATCAGTAGCAATGTCTTTTTTTGAATTTTTTTATTTCCTTGTGCACATAACACCTTTGCTGCAGGGTTGATATGCTTGCAAATTCCGTATTTTCACACCACTTTGCTACTCCAAAACTCGCCAGTCAATTGTGATATAGAGCTGTTTAAACCCTCAAAAGACTCGGCTAGTCTTTTAGCTGGTAATGAAAAAAAATTTAAGTATTGGTTTCAGGTTTTTTGAGGGTGACATCGTACGTGTGGTAGGTTTGTAATTTTTTGACCATGGTTATCGGGCCGGGCCTTAATTGCCTGAGGAAAGTCTTTCACTCAAGCTTTTAGTGGAAACTAGCTAAAATTGGACTCTTTTGAGCCTTTGATTGGCCTTATCGGGTTTCTGGTTCAAAGGTTACACCCAAAAAAAAAATAAATTTGGTAAAAATTAGCCAAAAAGATTGTTTCACAACTTTGGTTAAAATATTATTATACCTTAACGTTTGAACCAGAGACACTAGAAAGCCAATCACGGGCTCAAATGACTCAGATTTTAGCCTAGTTTCCACTAAAAAGTTCAGCGAAATCCTCTCTTGTAGTTGGGGCCCAGGGCCAGATGAAGTGGGCCAAAAAAACCTAAACCTACCCCACTTATGGCATCATTGACAAAAAAACCTGAAACCTAAAACTTAAAGATTTTCATTGCAAACTAGAAGACTTGTCGACTCTTTTAGGGATTTGAACAGCTCATTAGCACAATTGACTAGCAAGTGATGGAGTTACAAAGTAGCACAAAAATAGCAACTCAATGCATGATTTCAAAGTACAATATATTTGTACGCCAGCAGTAAACATGTTAAACAATGAAAATAACTGCCTATATTATGATCATTCTTTCTCAGCTCCTAAATACCTTGTGATACTTACTCTCAGAAGATGTTAACATTCAAACTTTTCACCATTTGGAACAGTATAAAAAATGTCTAGGTAAATGACATGCCAGCATACATTAATGCGCCATACTATAGTAAGTGCTAGAAGTGAATTTCCTTTGCATCATGCGGTGATTGTTCAACAGGACAGTATGGGCACTTGACCTTAGAGCCTGTAACAAGCTTTGTCAAAGCTTCTTTAGATATAACATGACCACAGACTAATCTTAAAGGAGGATTTTTAGCAGTTGTTGACTGTCTTAAGATTGGGCAAGCAAATACCGAATGATATCGTTGTGAACTATCCAGGTCTATATCAATAGGAAGCTCATCATTATTAGACAGCATTCCAGAACACTGTCGCTGTTCTATAACTGATTTAATAGCCAAAAGAGCAGGCAGAGCTTGGCATCCAGCAGAAAAACAAGCCATCAAAGGACTTTCGATGGACATATCCAATACACTGCACACTACTTTTGCAAATACTTTATACAATTCATCCCAGGCACCATCAGACAAAAGGTTGGAATAAGGGGAAGATGCTAAACCCTGTTTAAGATAAACAAGGCAGCCCATGAGTTTCTGTACTTCAGCACTGTGCTTTGGTACAAAACGATAAAAATTTTCTTTGGCATAGCATAAGGCATCTACTTGACCAGCCATTCCATGTTTGAGCAATTCGACAAATTTCATTTTGTGCAAACGAAACTCCAAATCAGTACCATCTTGCAGTAGTTTTTCTCGGTGTTCAACAGCCCAACTTAATGCATGGTCTACATTTCTGTTACGCAAACTGTTGAGTATTTCATTCATTTCCACAAAAGGTTTTTTCCATTTCTCATCAATTTCCAACATGCCTTCATGAGCTATACTTTCTGCGACAGATAAAGAACCTTGACGATAAAAGTGTTCACACACAGCTGTATTCAATGAGCAATGCTGAGAATCACATATTAAAATATCTGGCATGTTTACTGATGAACACTCTGCATCAAAGTTTTTATCAATTGTTCTTCCAATCCGTGAAACACTGCTATGAAGGTCTTTGTGTTGAGAAGACATACGCTGAACCACCGTTTTCATCTTCTTGCTTTGCTGTGAAATTAGTGTTTTCTGTAGTAATGGCAAAGGAGTGTTTGTATTAATCTGCTGCAAGTTTCCCTTTAATTTAGAGATTTCTTCATGCAGTTGGTCCAGTGTGTGGGAAGTTTGACTGCGATAGCCATCAAACTTCACATTAAGTTTATCTACATCCTTTTCTATGTTAAAACAACCTTCCATAACCAGATTTTATTAAAAAAAAACCCTGAAAATAATTATTCATAGACCAAACTGAGAAAATTAAAACCAGTTTCCACTGAACCACAACATCACATGTAATAGAAATTCCATCATCAGAACTTTGTGTAAAATATAGGTGAGGATGTCATATTCATGTGTTAAAAAACAGCACAATAAATCATTAGTACTACCACACGCTCAAACAGGCTTCTAGATTGCACTCGAAAAAAAAATTTTTGGTTGGGGGTACGGATTTTTTATGAGTGACATCATAAGTGAAGTAGATTTTGGGCCATTTTGGTTCATGTTGCCTGGCCTAGGGCCCAACCGCTAGGCCAAAATATTTCGCTGAAGTTTTCATTGGAAACTAGGCTCGGGTCCGAGTCTTTCGAGCCTTTGATCGACTTTCTAGCGTCTATGGTTCAAAACTTATTATCTTAAATACACAAATTAATTAATTAACTAGTCAAATATTTTTATTAACTTACATCATAATTTTGAACCCGAAACTCCTGCAGGTCATCCAAATTATCAAAAGACTCGTATGGTAGCCTAGTTTCCAGTAAAAACTTCAGCGAAATACTACCACCTAACGGTTGGCACCTAGGACCAGGCAAAGTGGGCCAAGGTGGCCTGAAAGTCCTTCACTTATGACGTCACTGACAAAAAACCCGCAACCCCCAAGTAAAAAAATTTTTTTCGAGTGCAAACTACAAGACTTGCAAACATCTTTTGACACTTCAACCAGGTCCGTAACCCACACAGGAGCGGAGATATTCCCGCGCAAAGCCACGTGCTAATCAGCTGTTTTTTGCGAACCGCTTGAATTAACCCGGACGCCAAAGTGTTAAAAATAGATGGAGAATTGTAGGTTTTTGTGCTGTTGAAGCACTTCTAAATCTGAAACAGATTTGGTACAACATAAGTCCAGAAATAAAACTGAGATGCATTTAAAGGTCATGTGACATGAAAATTGTCAAAAGCAATTTTTTGGTTGAATTTGATGAAAATGTTTACATGAGCACACCTGTGAAATATTTCCGCACAACAAGCTAAATGACCAAGTTATACGGTTCCAACCATGGGAAAATGGGCGCGCTCTGATTTTGCAGTTTTCTTGCTGACTAATTATCCTGAGATTATGTCAGAACAAGCGGTGGAGCACATTTGCATCGTCTGCATTGCCAGAAACTGGTGGCCTAGATTGAGTTTTTAGGAGCACTAGCAGTAAGCTTAGGTGCATACTGTTATGGCAAAATTTACACTCCCAGAATGGTAGAATTGAAACAGGGTTGTTTGCTGTTGTTTTCGCTCATAGAACGAAATGTTTTTGAAATAACCTAAAAAACTTAAGTCATTTCAGTCAGAATGTCTGAAACTATAGGCTAATGAACACTGCTGTGGTGAGTTTTAATACAACTGTAAGACAAATGACCAAAATTTCACTCAAAAAATGACTGAAATGTCTCAGCAAAAAAAAAGGTTGTTTATACCTATTTTGTCTACAAATGACAAACCTTATTGGTGTTGCTTTGTTTTGTTTATTAGGTGCACACTAAGTGCAAACTTAATGGCAAGTCGGGAACAGACTGAACCGCTGACCAACAGTTTGCCTAGTAGGCAAGTTAGGCAGTTGCCTTCCACGGGGCTTACTGAATCTGTTTTGTTGTATTTAAGATTACTGAGTGTTACGAACACTTAAAAGCACTAGTGTTTCTGTATGCTTACAAGGAATCAGTCGACTGCCCTCTGCTTTCATCTTTTTGTGATGATTCAAACTTACACATATCGTTATTCAAGTATGTACTTTCCACGATGGGTGTAAGCAAGGAATCGATCAGCAAATTTTTAATAGGAAATCGATTTCATGTAAAATTACACATCTTCAGTCCTGAAAATTGCAAGCAAAGCTTATGGGTGAAAAGTTGAAAGGCTGAAGTAACAGCAGAGAAAAAAACAAACTCAAGACTACAATCAAAATTTCGTAACACAAGCTCAGAAATCATAACAGCTCAACTCTTTGGCGTCCGGCTGCTTTCGGAGATTTACGAAAAAAAAAACGCCTAAACACACGTGGCTTTGCGTGGGAATTTCTCCAGTCTGGTATGCTCTACAGACCCAGTAAAAGTCTCAAAAGATGTGGCAAGTCTTTTAGTCTGCACTCAAAAAAACATTTTTTGCTTGCGCGTGCTGGTTTTTTTTGGAGTGGCATCATAAGTGGAGGACTTTTAGGCCACCTTGGCCCACTTTGCCTGGCCCTGGGTGCCAACCATTAGGTGGTAGTATTTCACTGAAGTTTTTACTGGAAACTAGGCTACCATACGAGTCTTTTGATACTTTGGATGACCTGCTGGGGTTTTGGGTTCAAAAGTTATGATGTAAGTTGGTAAAAACATTTGATTAATTAGGTAATTAATTAATTTGTTTATTTCAGATCATAAATTTTGAACCAGAAACACTAGAAAGTCGATCAAAGGCTCAAAAGACTCGGACTCGAGCCTAGTTTCCAATGAAAACTTCAGCGAAACACTTTGGCCTAGCAGTTAACCCTAGGCCAGGCAACATGAGCCAAAACGGCCCAAAAACTACTTCACTTATGATCTCACTCATAAAAAACCCGCACCCCCTAAGCAAAATTTTTTTCGAGTGCAATCTAGAAGACTGGCCGATCCATTTGATCCCTTGAACAACTCTCTAGCGCAATCGGCGGAGGAGCTAGGGCGTTGGTAAGGCAACCAAAAACTGCTGTTTTTTAGGCCGAAATTGAAGTACGAATATATCGTACGCCATTTCTCAAAGTGTTAACAAACTGACTGACGTCAAGAATACTAGTGGCGACAAAAAGAAACTGTGACTAATGAAATAATAAAAGTGTTTCCTCAAAAATTAAAAGACGTTTACTCAAAGACTGATACATCTAACTAGTTGACGCTAATGGCTGAAAATTTCTCCAACTAAAAACTAACTCATGGTGAAATGACTAACAACGGTAGAGAAAAATAGTAAGCCACGTGTGGGCAGCAAGTCTCTGTGGTACACCTTTAAGCCTGCCACGAGTTCGCTTTAAACGCTTCACAACAATCGCCGGCGTTTGGAAAACCTTAACACGGTAAGTAACAACCAACCAAATCGCAGTTAGTAGACCATATAGAGACATGTAGGCACCAAACTAAAGATATCCTTTGGATAATAAATTTTAATAATCTCTAATGCAAGTGCTACGGCAAGATGGTACTTTCGTAATGCATTGCTGAATGAGCAACTCATATCACAGGGATGAGCAATTCGTGCTCTCACATTATGTAATCACGACGTGCCTGCAGCTCCTGCACAGTATAAACCAGTGGTTCTCAACCTCTTCACTGAAGGGAGCTAAATACAGACTTACAACTTTGTTAGAGAGCCGCACTAAAGATATTTTAATGCAAGACAGTTGACATGTATTGTTTCACTGCAGAACGAAGTCTGTTACACAAAATATTAGAAGTTTTATTGAAAGACTGCTGAGGGCCGCACAAAGGGTGCTTGGGAGCCACATGCGGCTCTCAGAACAGTGGTTGAGAACTACAGGCATAAATGGTGTGGAATGTGCTAGTGGTGCAGCATTTGAAGTGATTGTGGTGGCGTGTTTCAAATGTTGATTGTTACGACTAGTTCGGTGGTGGTGAAATCAGTTTTTAACCGATCCGACATGTAGAACGATATTCAGACGACGTTGAAAGTTTCTGTTGAGTGAGCATTCTATGCGTGCATTTTTTTAGTCGCGAATGCACAGTTACCACCGGAGTGAGCTTGTCAGTGGATGCTGGTTTGGGTGCGAGTTGAGCATTTTTGAATGGCACTACATTCTGATACCCCATTACATTCCGATTGGTAATGCCATGAGGCAACCACCAACCAAAGCAATCATACAGATGAGTACTAACAAACTGAATGTATTCAAAGTTTCTGGTTGGTGCAAGCGCCAATGTCCCCTCTGCTTTCTAACGCAATGAAGTTCGCTCGCATGCACGTAAGTAGTTCTAGACTAGAACGTGTTGGCGTCAGTGCCCTCTGACTGACTACATGTGTCATCATAGCAGCAATATTCAAACTAACTGCTTTCCACCACCATCACTAGTCTACGACACGCAACCAGGGTTGCCAACCTGTCTTCACCAAAAAAGCCAGACATTGTCTCAACAAATGCCAAAATAAACCAGATAGCAATCCTAAGACATATAGGCTACACATAAAACATGCATAACCAAACAAAAATAGACACATTATTAAAACTCATCAGAAACATCGATATAATGCAAATACATTTTTTAGGATTTTCATGCCTCATAAATACACTATCGTACATTTGTTTCTTACTAAATACATCCAACATTTTTAGGGCAACAGTAAAAACCTTTGCAATATTCTTTGCAATCCTGCATGGTCATAGACTCTCATCAGAAGAGATTTATAATGAAAACACAGCTTAGACAATGTTTTGCCAGAGCCAAGCCTTTCTGAGTAAAAACAAGCCAGATTTTGTCTGTATTCTTTTGATTTTCAAAAAAAGCCAAGGGTGTTAAAAAAGCCAGAATTTCAAAATCTGGCTTCAAAAATGCCAAGTCGACAACCCTGCACATGACCAGCGACTGCATGAGACCACTATTGTTAGGTGGGCATAACTGTTGCGTCACAAGGCCAAGTAGTGAGCCACCGTGACTCAGCAAGGAGATTTGTTGAGTCCGTTTTGTGATTTGCTTGCAATTCTTTGCACATTATGTTTTTACTTGACTTGCAGCTGAATAATTTCCCACAAGCATGTGTGATTTCCCAGGAAGCTCCTTCGTGATTCCCACACTTTTTTCAGCCGTGGTGTTAAGAAATGACAGGCACCAAGTCTTGTTACTGCTGAAAATAGCAAATGACTCTGGATCCAGGTCAAAAAAACACAAAAACCTGCTGGAGTCGCCTCCAGATCAATGGCAACCTCTGGATTTAATCTAAGCAATGAAATGACTCAGCAGTTCTCACAGGTGTTACCGCCTCCATGTTATGGCTGTGCGTGGTTAGTGGAGGTAGGCGCACCTTATATCAGGTGACATTTTCATTGCACGTAACTTCGTGAATACGCATATGACAAGTTTTGTGCATCATAATGAGTCCACCAACATGTTTATTATCATTGTTTTCTGATTTGGTGTTCAGATAAAAATTTACTGAAGTTGCTGCAGATCATCCAATGATCATGCAGTCAGGACTTTAACTTTGAGACCGAGATTTCATTAAAAAATCTGACACCGAGACTCGAGACATAGTTCAGATCGAGATTAGATACTTGAAAATTTTTGGATATTACTGAATTTTTTTCAAAAATTAAAACAAAAAATTGAAGTTGAAATTTTTTGGATTTCTGACATTTTTTCTACTTGCATTGGTTGTTTTTTACCTGCAGATACAAACGACAAAAAATGCATTCAATTACAAAAGCTTTATTAAGCCATATAGTTGAAGTATTCAATGTCTTAAAGCAATAGGCTTGCGACTGAGACCTGTAGCCTTCGAGAGCGACACAATACCTGAAACCTTTAAGATGAGACTTCCTATTATGTGTCACGGAACAAGTCTCGATACCTAGTCTCGAGACTCCAGATAGAGTCCATCTGTGATATGTATTTTTCTGTTTTGTGTTACAGGTGTTGTCCATTATAAGCTTAACACTTTGAGAGCCGGGGTACGATATATTCGTACTTTGATTTCAGCCTAAAACCAGCAATTTCAGTTGCCTTACCAACGCCCTAGCTCCTCCGCCGATTGCGCTAGAGAGCTGTTTAATGGCTCAAACGGATCGGCCAGCCTAGTAGATTACACTCGAAAAAAAATTTTT
>Ga0210059_1005542_pt1 | contig 20314 bp, 12 predicted proteins | sample Ectturendosymbi2_FD_188042 | JGI IMG/M metagenome (GOLD analysis project Ga0210059, IMG submission 188042) | Ecteinascidia turbinata endosymbiont from Florida, USA - Sample 2 (SPAdes) (version 2) | ecosystem: Host-associated > Tunicates > Ascidians > Unclassified | place: Key West, Florida... | reverse complement strand
AGGCGGGTTTACAAAGCCGATAAACGAAGCAACGAAACAAAACGCCAAAACGTGTCAAGCCGATCAGTAATAAAAGACAAATCCAACCTGATAAACAGGGGAGCGGCGTAGTTGGGAAGGTTGTTCGAGACATAACTGTACAAGTCGCCCACATCCAACTCCGTATTTTCTTTAACAACAATCGCAGCCATTCCTGCTCGACCGTCACTTCCTGTCAATATAATTCAGATGTCAAGAACTGGTTCGCCGTGATCACTGCGATAAAAGCAGCGCAAATTCGTAAGCTGCAAATAACACACAGCAAGTCGCACAAATAGGCCTAGTGTGTCCCGAAAATTTAATTAAATCAAACCGGAGATTTTTTTAAACCGCCGTAGGGAATTGCAAAACTGAAGCATGAATGCATGCAATTCTCGTCAGAGTGGAACGTCGAGCGGCTTCAGCTCAAAACCAGAACTCTTTACTATTGCCACAGTTACTATTACCGCACTTTATTAAAGCAATTCTAATTTGCAGAAGCACAACCTATAACCAAGTCATTTAAGGTAATTGTGCCGTATGAAAAACGCGAAAACTGAATGATAGATACCATGTTATATTTCATAGTAATTATACCCTGTGGTTAATTATAGCGCAGTTATTATACCCTGTGGTTGAGACTCATGTTGAAGATTTTTGGCTCGAATGGCGATGGAGTGCTTCACAATCTAATCGAAGCTACTTTTCACAGCTGCCTGCAGTCCAAGTTCGGCAGATAAAAATCAGGTTATTTAAATGATCTATTTGCCAAATCGCATATCCCAATACAAGAACAGTCAACATAAATACAATAGCGTGTCTTTCTACCTGGTATTTTGACACCGTATGTGTTCGCTTCGTCGATGCCAGGATATTGGGACAGGATGTCACTCACTTCATTCGTTGAAACATTTTCGCCTTTCCATCGGAATGTGTCGCCAATGCGGTCGACGAACGTCACCCAGTAGTCCTGATTCCTGAGCAGCAGGTCTCCCGAGTTGTAGTATCTGTCTCCTTCCTATTTGTTCAAAAATAAAGTTTCAGGTGCTTGGAAAAATAAGCGCCATCTTTCTAAACAAGTGGTGCACGAGTCAGTACCAACAGGACATCAACTCGCTGCACAACTCCTGTCGAAAAATGCGTCAAGTCGCCTGTACCATCGCCTACGGATTTAACGCATTGCTGTTGAAAAATGATTTATTCAAAGATGTGTTTATATCAACAGTTTAAACTGGGCTATAGTTTTATAAACATGCAAAATGAGGCTAAAGGAGGGAAATATCAACCGGAGAGATGCACTTCATATTTTACACATAGTCATCCACTCCACGAGAATTGCCGCAGTATCTAAACAAAACCATGTTACATCCCTGCATCCACATTTGTACAGAAAAAAGTCTTAGCAAATACGCTGCTTCCAGAAGCTTCTATTCCAGGGCAGAAACATCAGTACGACTTACAACGCATTGTAAGTAATGCCAGGAACAAGGGGTCGACAACTTTTTTGTGAGAAAGGCGTTGATATCGAGCCTTCCATGTAATTGTAATCGAAAAATCAGTTGCTTTTAAAAAGAACTGCCAGATAAATGCATGCATGGATTGCTTGGAATATGTCGAAACCTAACTAATGATGAAAAAGTTCGACTACACAACACAGCAATATACTGTAACTAGAAGCATGCATGGTAACCGTTTTCGGAGTCTGGAATACGGCCGACTTGAAAGGAAATGTATTTCAGAAAAGATACAGTTTGTGATGACATCGAGAGGTTTAGATTAAGTATATAGGAGTTGCGTTGAAGTGCTTTCCATCGGAAACTACTTCAAAAATAGGGGGATTCGCTTGATCCAGTGGTGTAGCGAGGCTGAGTGTTTCTACCTTCAAATTTTCTTACAAGAATTTAAAATAAAAGATCCTGTGTCATGCTTATTAAAGATATAAGGAACAATAAACCATCTTGAACATCAGAATCAAAAACTCCAAACTGAAATGGATCTTGTTTTTCATTCCTGTCTTGCTTTTTATGTTGTCCGCCGCGTTTCTCACCATTTACTCTTTCTATTTTTCAGCTTTCTGTACATATGCATATATGGACCCGGCATATTTCGTTAAATTTTCTTCCCTGTTGGCTTTCAGGCTGCAGTAAGTCGCACCACTTAGCTTTAATCGTTTAATCATTCCAGGGGATCAAACAAAAAATTAAGAGAAGTGGTGGCAGTATACCCACTTTAAAGGTGTGAACATTTATGTATGTTAAAATTTCATGTAGTATCCCCGTCTTCAACTAAAACAAAGTATACATACCGCATACAGTAGGCTATAATTATGAATTTAAAAATCTATTCAGCATCAAGACACCACTAGGGTGACGCAGCCGAATCTGATTGCAATTTGATTGCAGCCGAATCTGATTGCTTTGCCAGGAAATCGATTTCGCGTCAGCGACGTATCTTCAGTCCAGTCTCACAATGTAAAGAATGTTTCATTTCCCACTTTACATTTCAGTAGTGGCTTATTTTTCTTGGAATATATAAACGGCTTCAAACGCTAACTCCGTCGCCACTGGCGTGGGGCCCATAAAGGTGCTGACCCATTTTGATAAAATATAGTAGGTCAAATAGGCTTAAAATCGACTCTGGTAGAGAAGCGCTGGCTTGCAGCTTCCATCGTAACTTGCAAACTTAGTCTAGCTGTTGCATTAGGCTTCTGCCAATTACGCGTGCGCAGTGTTATTCCTTATGTTCGTTCGTTACCAACAGACGTCTATTTCGAAAACATTATCAAACCTACCATGTAGGACATCCGTTTTTTATCGCTCAACAGTGATTGCAGCGTCTTAAGTTCAAAGGCAAATCCCACTGAACAGCTTTATTCAGCACAGCCGTTGCCGAGTTGCGTAACTGTTTCGGTTAACGTCCCTTATGGTAAAAGCCTTCACCACAATCATAACTAAAGATATCGTTGGCACTTCGGTTGGGTTTTCAGACTAAAGGTGGCTTGAAACAGAATTCGGTTACGGCTTCCGAACCGGCTTATGGCCAACGGCAGTGTTCACACATACTCCGTTGATCGTATCTGGCTGAATTTTCTCGGTTTCGAACGGCTTACGGCTTACTTAAAATTGATTTAGGTAAGCCGGATTGCTGTGGTTGTCAGTGATGGTGTCCTTGCTGCATGTGTGCCAAAATTGAATGTTGATAAGCCCGCCTATTGATTAAGCCAGAGCTTGTGGCACTTGTTTGTTGAAAATCTCCCACTGAACATTAAAAATAGCATGAGACGTGCCAAGAAATGTTCGTCGCCAACGCCGGTAGGTGACAGGCGATGTAATGTGTTTGGGGCGTTGCTAACGATCGAACGATAGAAAAAGATTAAAGCTAGCTCTGACAGCTATTTATCGTAATTTCATACAGGATCGTTTTTTTCAGATTTTTAGTGGGGTCAATGCAGTGGCGTAGCCAGTCTAAAATTTTGGTGGGGGGCAAAAAATTTGAAGGGGGCCAAAATTTTTTATTTTAGGCTAGCAACAGTATTTTGTTTGGGATACCGCCTCCCAAACCACAAAATGATGAGATATTCCAAAATTTTGGGGGTCATGGCCACTTGGCTACGCCTACGGGTCAATATAAACCTCAAACTACCGGACCAGTAATGTTTGCTAGACTGCGGTCGAAAGTCATCTCTGTCCTTTGTTCAAAGGACTTTTGACTGGGATGGGGGGAAATGACTTTAATGGCTTTGGCTGGAGAAGAAGGTTAGAGACCGAGGGACAATATCCCCCACGTAATTGTATTAAAAAAGGCTTGATTTCAAGGTAAACACTGGGGTGCTTTAGCACACTGGATTAGACCCAGACTTTTGAATAAACATTTTATCAATTTGCTTGCTCCATAACCCACATTTCTAGTTTTTTAGGCTACCAGTCTCGGGTTTCTAAACACAAAAGCTGAAAATAGTTAGATCTTTTAAAACTTCCAAAAATCAATTCAAAGTTAAGAAAAAAAACTAGTGAGAACTTTCAAACAACTTTAAAAAATTAATTTTAATCATCAATTTGCCGCCCGGCAGCCAAGGTCCCCTTGCTACGCCACTAGCTGGAGCTAATTTATTTTTTACAGCACTTGAAAAACTTCCGCGAAAATGTTGTCAAAGGCACAAAGCTTGAAGATTACGGCTTTTCATACGTGGAAGTGTAAGGAATTAAGAGCTGCTCATCAAGATCAGTCGACAAAGGTTACGCGACATCCGCTACGGGTTCCGGTCTATCAGCACGTGACTCGCGAAGCAGAGCACGACCGTTATACATTTTCAATAGTCAGAAACACACAGATCAGCAAAGACAAGAGATGGGCGGATATTTCAACTTCTAGTTGCCTATTGAGTGACGATCTGCCTCCTTGAACAAATGCACTCTTCGACTATCATGAACGCGTTAAACAACTTGTCACAAGTAGTTCACTATCACTTGAACGACCTGAGCCCCACTGTGAACCTGAGTGAGATATTGGGCCATTGAAAACGGTCAACGACATAACATTGACTTTTATTGTTACGACTTGTGACTGCGAGTGTTCTAAACACCACCGATTGTTTCAAACAAACTAGTTTGTTATGTCTCGCCCGTATGCCGATGGCCTTCATCGTGATCATCTGGCAACAAGATTGCTCGTGTACAGTACCTGTACAGTAATCAGGTCAAATTCCAGTTGTAGAAGTGACGAGAACGCCGCAACTCAATAACTGAAACCACTAGCGTACGGAGGGGGGAGGCCACTGTTCCATGGCAACCCCCTCAGACCCTAAAAATAAAAAATGTAAAAACAGTATTGTCTAAAACTTGCTTCCAGAATGCACAAAAATGCGTAAGTTTAGGTGTAATTTTGCAAAATTTTCCTGGGACATGCCCCCGGACCTCCTAGAATGGTCGTGCCTTCGGCACTTCCCCTAAAGTTGATTTGTGACGTCACAGGATTGTGACGAAACTTGGCCCTCCCCTCGGAAATTTTCTGTGTACGCCACTGACTGAAAACAAAAATAATGAAAATGCCATACCTTAAATACATCAGTCAATATCTTAGCATTTGTAAGTTCTTCAGGTCCAGCATACTTTTGGTGCTGCGTCAATCGGGTAATTTTGGCGATCAGCAAGCCAGGTTCGTTAACTTTGACCTCGATACATCTGAAACAATGTCGGCAAGCTTTAACATATCACGAATCACTGAATACAGCACAATATCGCAGCTTAATTGTAGAAATTACAGCAGCCAAGTCATATTGCCAGAGTGTTACATGACGTCACTTTTGAACGAAATTGAGCAACTTTTCGCCGGTGGTAAATTGAATAATAAACTGCAACCACGTCGAACAATTTTGTGTGATTTAATGTTAAAACTGTACATTTTACTTGAAGCTGCATAATAACAGATTGAGCAAGTTGAGTAGTTGGGTTTCGTGAATATTACGACAGAACACTGATTGCAGAGCTGGTCTACGTTGAGATGCTTTCAGCAAAATTCTTGTGCATTTTCTCATAACTAAGAAATATCTTGATGACGGAAGTTTTATCCAGAAAAAACACGCATTTTTGCTGTTTACTTCACGTGGTGAACTAATTTATAATCTTTACCCATCAAAGGCTGCTTTGATCTCAAGCAGTGGTCTTCAACTTGGGGCCGCAACCCGCAAAGGGGTCGTGAACCATTTTGGTCGCGAATAGATATTCTATGTGCACAGCTGTATCACATATGCTTTATTCGGGTTTTAGATGGGGGGTCATTGGCTTATAGTGGGTTGATATAAAGGGTAGAGATAGACCGATATATCGGGCCGATATTTGGGTTTTACCGATATATCGTTATCGGCCATTTTGGCCGATATTATCGGGCTCAGTAGGTGTTGCCAAAACACTGTTATATTCCTCACGCATGCAGACAACTTGCGCAAGAAAGTACAACGAACCAAGTCACGACAAATATCTTGCAGCAACGCTAGCAGTGCGTTTTCATAAAAAAAGCAGACAAGATGAACCATGGAGCACGCGTCGGCCGTCGCAGCCGAAACAAAAGCATCACCATTAATTAGATTAACTAAAAATCCTAGCAAAATATTGAAATTGCTGCAATTTGAAAAATTTTGGCTCAAATCCTGATTTTTGAAGTTTTTGAAAAAAAGGTAAGGCATAGAATACATAACATTTTTGATAATGAAGCAGAAAGCAAGATTTTAAAATTTTTGAAATATCGGTTATCGGTCCATGAATGGCCGATATATCGGTATCGGTACCAAAAAAGCCATATCGGTCGATCTCTAATAAAGGGTCCCGGTACAAAAAGGTTGAACCACTGATCTAAAGAGTTGGAATTCAGGGCAGGTTTTGGGCAACAACGGTCTCCTGAGGCAACCCAAACTTTGATAAAATCGGTAGGTGTGAATTTTTGGTTAAGGTTTGAAAACGCTGAAGCTTAGGAAAAATGAAGTGGCCAATGTCCGGCTATTGTTGGGTGGACATATTGCCAAGTTTTGGTTAAACAGTTCGAAACTTAGTTTCAGGTGAAAAAAACATTCCGCTAAAAAAGGTTCTTCACATCACATCTCAACAAAATTCGTGTCCGATCGTGCTAAAGTGAGACATGTCAAGTCCGAACCACGTGTTCGTGACTGTACAAAGTCGAGCACAGACTATCCGGTTTGAAGTGCTTGATATTTGCTGGGACATATTAACACAATCTGTTCGCAACGAAATTTACCGCTTGAAACAGCTTTTATACAAACTGCCAACTCACAAAAACAAACTCAAATGGACAAAAGCACCTTCCTCGTCGGTCTCGGTATGGTTGTTGCTTTTCCCAGTCGTACTTTATGAACGCCTGTCCCGTGAGAGCCTGAGGCAAATAACCGTTTACACTGTGCACGATTCTGCTAATGGCTGAGTTCATCACACACCCGCCATAGCAGATCTGGCCTCAATGGCTACGACGAGAACAAACACGAATTTCTGCTGGTTTAACCAGATTATGGCCTGAAAAGCACGTTAATCTCCTGGAAAACATGTTCGCTTTCTTCACCTGACAATCAGAGTAGCCCAGGTAAAGAGAAGGCAAGTCTGTCAGAAGTCCCAAGCCACTTACCGAATTACCGAGAAATAACGTACGTGTCTTGAGATATATGCCACACATCGTAATACCCTGCTTCGACGAAAGAACTAAGTGGCAACCCATATTTTTCTGTGCCAGTGCAACCGCGCAGACCCCAGCGTGATGTTGCAGTCGATTTCAGTGATGTTGCAGTCGAGTACAACCAGTCGACCTAAGAGCAAGATTCTTTGAAATCGGATCAGAATCCCAATGAACACAGAAGCGCAACATCAGGCCCGCAACTAGGGGGGGCAACCGGGCAGTTGCCTCCCCTCCGAAATTTTCAAAAATATATGTGTACTTGTTAGATACAACAAGAAATTACAATCATTTCCCCCCGAATATATCAGCTAGTTGCGGCCCTGCGCAACATTGTACAGAGTTTTGGCACCGCAGCATTGTGGTGATAGGGGACAGGCAGCCGCTCACATACAAAGCAAGTTGCCAACGACCGAGCGCAGTGGCTTACCTTCGTCAAAGGCGTGCACCTGCCGACATATCCGGGGTAGTTGGACATGTTAATGAAAGCCGCGTTGCCCTCAGTTGATGCATATAACTCCACCACCCGAATGTCGGGACCAAATCTGCGCAGAAACGTTTTCCATACGTCCGGCCGCAACCCGTTGCCGTAAGCTAACCGAATATTATGATCGTAGTCGTCGGCGCGCTGAAACGAACGTTCACACCGTATGAACTTCAAGCATCTTGCAACGAATGGAAGCAGAATTAGTCAAGCCGTGCGTGGCCCACATTTTGTGTAAAAAAAAAGCTTGGACACAACGGTTTAAGCGATGCGCCACCTGCAGCTGCGATAACAGAACTACAAGCCTGCACAAGGCATCACTAAAGAGCTTGCAGGAGATGGGTAGTTCCCAGTGAAGCTCAACTTGTATGGAACTTTCAGAGTCAGGCCACACATGAACTTTCAAGCATTACGGACCTACGCTTCTACCAGAAGGAATATTATTATGAAACCATACCACGCGCTAAGCGGGTATGGAAATTGTAGAGTTAACGTAATTTATGAATGTACTAAACAGGAGGATCAGAACTAACTTGAATAGTAAGAGGAACGTGGTGTTTGGATAGAAATCGACCAATAAGATGCGCTCCCTGCAACAGTCTATGTATGATTGATTTCCCTCTTGAAGTGCCCTGGGTAAGTTCGGCTTAACTGCGTCGTTTCCGCGGTTTCCTCAATCAGACAAAGATTATGGCAGGGAAGTAAGAAGTGACGCACAGATCCATCTATCTCTTTTTACATGATGACGCATGTTAACCTCTTCCGTTGCGTTAAAAACTAATTCCTGTTTTGAAAGCAGTAATGCCAGATGAACGCGCAAACGCACGAAACCCAGGTAGGGCTCAGTTTTCAAATCTCGGTTCTAACAAATTAGTGTTTGTAAGAAGCTAAGCTGATGAGCGTCGAGCATTCCACTGCACCAGCTTACTACCAACCAAGAAAAGGACCAATCGCAATATTTTTTGCACAAATTCACTGTTGGCGTCATTTTTCCGAGAAAAAATTTTTTAAGGCGAAACGTTAATTTATACGAAGCTGAACACGTTTTATGATAGTTGTGGCAACGGTCATAAGAAATCTTGCGTTCTGTGCTGAACCCCGTTCTTTGGTATACGCGAGAAACGCAGTGACACAAACTCAATACTCAAAGTAACCTTAACTGAATGGTGAGGCGCGGAGTGGCAAAATTTGCGGAGCATATATTAATCCTACTCAATGATGCCGTTTCTTACAGTCATTTAAAACGTGAGAACTTTAAGGTCAAACTGACTGCCACAAAGTATCTGTCGGTTTCACAACCACAACACTTGAATTCAAGGAATTAAGAAAACAAAGCAGCGCTACCTGTGAAAGCTTACCACGGGTTGGTTGCAGAGATAACGCATCGTTTCGCCGATGTATTGAATTACGGTGACCTTGTACAGTCGGCAATCGTCCAAGAAATGCGAGGATGAAAAGCGCTGCCGCAACGCCACAGTAGCGCCTGGAACACGGTCGCGAGTCACGATGATGAAATAACGACACACAGCAGAACGCTAGTGCTGAGGCACAAGAAACGAAAATCATATACAAGAAAAACGTCGGAGTAACTTGAAAATTTCGGTTTTTCTCACAAAGGTCCGTAAGTTCCCGTCCATCTATTTTTACTCAGCGGCAACGAAAATGGGAACCAACACTCAGAAACTTCATAAACAAGAGACCGCGTTAAACCAGTCATGAACCAGCGAAGAAGAGAGAAGAGAACATCCGGTATGGGAGCAAGATTGCGTCATTCAATCCGATCATTCACGTGTAAATAGAAACAGCTACTTGTCCTCAAAAGAACTACCGTTAGGTGTCTAAACCAGGGTCACCAACGTGATGCCCGCGGGCACCAGGTCGCCCGCAAGGACCACGTAGATCGCCCGCGGGCCTATTCTAAAAATAACATTAGCATGATCAATATTTTCGCCGATACTAAAATAATGGAAGGTAAATTGAGCAAAATTTTTATCTCAGAAGTGTGTAATACACACTTGTATCAAACTAGTAGCCCTCCGCATTAATCGGTACACAAGAAGTAGCTCGTAGTTTCAAAAAGGTTGGTGACCCCTGATCTAAACTGATTCCCCGTTTCACGCGTAAAACTGATCGTCAACGTAACACGGTTGCAAAAATCTAAAACTGCCACCAACACCAGGGCACGCTGCAGGACCAAGGTGAGCACTGCAGTTAAAAGCAGCACACATTACGAAAACTCCGCGTAGAAGTCACCCGTTAGAGTTTACCATGTAAACGCATCTGTGGGAACAAAGATTTCAAGCTGTTCAATCTGAACTTCATTCGTAAGGTTTCGGATATTTCTTTTAGTTCTTGTTTATCAGTACGAGTTGTCTTATTAGCCAGCATGTCTTTCATTAGATCATATGTATGCGCTGTTAAAATTACTTCAGCACGGCAGGTCATAGACAGGAATATGAAGACCTTGTTAGGTCGAACACCTCAAAACCTTTGTCTGCTCAGAAACAACTCAAACTTTCCTCTTCTGCAAATTACATCTCATTAACGGGCATGCTACCTACTTCATGTCCACACAGCGTGCCTCATTTCTGTTGCCAACTAAAAACGGCTGACGTGCTGATACTCACAAACGAATTATAGAAAAGTAAACCTTTTAAAACGCGTCTGATAAATACAACAAATGGATGCCTAACCTAGCTGGTTGTTACCATCAACTCGCGTGAAGACTGAAATTCCTTTTGCTTATTACTGACGTCTGAGGTTGATACTAGATATCATGCTGATCACTGGTTCCATAGATCATCTCAAACATCGAATCATTTTAATTCGATGGACTGCTCCTAGTTAGTTACCATATCTGAGGGTAGTCAGAATTCCAGCCACCAATCCAGCAGTATGATATAAAGGCAGCGGACAATAAATAACATCTTCTGAAGTAATGCCTGCGAATATTCCAATGCCAGTCACGTTCAGCAGCTTTTGATGCGACACTTCCACGGCTTTAGGAGTCCCTGAAAGAGGGCGCAATTGTTTGAACCGGTGCAATACAAAAAAGATGGCAAAACAAAGGAGTTAGTTTGTACAATCGCGTTTTGTGCTGGTGTTTCGAATTGCGAGTGTGAACTGTAAAACACGCGAATTGTGTTGTTTTCTAGTTGTACAAGCCCATCGGCCATATGTACTTTTACAGAGAAAATATTGTTTTTTAAGATATTTCATTCTTTCGATGAACAAAGTCATGAGTCAGACGGTACTTTAAGAGGAGCGTGAAATTTTCAAGGGTGATTTGACTATTCTGCAAGGGACAATGTTGGCACACACACAGTGTCAATTGCACCTGTACGTAGAACTCGTTGATCCTCACAGTCCGCGTGCACAAGTGAAGAAAAGTATTTCAATTTGCTTCACTACCGGAAGATTATAGAAGCATACAAACCAAGAACGTTCATTACTGTCAACAATGCATCAATAAGAGAAGTTCAAAAATCAAGTCTCATGTGCCGTTATCATGATAGAATAAAAAACGGAAGTATAGGAAGGACTCTAGTAAGATACGCGTACACGTAAAGTTATTCTTCCGTTTGAGTCTTCATCGTCTATTGGTCAGAAAGCAGCAGCGGCATATTTGAAACAAAGTTTCGAGCAATGAAAGCAAATCAAACTTTGATAATGGTTTTTAACAATTCGGCGCTTCAATTTTGACAAGGCCTTGCATGTTTTTGTTATTTCTGAAGCAGATAGAATTGCTCTGTACAGGATTATTTTAAAACAGAGAAATATTTTGCAATGAGGTATTTCAAAAATAAAAAAAGACTTTTTTATGAGGTTATCAGTGTTTTTTTAAGGGAATAACATGACTAAGCAAACCTGCCAAACGCCTGCGAAGAACAAAAGGAACAACATTCGGGGCCAAAGCATTGCTTGAATCAGTCTTTCTAGAAAATTACAGGAGAAATTAAAGATTTACATGAAAACCCGGCATTGAAACCCAGAAAGGAAAAGTTGACCAAAAGCAGAAAATTTGCCACAGCACAACTTCAAAGAAAGAAAACTAACTTTTAGCAGGTTATAAACTTTTTCTTGTAGTCGTTTCGAACAAACTACTCCGCAGCTCAACTAGTTTGACCATTACGCAGTGGTCGCAAAAACACACGACGAGCAAATGTGGCCACGAAAGTGCCATACTTCCCGCATTTTTACACTATAATCATTAATCATGAAAGATGCAAGTTTTCTCAATCGGTTCTTTCTACATATTTGTCAATTCTTTCAAGACCGAACATTTTGTTGTGATATTTTAAAATTACCTGTAGTCCCGGAAGTGAAAATGTAAACAGCGGTGTCGTTCCAAGCAACCTTCCCCTTTTCTTCAGAGCGAAGATTATCTGGCGATGACCTGTCTGTGAAAACAAGGAGTGTTTCACAATTTACTAGTAACTTGTGCACTCACGTAAATAAACGTGACGGTTGCTTGCAGCAGAGCACAGGGTTAGAACGTGTCGTGAGCTTAATCACTGTACTGAAGAAAAGTTCTTAGTTTCAACGAAAACGAACGCCATGCGATGAACTCAATCAATCGCACGCTGCGGCCAGAACAGTTGAGGCACATTCACCATCGCACGTGCTCCGAGTCACGTCGTACTTGCTCAAGACTTCGATTAAAATTCACCTGCACTTGAGAAACGTAAGTGTATGAGACTTTCATCTGTATAAGATGTAAGTGCTGACGATGCGTAGTGTTAGGTGAAATCGATTTCCTGTTACAAATTTGCGACAGATTCCTTACTTGTTTCATCCGTGGAGTGAAGTTACTTGTATGAGACTCCGATGCACATTTCTCGTCTGTTATACTGTGAAACCGTTACGGGCAAAGTAATGAGATTAGGTTTGGCAAATACTAAACTTGATTTTGCAACAGCTCTTGTAGAACTTATGCATCTGGGGGGGTGGGGACAACAAACAGTGTTTCCACTCAGGGAGACTTGAAAGCCACGCGTTAACGGCAATCTTGCCACAAGCTAGTAAGTGGAAACTGGAACATAACTTCACTCACTGAAAAATAACACGAATTGGTCATGAATGCTAAACGACATCCCCTGGACGTTGTTGTCATCTCTTCGAGTACGAGTTGTAGCTCTAACGCTGTAGAGTTGAACGAAAGGGTTGAAATTCATCGGCGCTGAGCCGGCAAGCTTGCCCTGGCTGGGGTGGTGATACTTGTAAGCTGGCAGCTGGCTATAGTTGTGTTGATTATTGGATTCCTGTAGTAGGAGAAAGGGTGTGCATGCTGGAGTTAAGGTTATCATACTGCTCTCTGTGTTTGATACAGGTATACGGCCCTAACTCAAGTGCACTGTACCGGAATTCGTGGAAGAAACTAGTGATGCCCTGCTATGCGGCAGAGACAACGAATCTACGGTCCTTCTGGGGACTTCAATGCACGCGGTGCTGGGAACGATGCTGGTGTATGGAAGGGTGTGATTCGCCAACATGGTAATGCTGATGTAAATGATAAAAGAACGTTCCTGCTCCAACTCTGTTGTAACAACGCACTGTGCATCGTGAACACTTTCTTCCAACACAAGTATGTGCACAAGTACACCTGGTGAAGAGATTCGTTGACTCAGTGGCCACTCTTGATTTCTGCATAGTTTCAGCTTACTTGTTCCAACCAGTGTTGGATGTTCGCGTCAACAGGGTTGAAGAAATGTCGGCAGATCACCACTTGGTGATCACCAACATCTTGCAAAACCAACAGGGCCTACACAAGCGTGCAGGTTTAGGAGGCCCTACCGAAGTGGCAGCCGTGATTGTTATTTTTTCGCTGATTTCCTCATGGCAAGAGTAAAAAACTACCAGATTAAATTACTAATAGAAGTTTGATATATTATCTTCGTTTTGTGTACTTGATATAGTTAATTTTTTCAACTTGAGGCACACCAAGACAATTACAAATATTAATGTGTAAAAACACACAGAAGCTGGAGCCATGCTATGGAAAAAAGAGCGCCGGAGCCGGAGTCACAGTCATGAAAACCAAGAGCTCCGGGAGCTGGAGCATTGTTCACGAAAAGAAGAGCTCCGGAGCCGGAGCTGTGTCGTTTTTATCACGGGTCCGCAGTCCTGGTTTTATCGTCGACTTCATTCTAAGGAGCTTTCTAGTTACACACATTGATATTGTCATCTTGACAACTAAGAAGAATTTCTTGCATCGGGCATTATTGTTCTTATTTATGAGTCATAAATTGTACTTTGCTGGAAAAAATGAGTGAAGGAATTCCTAACGCAAATAGCGCAAGGCCAAGTGGCCTGGGGGAAACACCGGTCAGAACTTTCTTTTTTGAATTCCTCACAGTTTAAATTCAAATTTACGCCAGAATGAAAAGCATGGCGATTCGATGGCAGACTAGCTACAAAGAGTTATTCGACGCGTGCGGTATCAGAAGAAAGAATAATTTACATAGCAAGTGCTTTTTAGGTTCTGCAAACCTGCGACACATGTAGATACGCGGCGGAAAGTTTTACGTCACAGATCATTCGTCAAGCGCAATGTTGACATGTCACAAAGCTTTCGCTGTGGTTCGCACAAGTTCATAGCCTTCAAAACAACATCTCGAATCCATACCGCGCAGATTTGTTTACATACTTGCATCACTACTAGGAATAAAAGTTCATCAAACTCCAATGAATTAGTGCATTTTGTGACATTGCGTCACAATAACGGCATGGACCTAGAAAGCTCAGGATGCTGTGAATTGTGTGATGCAATGTTGGTTCCAGTATTTTTCGGAAACTTTATGTTGCGTGCTTGTGAATCGCTTATATGTACTTGTGAATCATTTGTATGGTGTTTGGGAGCATTGTAAATCGTTTAGTGCACATGTGTACAATGCTAATTACATCACTCCTGACAACTTTATCATACAGTACATCATCTTTGCACCACACATGAAGGTTTCTCCACCACATTGAACATAAACTCTCAAGTGGCTGGCCTTTACGAAAGTTGGAAACTGGCTTTTTCTTGGCACTAGAATACGACCTGCTGCTGAGCAAACACTGCTTGGATGCGAAGGGTTATGGAAACCCAGTCAGAGTTGCATTTTAGCTGGGTTTACATACACTTTCTCTGTCAAGCTAAGCTCCTCGGAGCTGGGAAAACCACGATAGTTACCGGTTGCAACCTAGCACTCCTGCGCTGTGTTGATCATCCAGCAGACTGCAACCCATTTCAAAAATGTAACCTATCAACACTCCAAATTCCCCAGTAATTTGGTCAGTGAGTTTAAACCACGATAGAAAATTATGAAACTGTTGAGGGGTGTCCGACAAGACAACCTGGTTAACAAGTTTTTCACGGTGTCCCAGTGCTTCAGCTTTAATTTGCATGGAATTATCTAATGTTTGCGTCTACAAAATCAATTCAACTCATTTCGTAGTCCTCTTTACATACTACATACAACAAACAACCCGACATTCGAGTTCCACTGAATCCTTTTTAGCTTTTGCGCTCATGAACAAAGTAGTGGCTGGACACCCTGTCATAGGGCCTGCAATCTAGTAATTTATACAGACAAACGGAAATGGAAAAGTATATGGATGACAAACTAACATAAATAATGCAGGAACGAGCTTAACATTTCAGCACATTAACACTGAAGTAACTGATACCTAACTGAGCACTACCAGTCGAAATAAATCCTTTCTCAGCCAAGAATCAACACTATGATCTTGTCATAGTACATATTTCTCTTGTTGAGTAGCCTAGAGTAGGTATCACCAGCTCTTAATCAAATGGAACCATACCTAAACGAGGTAAGATTGGTATCATATCATTAGCACTTGACGAAAATGTGCAAACAGTGATGTTCAAATCCTTTAGGACATCACGTATGTCTTCCAATGCCTGAAAAATGTAAAAAAACGAACAAGTGTTCAGCAACAAAATCTTACTGGTAAAGGTACAGATCCAAGTTTTCTGAAGCTAATGTAACAAAGCAAAACAATGTGCCTAAAACAATAATTTACCCTCAAAATGACAACCATGTGAATAATAATAAAGTTCTGCACTTGTTTATGAATCAGACACAAAATATGTCTTATCTTATCAGACAACCTGTTTTATACCAGATGCTTGTTGTGGTAAATATTGGAAAGTTGAACCTTGTTTTAACCACCAAAAATATATCTGCCTCATGTTATTGACAGATCATGAATTTAAGAATACTGTGTGTCTTTTTTCATGTGATAGTAACACGTGAATAACCAGGGCTACCATCCTATCCTTATTTCTAAGGTTTGTCCTTATTTTGAAGTACTACATGTTGGAAAATATTGTCCTTATTTCTGAAAAATGTCCTTAATTGTGACTTGCATTGTGAATTTTTTCTTACTTTCTGTAGCATAATAATTTTAAATAGACAATATCTGGTAGACATACAGACTATTTCCATCTCATCATGAACATTTTGTAATCAAGCTTTTGTGATGTCATGAGAGTAGTGTAATGTTGCAGCACAAAGACGTAACACAATATCAAGTATTGTTTGGCTGGTTAGGAATCTTAGGAAGGCTAATTTTGTAGTGAAGATTTAGCATTTAATTGAGTAAAGAAACTAGCAAGCAACAAAGCCTTTTTGTGACAAGTATGAGATAGAAATCGAGATGCATGAGGTTGTTTCCAAGAATAGTTATTGCTGATGCAGATTGTTCCTGGTAATAAAATACAATATATTCATTACAAACATTTCCTACCTCGACCAAAGCATTGTCCTTCCCAACAATGATTAACTTCGGCTTAACCACCAGAATACAATGAGTTAGTGGTTGTGCTCGTAGCTTGTGGTTGAGAAGTGCAAGCTTTGCTCCAATTCTCATGCAGGCAAGCATCATAGCAACATTCATAGGCTCATTATACATTAGTACAGCAACCTAAAATGGGATGAATTGCAGAAGATTTCAGATGTACACAGAACCTGGCATAAATCAATCCTAAAACTTTAGTTGAAGAACTTAGTAAAAATCTTGGATCACATCAAAGTTAATCAGAAACTTTAAACTAATATAATCTTCCAAACACAAGGCAATTAAGATATTTTTGCAACAATAAAGAGAAAGGCAAGTCACATATTTTATTGATAAAGAACATAAAGAGGCATTACCTTATCATTTTTGTTTACTTCAAATGACATCAAAACCCGAGACAGTTTGTTTACCATGTGGTTTACATCTTTGTATGTCCACTCTTCATCCAGGTACACCACAAATGTTTTTTCTGGACATTTGGAAGCCAACTGCAACAATCTGAAAAGCAATATACATAAACAGCGTGACCCAAACAACAACCATAAATACAAAGGTGGCCCAAAAAAACATAAATACAACAGGGTACAAGGAACCCATAAACACAGGATAGCCTCATAGAAAAGCACAGATACATGGCAATCCCCAAAAAACAGAACCTATAATTTTATTATGGGCTCTCTTTTCAGGTTACCCTCTATACATAAGTATACCAACAACACAATTGCCTCAAATTTTTTTACAAAAATTGCATTAGCAAAGGCTGTTATAAGCAAGTACGTATTTAACTGAAATATTTTTGTTTCCTAATTGAAAGACTATGACACTTAAAATTGCATAACAAAGCTGTAAAGCTTACAATTAAGACCAAAAAATATCATGTTAACAACACACAAAAACTATCCAACAAGAAATGGGGATGGAAATTAGCTGAAATTATATTGCATGTAAACAATACAAACTTTCATCCAACCAGATATCATTTATGATTCAAGAACATCATTTCTCCATTCCCAAGCTAAGCTCTCTAACATCTAAAATCAATTGTCATATTACTTCAAATAGCTGGTGTTCAAGTGTTCAATTTATTACCAGATTACAAAATGATGTTCAAATTATTTAGAAAGTCGGTCATATGACACTGATGAAACATAATATAATTTTAAAAGTATTTTTACAAAATAACTTGGAAGGAGTTGGTCTGAGACTTGAGACTTTTGCTTGGTACCTGATCACAAACAATTAGCTAAGGATCTGTCTTGATATTGACAATTAGTTGCCCATGAGCTCCCAAAATTTTTGTAAATTATATGTTGCAGTGCATGAGAATGTTTCCTTCATTTTATAAATTGCATTGCTGGTATCATACTGAATTTCATTGTTTCTTAATAAAATCAAAACATTGCATTGAATTATCTACAAAACAGAGACATAATTCTAGTTTTTACCTAAAAACTTGTGTGTTTTATCCTTCATTTCTTGTATCTATTCATGATCTACACAAAACTAGCTATTCGCAATCTTGGTTTCAGAAATTTTGTATATGTTTTTGATGTAGCAAGAAAGACCTTTAAGTTTTAAATGCCACTGAAACTAAACATTCCAGCTAGTTTCATAGATAACGGCCAAGTAAAACTCATTGATTTACATCTTTTAGCACAGGAAGTGATTTTCTATTCTCGGTGTGCGTAAATGAACTCAACCAATTAATCAAACAAACATTTTGTTTTTCTAATGCAAACATAGCATTTCTACACAGCCACAAAAACAATCAAATTTTCTAACACTCTTTTCAATCAGACCACTTTCTGCACAAGTATAGTGTTCAAATAAATTTTGCTACAGCTCTGCTAAGAATCAATAAATGCCAACCAAGTAGCAAAATTTCAATTGGGCCAATGCCAAGTAGTCCACAGCAACAGTGATCATATCTTGAAGTAATAACTGCACGTGAATTTTACTGGAAAAAAATATATGTGAGATGCATTGCTTCTTTGTTGGTTGTCCAAACTAATTTCTGGGCCGGCAGCACACAAATTAACTTAGCTGAAATAAACAGTACGAGAAAATCCACTGCTTCTTTCTGATGAAAGTGTCAAAAAGTGTAGGAGTATGTCAAAATCATGAAAAAACTACATTAGAGGCAGGAAGATAAATTACAAAGAGTTCAGCACACCAGGAATTTTAGAACTACACAATTTTTCAAGGAATAAACAAAAGCACATGGACTTATTGTTCTAAAAGACATAACTAAAGTGCCATTTGTCAACAGTACAAACAAGAATAAATACTGCAGAATTGGAACAGATATAATGGTGATACTTCATATTTACTACCATACCTTTCCGAATACGTAACCATTTCTTTTTTTAAATTTTCATTGGAGCCTATCATCTTATGCATAGTAGATAGGAATTTAATGTCTGAGGAGATCCATGGAATACAAAACCAAAGTGACAAGATAGCTGCAACCATAAAGATCATGCAATAAAGCGTAAAAGAAAACAGATCCATATTTTCACCATGGGCAACATGGAATTACAGAAATGCAACAGTTGAAACTTATCTCAAAAGCCTAAATCCATCTAGACAATAACAAATTCCTTAGTTAGCAAGCAATGGGTATCACAAGCATCACATATATTGCTGAACTGGCGATGTAGGCCTATTTCATTTTTTCATATACTATAGCCTATAAGCACATGATTATGATGATACTCTTGTCATGACACCTACAAAACTGGCGCAACCAGGTAGGCTGTCATGACAGACCCTTTTCCAGCTAGCTGGCCCATACTGCACTACTTTAACAACTGCCGACGAATGCTAACGAAATTAAGTTTCCAGTCGCGTGATCCCGTCTACTGTGTGTGCAGCGTGCTTAGTTACCAGTGTAGAGATGGCACGGGCCGCTAAGAGTCCAGTCTTCGGGTCGTCCGCTAAAGGTTTTGAAACAGCCGCTGACAATTTTCTTAGCGGTGACGTCATTCCGGACCGCTACGGGCCGCTGCGGTCTGCTCGCCAATGAAGCGAAATATTTGTTTTTTGCAAAGTTTCAAAATCTAACAATGAAATTGTTTGCTGCTGTTCTTCTCTTTCACGGTTCTGCTCATATTCCGTTTCACTTGTTTCCATGCAAATCAGTGAACCACGTTAAGAATCCATCAAAGCAACAAACACTTTCATTTATAGTCTGTCGCTGTTGCCCAGGTTCATGTTTAGGACAGGTGTTCCCAAACTTTCTCTGGCCATGTATGTACCCCTTCAGCATTTCGATTGATGAGCATGTACCCCTAAAATTTCTTATGACACAAAGGTTGAGGAAAATAACAAAAATATATTTACCAATAAGCATGACTTTGAAAATACTATTCACAGATGAATGCATAAATATTTCGAAATGACATAGCCTATATGTAAACATATTTTTCCCTTCAAATGCTAACCTTAAATGTACCCCTTCAAACAGGAAAGGTAGCCCTAAGGGTACATGTATCCCAGTTTGGGAACCCCTAGTTTATTAGAGGCTAAGTTTAGGTTAGGGTTTTAAGATTTAGATTTAGGGTTTAGTATTGTTGCGATCGGAAATCCCGAGCGGCATGAGCGCAAAGTTTCGCACCGTGGCAGCAAGCAACAATAGAGATCATGCTCGCAATCTCTCTTACTATTGTTTGTTCGCGCTACACATATGATGGTGTTATTCTTCCCGCACATCCCGTTTGTGGTGAATCACACAATCAACGCAACACCACCGGAGAGGTTGCAACAACATCCCCTCCTTTTTACAACGAACCACAGCGATCGCACGTTCTTTGTGTGAAGGCTGAACTCCGCACG
>Ga0210059_1005541_pt1 | contig 20315 bp, 16 predicted proteins | sample Ectturendosymbi2_FD_188042 | JGI IMG/M metagenome (GOLD analysis project Ga0210059, IMG submission 188042) | Ecteinascidia turbinata endosymbiont from Florida, USA - Sample 2 (SPAdes) (version 2) | ecosystem: Host-associated > Tunicates > Ascidians > Unclassified | place: Key West, Florida... | reverse complement strand
ATGGAAGATTTCTCAAAGTGAGAGAGGGTCATTTTGCATTGTTGATTCCCAGCAAATGGGAGTTTTCTAAAGAATATGTGCAGACCATAAAGCGTCTGCTACAATCCTTAAAATATAGCCAGAGGTGGGCAGTAGCGAGCTACTAAAATAGCGAGCTACTGTGGCGAGCTAATTTTCCAGGAGCGATAGCGGTAGCGCCGCTCTTTTTGAAAAAATAACGCATGCGGTAGCGAGCTATCGCACTTCAACGCTACCGCTATTCGCTACTTTGGTGTGAGTGGTGGCCAAAGGAAAAAGTTCGCTTGAGCTTTTCCGTCCGCACATATTCGTAGAAACTGTTCTTCTCACTGTTTTGTGTCGACTTTGGATGATTTTTGCGATAATCTAGCAGCATTAGGAAAGATTTAGTTCAGGTTGCTTTTGACCCAACGATCGGTTCCATTTTATTTGGAAAAATCAACATCATCAACAATCTTAAAGCAGTTCGGGCTTGGAAATATAGGCTACTGCTGCTAGTAAATCTGCGTAAAAGTGAGTTGAATGCTTGGAATATATGTTGCACTGGATTCAGTCAGTACTTCACTGCATGTATAGCTCCAGTTTTTTGTCTGTACGCATATGTCAGTATGAGATTTTTTTAGTTTGGTTCGACTTCAGCGTAATTGGCTGTGTGCATAACCCATTGCAAGTTTTTGTTAAAGCTACAGAACAAGATACGGCTTTGACTCTCGGAAAAAATAGCACGTGATAAAATTACCATCACATTCAAGTTATTCAATTAAAGCAAAAAAGATTGCGGCAATGACCAATTTTCAGCTTGTGAAAGCCAACCAATTGAGAGCTAACATCGTGGAAAAGTTGGCGTGATACAGTATTGCGGTTCCGAGTAGACTGTACCAAGTTCTTCAACACACACCGTCAAATTTATCGGGGAACGCAATTAAACAATTCTGATTTTTATTGTGAAACTGTTCCGTGTAACGTGAACTTACTCGTAGATCAAAGTTATGCAAATTATTTCCAATCTTGCAAATGTTCTGGCAACATAACAGAAAATCGACGTTGGTAAAAGCAAGTCAAACGCTTACGTAAAATCCGGCTTACAAGTTTTGCAACTATTTTCTCCAACATGTCCCATTGGGCAAAACAGCGTTTGCAAAACGGACCAGAATTATTTTTAAAGATTTGAAAATAAGTATGAGCTTTCCACAATTTAATCCTGGAGTATAAAGTAACACGCAAATCCAATCACCAATGTGCTTTGATCACTCGCTCCTTTTTGGTGTTTAAGCATACGATAACAGCCGTGAGGGCAGCCCTTACGAAAAAAGCCGTCTTAACTGCTAAGGGTCGTTCATTCAGAAGGCCGTTTTTAGGTATTGCTGCTGAAACAAAGTTTTCCTTGCAATTATCCGTGCATCAGGTGGTGCAGTAAAAATCAGTGTGTCAGGACAGGAAACATTACGGCAAAAACAAAGATGCTACATTCGCTCATTTGCAATATAACCACAGGAGTGCTGAGTGTTGCAGCTAGCATTTGCTTATGTGTAACTCAGTTTTCATTCGTTTATCGTGCTTTCACATAATTTTCAAGAACTTATTGAAAACATGTCGCGTTTGCCAATGTAATTTTACAAAAAATTTTTCTGACGAGTTTTCGAAAAATAATGTGCTGTTTTCGTATCAGGGCAAACATTTTTTTGAAATAATCTCTCACGGCGTTTTCAAAACTTTTTGCGAAAATTCCTTATCCTAGAGTAGAAACAACGCAGTTAATATCATTCCAGCGTGTAGTTGATATGTTGATATTCTAAGGCGTGCAGAAAATCGATAAACTGCGCGGCCAAGCCTCTCGTATGCCGTTGAGGTTTCTTCTGCATTTTCATGATGGCTTTTTCAACAACTGAATCAAGAGAACCCTCTCCTTTCTGCAAAGTAAAAATGGGCATGCTGACAAAAACTCAATATCTCCGTACCCACCAATTCTGTCGCATGGCGAAAAGCCTCTGTCGAATGAACTGACATAGCGCTTCGTCTAAATCGGTTGGTATTTTTGTGGTTAGACGGTGAATTTGCTCTATAACCGAAATAATTTTACACTGATTTCAAAAACACTTTGCATTTCTCAAGCATTTTAAGCCTGGTACTCATCTTTCACAAAGCACTTCACTTAGGCGACAACATTTGCGGTCGTTTCAACGCTGTTTCAATTAATATCTGTTACAAGACATACAAAAGCACAAACTCACCGATTGTTTTGGAGAACCATCTTGCAAATGTGCAGAAAAATCAAACGTCTCTCAGCAACGGCATAATGCGGCTCATAACTCTCATTAGCAAATTTTCTTGTTGTCTGTATTCTGTGAAAATAGTTTGTATCTGAAGCGATTCTGTCCTCATAAGTCGTTTGTTTTTTGCAAAGTGCTGTCACTTATGTTGCTGCAACACGTTCAAACAACAGACTGCTGTTTGAAATCTGCGTAGTCGTAGCCTATTTCATTTCGTTCAAACCTAGAACGGAAAAGTTCTTGCAACTTACACATCACGGGTTCTTTTTCGTATAGGCGTAATGACATTTCTTTCATACTGCAATTAATTTGGGGAGACGTCATCTTTGTAAAAGTGGTCGCAGTAAGTTTTAGTTCGAGCTTCGCGGCACCGATGGTACTAACTAAACTGAAAACAACTGCATAATTCGCTTTTTGCAATCGAACCAATATAGTCTTATGAAAAAAATATCGTGTTTGAGAACCGTAAAAAATAATATTATTACCCCAGTTGACAATAGCGTTGTTTGTTTTCATTACCATTTGCATTTTTCGTAGGTACTTCATTACCATTTGTATTTTCTTAGGTACTTGCAAGCCTAGCAACAGAAACTTTGCACCGGTGAAAAATTAAGGTTTGAACAAATAGTGATGTGCACAGTCTCACAGCAACGTTGAATAAAAAACGTAAGTTTGACTAGGCTAGGGGTTCCCAAACTTCCTCTGACCATGTACCCCTTCAGCATTTCGATAGATGAGCGTGTACTTCTAAAACAATGTTTCTCAAACTTTTTATTCCATAGCCTCCTTACATTCTCGACACGTCGTTTGCGTCCCCCAAGCCTGATAAAGCACACACAAGGTAGTATATTTGAATACTTTTATTTAATGGAAGTATTAAATTGTTGAACGAAGCTATTAAATAGCTTAACTAAGCAATTGTATTACGACGCTAATATTACGTTCAGGATTCTTGTGAAAATAATCCACACTGTAGCCGGACACGCACACGAACCAGAGTAAAAATTTAATGGATAAATTACTTCAACCACAAGCTCCAACGAATATCATAGTAAATGAAAATTTGCAAGAAGCGAACATGTCACAACAGTAGGCTATTCAAGTTAACTCAACGATTGATTAGTGGTTGAGCATTTTTACCCCCTTTCTGTTGTTTCCTCTCTATCTCCCCCTTTGGTTTTATCGCTTCCTTTCCCCTCAAAATCGCCCCCAAGGGGGTGATTCCGCCCACTTTGAGAACCACTGATCTAAAGTTTCTTATGACAAAATGGCTGAGGAAGTTAATAAAAATATGTTTACCAATAAACATATACAAAAATTACAGGCAATAGCTTTGCAGCAGGCTGTTTGGGGAATTTCCTGCCTGGTTCTGCTCCCATCTTCTTGCAATGATTCAAGCTTGCACTCATCATTCAGCAATAATAGATAAGTCACAACAGTGACAAACACCAAGCAAATCAATCGCAATTTATTGCGTAGGGAAACTAGTTTCGTGTGTGACAAATCGTACACGGATTATGTTTACAGCTGGTGCGGGATTACGCACGTTTGCAACCAATCCATTCAAAACTTGGATTGCACTTTCAAAAGCTACATTGCAAAACGGTGGTTGGCCAATTTGCTCTCGACATCTAAATAGGCTATCTTTACACGCAGGCTATATACACTACATTCTGTTCAAAGCTGATGTTGTGAAAAAGCCGAAAAATGGAGAAACAAAGAGCTCAGTTTGCAACACATGTAGTTCATAGTTTGTTCAGGAGTTTTACTAAAACCAAAGATCAACATCACCTTTTTTATAAAATCTAAAATGATGCCTTAAAACTTCGGGTCGGATGCAAATGCCGGGTTTCCCCCCACCCACCCTGGCTGTGGGCCTGATTCAACTTACACGCTCGTAAATCCTTGCAAAAAAGAATTTTTGACCTTTTTATTGCTTGATTAATTATTATCTTGAGTTCTATATTCGACTCCAGCGAGAAAGCAGCAACAAAGGCGATTAATAAACCTACAGCAATGCACTTACAAAAGTAAATGCACTCCATGTGTGTCTGCAGTCTAAGTTTCATTTATATGTGCATTTGCTGTAAATGAACAATTCCTAATCATAGCTGTTCAATGACTATTGTTTTTAGAGCATGGCTGTTAAAAAAAGGGGCAATCAACAAATTGATAGCTTAAAAAGACATTTCAAGGTGAAAGTGTAAAATAAGCCTTACTTCTGCAAAACAGCACAAGTTTTAAAAGTTCACTAAAAGTAGCGGTAGCGAATAGCGGTAGCGACAGCTCGCTACTATTGTTTTTCAGTAACGGGAGGGGTAGCGCCGCTATTATTTTCAAAGTACCAGTTGCCCACCTCTGAACATAGCAAAGCGCGACTAGGCAGGCAAAACAGAAAATTTGCGCAAATACTGATCATCACTGAAGTAAAAACTGCTCATTTCTTTGTGTGCAAACGAACTGGGTTTGTCCATCAGGGGCACTGAGATTTTGTAAAAATGACTGTGACTCGAGTCTCGAAACATTGATTGTGACACGAGCCGAGTCATTTTGTGAAAAATGTGACTCGAGTCGAGTCAGAGTCACCAAAATTTGAGACTCGAGTCGAGTTATTGACTCGAGTCACCACATCAGTTAGTTTCATAATAAATTTTGAAGAAACAAAGTTGCTGTGCCTACAATTTTTCTGACAGAAGAATTTGAGGGTGTTTCGTCAGTTTTTTACGGCTGATTTTCTGATTTTTTATTCAAGATTTATCATAATTTGTTTGCATCAGTGGTTCTCAAACTTTTCTGCACGTTGACCCCCAATTGAAATATACAATTTTCTGTAGACCCGGTGACCTAGCCCAACATTTACTAATGCAAGGAAAGTATGTGGTTTAAAACAATTGTTCTCCTTCAAACTGTTTAGCCAGCTACTGTAGGCTATTACCAGTCTAACAGCTGCCCACTGCCGAACTGCGACACATGCACTACAATATTATTTGTGACGTAACAAACAGAACAGTTTTCAAAATGTCATCCCAATGGATGATTTAGTAAAAAATTATTCGAATCGAATGTACTTTAAGCCAGAGCTTCCCAAACTGTGGGTCGTGACCCCATTTGGGGAAATGTAATTTTGACGTCGCCAAAATTGGCTTAACAGATCAGATATACAAGTTTTTGTTTATTTTTTATAAAAACAATGAAAGGAAGCATGGAGTGAATCTATTCCTATTGCATTTTAGAGGCAATACCGTGTTCCACGCTGTCAGTAGTTTACTAGCATACCTGCCTGAGCTATCAATCAACCAAGCAGAAGTTGTGCGTTGTTATGTCTTAATATTGGTAAACAATGCACGGAGTTGCGGTATATTCTTATTGCAAACAAAACAGCCACAATAATCGAAAACATTATTTTATTCTACGTTTCGGTTTTCCACAATAACCGAAAACATTATTATAGCCACAATGATTGAAAACATTATTTTATTAGACCCATGAGATGGTCCAATTGATCCCTGGAGGTCGATATCGACCACTTTGAGAACCACTGGCTTACATCATTGTCAGAGATGAGCGTTGGACTGGACTTCAGAAGTAATGCGCCCGAGTCATTTTTGTCGATTCAGAGTCCAGTCAGAGTCACGAACTCTTCGAGTCAGAGTCTTCCAAAATTTTATCACGTCGAGTCAGAGTCGAGTCATGACTTGGTCGAGTCGAATCAGAGTCGAGTCACTTCGAGTCATTGGTTTGCAAGCTCGAGACAAATCAAATATCACATTTTTTCTTAAACTTTTTTTTATGCAGATGGTGCCCAACATGCTACAAAATGGCTCCCGATAAGTTAAAACTGGTGCCCAACATGCTATGTAATGGTGCCTGATAAGTTACCATTGTTGTTTCGTTTTTCGTTACCATTGTTGTTTTAACAAGTGTGGTTACCGGTTATTTACATCTAATTTTTTTTGTGAACACAGTTTGTATTTTACTTGTCGCTTTCACTCTCAGTCATTTCAACAAGCCTACTCCAACCTTACTGCAAGTTTTGCAAATTCTCGGTTAGCATTGTGTTGAAAGTGCGATTCATCACAAATGGGATGTGTGTGAAGAACAACTCCCATATTTATATATATATGTGTGTGTGTGTGTGTGTGTGTGTGTGTGTGCGTGTGGCGCCAACAAGCAGAAATAGAATGAGCACGAAGTGATCTCTGTTATTGCTTGCTGTCACCGGAACAGGACTTTTTGGTCTGGTTGTTTCGGTCTGGCCAATTCGGTCTGAGCCATTTCGGTCTGAGCCGTCTCGGTCTGAGCCGATTCGGTCTGGCCTATTCGGTCTGGCCGTTTCGGTCTGGCCGTTTCGGCCGCGAGACTTTTCAGTCTTGGTCATTTCGGTCTCGAGACATTTCGGTTAGACTATGACATCTTGCAGAAATCTTACATGTTCACTTTTTAATGCAAACTTACTTCAATCAACGAAAGGTCTTATTAAAAAACACTACAAACATTATCCAAAATCCTACAGTTAATCAGCATCAACATATGATTTTCATTTACATCAGCAAGCAAATTTAATCCTCATCGACGTTTTGCAATTGAATACAAATACTTCAGGCTTATAATTACTATTCAGATTTAATCGCAATCATTACTCATCAAAAAGGAGGTGGTGTAAGACCTGTTAGCGCAGTGGTGCTCAAACTTTTTGGCTCGTGGGCCACATTTGTCTTTCAGAAACCCTCTGTGGCCCACAAGAATTAATAATCTCAGTAAAAATTCTCTAAAAAATTATCTCAAATGATTAAAGTGTTAAGTTTTTTTTCCAATGAAAATTGCTTCGCGGGCCACTCCAGAAGGTCTTGATGTGGCCCGCGGGCCACGGTTTGAGCACCACTGTGTTAGCGTGACATTTCGCCTGCCTACATAATGATTTCAATAAATAAAGGTAATCAGTTGTTTATGTACAGAAATGTCGTGACCGAAACGTGCCCACATCGAAACGGCCAGACCAAAGTGTCCCGTGTGAAGTAATGAAGTAATTTTCAGTCTGGTCGAATCCAAATCAAATAAAATTTGTCAAGCTGGAGCCAGTATAATCCAACTCCACTGCTAATCTCCGCTCAGCTTGGATGTGTCTGAAACCGGACTCTGGACTATAACGAGTTTATTTGGATTGGTGCCGGTGTTAAGCGAAATTTCTGGCTTGCAAAATTTCTGACTTCGAATGTACAGAGTTATATTCTACATATCAAATACACTAAGAAAACTGATGATTAGGACTTAGGGTTTGGTGTTTAGGTAAGTGTGTCGCGTTAGAGATTGGATTAGGGTGAGAAAAGAAATACAACTGAGGCCTAAGACTAAGCCCAATATCTTTCAGTGGTTGTAGTTATTCTCGTACGATAGCTCGTTGTGGGCATTGACATCGCTCCAAAAAGTTTTAATTTACACAACACACATCAAAAAAGTAATCGCCAAGTTTATTTGTTTAATCTGAGAAAAAAATAACTGAGAAAAAATGATAGGTCTGAAAATGAGCAGAGGTCAGAAATTTCGCTTGACGCCGGACTGTAAAATCGCTTCAAAAAAATTAGGATCAGGCCTGGATTTGCACTGAGTTGTTGGAAAAGATTGCGGGATTTGTATTGTTAAAACGCTATATTTTTCAATTTTTCGGACTTCGTTTGGACTTCGACTTCACATGTAAAAATTGTTTTGGATCATGGTTGGATTTGGGTTGAGTTTCAAAAATGCAGGACTTGAACTGGATTGTAAATGCCATTGTTGTCAAATGTTTTTTATTCGTTGTGAGAATAATGGTTGTGCTTTTGCAACTTCTAGTAGGCTGTCTTTTCACGCTTGTGGCTAAGGTTTTGATGCCGAGATAGACATGTCTGGATCAGTAACTATTAGAACAAGGAAGTTCATGACCAATCGCTTGCTGCAGGTGAGTAAAGTAAAAGATCAATTGAATGTTGGTCATATTGCAACCTCTCCGGTGGCGTTGCGTTGATTGTGTGATTCACCACGAACGGGATGTGCGTGAAGAACAACACCATACATACAACATCAACATGTGGCGCGAACAACACAAGCAATAATAGAGTGATCATGGCATGTGAACTCTATTGTTGCTTGCAGCCACAGTGCGAAGCTTTGTGCATATGCCGCTCGAGATTGCCGATCGCAACAGTCACTTCGTGATGTGTTTTTGTCTTTTGTAAAATGGTGTTTTATAATGTAGGCAAACTTTGGCTTGAACATCTCATCCAAAAAGGAAAATCATACTGAACAGTTTCTGTTTAATGTAGTTGTATCTTGGTACAGCAGACAAGTGATTTTCAACCTGTGCTTGAAACTCCTTATGGAACATTAAACTTTCTGGAGGTATCACAATGACAGTAGTTTAGAGATACTATACATACAGGCAAGCACTTATGCCTGCTAGAACTAAGCCACTTTAAATGGCAGTGACTACAGAACTGTCCTTGGATCTTTAAATTTCACACCTTATTCGACCACCTCCTGCAACGTGACAGCAACGCACGACCAAAATGCAGTAGGCTTGGTAGATATATAGTAAACCTAAAAGGTAAACCTAACCTTAACCTAACCTAATGCTAATAACTTAATGCTAACCTAATGCTAAGCTAACTCTAACACAATGCTAATCTAACACTGACCTGACACTAAACTAACACTAACCCCTAAAGCAAAAGTTTAGAAAGTTGTGAAAGACGTGAAGAAAAACTGGTCCCAAAAATTCAAACGTGCAAACAGTCACTATTACGAAAACACAAGGTGCCAAGATGGGAAGCTTTCGCATGGTAGAGTTCAAATGTTACCGTTATGCTACCAGGTCAACACCTCTTGAGTGACAAACTGACCGCTTTATTTGAGCTGTGTCATGCGGTTCGATTCCCTAAAACCACTTCCAATTTTACTATGTTTGTTGCAATTGGAAGGCAAAAGTCATAGAGTGAATTGTTATTATGAGTTGTGGGACAAAGCAGGTTGAAAACCACTGTGCTAGGCTGTCAATTTGAACTAAAGAAATTGGCTACAGTACATGATTACCCACTGGAAACTTTGCCATTTGACAAGATATTGTTTGGGACAAGATCCAAGCATTTTTTAATGTGACAATGACACATGTCATGACAAGGGAGCCAAGTGTGATCAGTGCTAAACTGTTGAAATATGTGGTGGCTAGTGCGACCGAAGAATAACTAGGGCGTGGTTGGAAGTTGATGGGTTTTGAGCAGCGTCTAAACAGGAATTTATCAAAATGTGCAAGATAAAGACTATGGAATAGGTAGCACGGATAAGTGATGACATGTATATATTTTCTTATTCATCTCTTAATTTTCTAGATATGTTTTTGCTTAGTGGAACATTTTAACTCTGTGTTTTTCTTGAAACAACAAGGCTAATGAAAGCTGTAATTTTCCCTCAAATGTGGCAACCCTGTGGGTACATTGCTCATGATGTGGAATGATGCAAAAGTTCCAAAAAAACTTTGTGCATACGCCTTCAACACTTTAGCTGCAGGTAGTTTTGGATGAAACTCCATTTCCAGCATCCTCTTAGTGACTCAATAACTCTCGAGGCGATTGTGCTAGAAAGCTCTTCAAGCCCTTGAAATACTTGGCATGTCTACAGGTCTGCACTCAAGAAAAATTCTGGTTTCAGTTTTTTGTGAGTGACATAAGTGGAGTAGGTTTTTGGCCATTTTGACTCAAGTTACCTGGCCATGGGCTAAGCGCTTGGATGGAAGTGTTTTGCTGAAGTTTTAATTTAAGCCTAAGCAACAAAAAATTGATAATTCATTAATTCCTTTGGGATGAATTAATTATTTGGTTGTATTTAAGCCATAGCTTTTGAACCAGAACTGTTAGGTAACCAATCAAATGTTCAAAAGACTCAGATTACAGCTTAGTTTCCAATAAAAACTTGAGTCAAAAGTCCCTTTCTAGGTTGTTGCTCAGGGCCAAGTTAATTGAGCCAAAAGGGTCACCCATAAAAAATGAAGTCCAAAACTTCTCAATTTTTTCATTGCAATGTAGAAGACTTGCTGCATCCATCAAGGGCTTCAACAGCTTTCTCGAGCAGTGTTTCCCAAACTGTGTGCCGCTGAAGAGGCTGAAGTATGCCGCGAAAGTTTTATGTTTTGACAAAACCTTCTGTATGTTATATCACTTCTGTTACAAAGCTTGTGAAAAGCAGGTTTTTTTAAAGTAAGTGTGCCGCGGCCAAATCCAGTATTTATTATGGTATGCCATAACGAAATAAAGATTAAAAAGCGCTGCTCTAGAGCAAAGTTTGAAAAGCGCTGCTCTAGAGCACAATCAGCAGACATGTTATGGTGTTGCAAAGTGATATCTTCTAAGTAGCACACGCGAGTCAAAACAACCTTGAATCCAACGTGTTAATCGAATGACAATGATGGACACTATGTTCTTTCTTAGCTTGTTTTACATTTTTCAATAGCAAACTACAAGCCTATTACATGTATTTGCAGAAAAAAAGTATTTACGTAATTTCATATTTTAAACACGTGTAGTGTGAATCACAATTTCCACAATGATCATGTCAATATAAAAATTGGACAGCACAGAGAGTTATGTGAAGCCTTGGAACAATGACAGACATAATTGCAGCTTTAAATCTTGCTACGACCTTTAGAGAGTATGTACAGCAATGTGCAAGAGCGATGCTGTTTTAAATATGGAAACCTTGTTTGCACCACAGACAGGAGCATGCGTCATTGCAAAGCCAATCTAATTTAGCTTTTAACACTTTAGCTACTGGGTGGATGCCCCACGGCAATATCCACTGTTACCAGGTGGTTTACCTTTAAGTCCTATAAGTGCCACTGTTTTGAAGACTTACACCATTACTTACTAGCTGATTGAGCTGGAGAGTTGTTCAAACCCTCTACAGATTCAGCTAGTCATCTAGTTTAACACTTTGTGCCATACAAAGTGGGCCAAGGTGGCCTAAAAGTCTTCCACTTATGACGTTACTCACAAAAAACCTGCAACCCACAAGCAAAAAAATTTTTTCGAGTGCAATCTACTAGACTGGCCGATCCGTTTGAGCCGTTGAACAGCTCTCCAGCGCAATCGGCAGAGGAGCTAGGGCGTTGGTAAGGCAACCGAAAACTGCTGGTTTTACGAAAATCGCTGAATCCTAGCGGACGCCAAGGAGTTAATTGTCTAATTAGTCAAATATTTTTACTAACTTACATCACAACATTTGAACCCGAAACCTCAGCAGGTCATCCAAAGTATCAAAAGACTCGGATTATAGTCTAGTTTCCAGTAAAAACTTCTACCACCTAACGGTTGGCGCCCGGGGCCAGGCAAAGTGGGCCAAGGTGGCCTAAAAGTCTTCCACTTATGAGGTCACTCACAAAAAACCCGCACCCCCAAGCAAAAATTTTTTTTCGAGTGCAGACTAGAAGACTTGCCGCGTCTTTTGAGACTTTTACCAAGTCTGTAGAGCATACTGGACCGGAGAAATTCCCGTGCAAAGCCACGTGCGTTTAGGTGTTTTTTTCCTGAAAATCCCTGAAAGCAGCCAGACGCCAAATTGTTAAGTTGAAAAGAAATTTTTTTAGTTTTGTGTTGGGGTTTTCTGCCGGTGATGTCATCATGGAGACATGTATTGACTTTTTTGAGTAAGTTTACCTGTGCACCAACCCAACAAGCCATTGTTGGGTTCAATTTTTTTTTAGAAACTAGGCCATCATCCGAGACTTTACAGACCATGATTGGCATTAAAGCATATCTGGAGCCAAGTTATGGGTCAAATAAAAAATTGGGTAAAAATTCAAATCCTACAAAAGGTACCCTTCGTCATTTTGGCTAAAAGCCATAACACACCAGCTGATTATGCTAGAGAGCTGTTCAAACCCTTTAAAGGCTCAAAGGCTTGTACTTAAGGAATAAAGAAAACTTTGTAAGTTGGATGTTGTGTCGTGTTTTTTGTTGATACATGATGGGAAATGTTTGGATGTCGTGCTTTTGCTATGCATATTTTGTTTACATTGGGTTGAAATCATCAGGCCCTGTACGCCAACACCAAGACCCATGTTTTGACTTGATTTTTATTTGGAAACTAGGCTATGATACGAGTCTTTGCAGGGTTTGATGGACTTTCTAGCATTTCTGGTTCCAAAATTATGGCCAAAATACTGCAAATTAATCAGGTAAATCTCCACTAATTCTGGTGGGGGTTCTGGAAATATTTGGATTTTTTTGGCCATAACTTTGGACACAAATGTTATAAAGTCTATTTTAATGTTCATGCAGTTTTTGTTTTTTGAGCCACAATTTCAGCTCAATGAACTAAAAAGCTGATCAAGGGCTCTAAAAACTTTGATGATAGCCTAGTTTCCAAAAAAAATCCTTGGGCCAAAATAATGGCTTGTTGGTTTGACTTCCAGGTCAGAAAACTAGGATTATCGACTTAGGAATGCATATATGCATCGACTGGTAACTGTGGCAGGTTTACCCCTTGCGCATATATATGTCGCCTAGTATCGAAAGTGTTAACACAGATCTGATAACTTCAACTTGTTCACTGCTGTGTACGAATATATTGTACTTGAAAATCACATATTGAGCCACTATTTTCACGCCATATTGCAACACCATAACTCACCATGTGATTGTGCTATAGAGCTGTTCAAGCCCTCAAAAGGCTTGGCAAGTGTTCAAATCTGCTTTTTAAAAAATTTGTTTTTGGGTTTAGTTGTTTTGTAGCAGGTTCGTAGTTAGGTACAGGGTTTTGGTTCCCACGCGGTATTGAAAAAGTATTGAATTTTGAAATCAGTTTTCAAGACCATGAAAAAGTATTGAATATGGCCAAGACGTACATGAAGTATTGAAAAAGTATGAAAATTCTAAATTCAACAATTTGTTTATTCAAATTTTGTTTGTTACCACTTATAACAGTTCTGCAGATGTTTTTGCATTGTGTTCCATCAATAAAATTCTTGAAAAATGAAGCTCAATAATGGTATTAAAGTCTTTTAATTTTGTATTGAAAAAGAATGGAAAATAGTTTTTGAAAATGTGTGGGAACCCTGTAGGTAGGATTTTAGCTCATGTTACCTGGTGTAGGGCCCAACTGCTAGAGTCTAGCATTTCCCTAAGTGGCTTCTGTGGAACCTCAGGGTTCCACAGACAAATCGAAAGGGTTCCGTGAGCTATACTTTCCAGTTTTTCAGCAAAAAGTGCTGATATGTCCTTTAACCTTTGGGTGTGCGACAGCCGCTGCATTGTTTGATGTAGCTTGCTTTATGGTTACTTTTATTGTTCATAATTTTGTTTACTGTACATAACCTTAATAATGGCAATTTGGGTGAAAAAAGTGTTTGTTTTCTTGGAAGTTGTGGCGGAGGTTCCTTGTTCACTTAAAATAACATTGCAGTGTTCTTTGGATCAAAATGTTTGGGAACCACTGTGCTAGACCAAATTATTTCGCTGAAGTTTTCATTGGAAACTGGGCTTGAGTCTGATTCTTTTGAGCCTGTGATCAATCTAGCGTGTCTGGTTCAAAAGTTATGATATAAAATAAGGGAATTAATTACCTAATTATGGGATTAACACCTTGACAGCCAGTCTACGAATATATCATACCTGGAAATCGCCTAAAAACCAGCAGTTTTCGGTTGCCTTACCAACATCATAGCTCATCCGCCAATTGCGCTAGAGAGCTTCTACTCTGCACTTGAAAAAAATATTTTGGTTGTGGGTTGCAGATTTTTTTGAGTGACATCACAAGTGAAGTAGTTTTGGGGCCATTGTGGCTCATGTTACCTGACCTAGGGCCCAACCGCTAGGCCAAAGTATTTCGCAGAAGTTTTCATTAGAAAATAGGCTCAAGTCGGAGTCTTTTGAGCCTTTGATCGACTTTCTAGTGTTTCTGGTTCAAAACTTATAATCTAAAATAAACAAATTAATTAACTAATTAAGCAAATATTTTTATTACTTCAGATCATAACTTTTGAACCCGAAACCCCAGCAGGTCATCCAAAGTATCAAAAGACTCAGATTGTAGCCTAGTTTCCAATACAAACTTCAGTGAAATACTACCATCTAACAGTTTGGGCCAAGGTGGCCTGAAAGTCCTCTTGTGACATCACTCAAAAAATCTGCACCCCCAGCCGAAAAGTGTTTCTTCGCCTACAGACTAGACTTGCCGTGTCTTTTTGAGCCTTTGAACAGCTCTCTACCACTTTTGGCATCAGAATTACACTTGTGCGATCCGGCTGTTTTGGCACAAAAATCCTCGAAACAGGCCGGATGTCAAAATAGTAATCAGTTGTTTTGTTTGCTTCACATAACTTCCGAACCCGAAACCCCAGCAGGTCATCCAAAGTATCAAAAGACTTGGATTTTTGTCTAGTTTCCAAAATACTTCAGCAAAATACTACCGTCTGTAGTTTGGGCCCAGGGCCAGATGAAGCGAGCCATAAAGTCCTAAAAGTATTCTACTTATGACGTCACTCACAAAAGATCTGTAACCCAAAACCAAAAAATTTTTTTCATTGTAGACTCAAAGAGTTTGAACCAAGGTTGTTGTAAAAAAATGACTTAAAAAAACTCACCCAGGTTTTTTGAAAAAGCCCATTTAACACCTTGATGTCTGGGTGGTTTTTGCGATTTTCGCAAAAAAAACAGCAGTTTTCGGTTGCCTTACCAACGCCCTAGCTCCTTTGTCGATTGCGCTAGAGAGATGTTCAACGGTTCAAACGGATCGACCAGTCTAGTAGATTACACTCGGAAAAAAATTTTTTGCCTGGGGGTGCGGTTTTTTTGTGAGTGACGTTGTAAGTGGAGGACTTTTAGGCCACTTTGCCTGGCCTTGGGCGCCAACCGTTAGGTGGTAGTATGTCGCTGAAGTTTTTACTGGAAAGTAAGCTACAATCCGAGTCTTTTGATACTTTGGATGACCTGCTGGGGTTTCGGGTTCAAAAGTTGTGATGTAAGTTAGTAAAAATATTTGACTAATTAGCTAATTAGTTAATTACTTAATTTGTTTATTTTAGATCATAACTTATGAACCAGAAACGTTAGAAAGTCGATCAAAGGCTGAAAAGACTCAGACTCGAGCCTAGTTTCCAAAGAAAACTTCAGTGAAACACTTTGAAACACTAGGGCCCAACCGCTAGGCCAGGCAACATGAGCCAAAATGACCCCAAAACTACTTCACTTATGACGTCAGTCACAAAAAATCTGCACCTCCCAACCAAAAAATTTTTTTCGAGTGCACTCTACTAGACTGGCCGATCTGTTTGAGCCCTTGAACAGCTCTCTAGCGCAATTGGCGGAGGAGCTAGGGCGTTGATATGGCAACCGAAAATTGCTGGTTTTTAGGCCGAAATCGAAGTACGAATGTATTGTATGCTGGCTCTCAAAGTGTTAATCAAACAAAACAAATACCAAATAAATTTGAAGGACTTGAAAAAAGAGAAGAAGGAATCGAACTATTTGCATAAATTCTAACAGTAATCTTCTTCAGCTCTGCACAATCGGTATATTTAAAAAAAAATATGCCTTATCTGCATCTAAACTATTTCTAATTTTGAACCATACCAAATCATATGTTGAAAAAATACGGATGCTGAACTAGCAGGGCATGTACATAAACTTGACGTGAAACTGTGGAGTTTGTGTGGGAATGGTTTTCCTCTGCTGTGCACATGCTTGCCAAACCTTACCACTTCGGAGTGAACTGACTAACTACGCTTGCCAAAACAAAGATGGGGTACATTTCTTCACCCTCAATTTTGAATGTCATAATAGGTATAACAAGTCATTATTGCTAATTGTGAAAATAGTGATATTGCATGAAGTAATACAAACAGTTCAGAATGTTTTTTTCTCGTTTTCCTTTGAAAAAGCACAAAATCTTGTTTCTTTTTCAAAAACGCAAAGAAACAGGTTTTTCTCAACCCTGGTTTGAACAGCTCTATAGCACAATCGACTGGCAAGTTAGGCAGTTGCGAAGACATGTGAAAACTGCTTGATTTAGGCTGAAACCTACATGCAGCCAAATTGTTCAGTAAATTGGTCCTGACATGACCTGGTACTACGGATTTTTTTAGCTCAATGTGCTGGCTGTACTTTTTGCCAGCCATTCTCGATGAGTGTATAGACCAGGGCTCTCAAACACGCCGACAACATGTGGCTTGCTAGGACATTTTCTGCAGCCTGTGATGTGTTTTGGGAAATTTCGTGCCATCTTCAAGTTATTTATCCACAGGTGTTTAATAGTGCTTGGCCAATGAGTGAACAGTTCCTTTTTAACGAATGTAGAAACAGCTAGAAATGATTTGCCTATAACTCACAAAACCTTTTGCAGGAAATAAGATGTAAAATCTGTTTCTTGTAAGATCGAGGTATTGCCATTGTGTCAGCATCATAGTGCAGCCCTCAGGTTATTTTGTAGGTACTGATTTGGCCCAAACAGCAATTTGAGTTTAAGATCCCTGGTATAGACTCTGATGAGTCTGCAAAATTTTAATGAATGCGACATGGGGCAGACTCTTTCACTTCATACTGGTAAGTAATTTGAGTCTCTGAAAAACTACACAAGACATTTGTATGCTGCCTGTAACGATTGAGCACCACTGTCTGAATCAGTGGTTCTCAACCTTGGGTTCGCAACACCCAGGGAAGATTTCCAGGGACACTAGGATGGCAGTTGAGGTTTCATGTACAGTATTACTATTTTTTAATTTCCTGTACTACAGGAAAATGTGTGCAGATTGGAAACTCCACATAGATTTTGTCAGCTTACTAGGGCTTTGGGTTGATTGTTTTATGACACAGGTGGTACTTAACAGGAAAAGGGTTGAGAACCCCAAAGTGAAATTGCAGTGATGAGAAACATCAATTCTGGTTTTGAGCATACACCTTTCTTGCATTTTGCACAAAGTTGTTATAAACCAGCGGTTGTTTTTGTGAAAGTATAGTGTTTTTTTCTGTTGATTTCAACAAATATTGTGTCAGTTCAAAAGTATCAAACTTCTGCTGAGACTTAATAATGGCATAAAACCTCTATTTAATTACCTGACTCAAGATAAAATTACACACTGCTTGCAACCATTCCTCCATAGCAAGTAGCTTCATTCATTCTTAGACATTTGTTTGTGAGGCATAATTATAAAAATAACAGATACTTCCAAGTAAAGACCTTAAGTCTTTTTGTCTTGAATGAAACGTATTTGCAGGTGGTAGTGGAGGTATATGGCAGAGACCATTATTAGTCATCACATCACATGTGTCATTTGGTTCATATTATAACCATTTGATTAAAAACTTTATTTTCCAGTATATTTCTGAAACACAGCAAAGGTGAACCTTTCAAGTATTATAATCAAACAGGTGGCTGACCTCATATGTCAAACAAGAAGTTTTTAGTTGTAGTGCAGGTAGTGAGAAAGATAGTGGTGTCAGGGAAGTTAGCGAGAATTTTTAGGTTACATGGTGTACCATAGGATGATTAAAATTGATTGTGAAAATACGAGTTACAAACCCTGTTTTAGGATCAGCAAATGTTAGTAAAACATTGTTACTTGTCATGAGGATCAAGCTAAATGGTAGTTTAAATGTTTTGCACATGTTGTTGAAACATATCTTTTGTCAAATTTGCAGTTTCAATGGCATGTCATGATTGAGGCCAAACAATCTGACAGGGTCACATTCTGACACCTGTACAATATATTTGATCGTGAGACATTGGTAGATTGACTAACTGGCACCAGCAACTGTTGGCTTCAGTTTTTGAATTGATTGAACTGAAAAGACTTTTGCACAGATAGGATGCGAAAAATTTATGACACCAGTTTAAGAATGTAAACTGACACGGTGATGTCGCCCATCATGATATTTATGTGGCAGGTTTATACATAGCCCACCACTAGCTCCGTCACTATGGAAGCTTGTTCCAGCTTTACATTGGTGTCCAATCTGTTACTGGAGCCGTGGTTCAGGTCGCCGTTGCCATACATGACGTAGATTGAGTACTTCTTCGTTTTTCTGTTCTCAATGATTGATAGTTCGACCTGTCGCTCGTACCCTCTGTAGTTGCATGCCTACTTTATCTCCCTTGCAATTTGCTATGTCATCGTTACAACGTCGTAGTTGTAATTACACATGTTCGCTGTTTCTTACGATTTGCCCTGATGAAGGCCTGTCATCTGGCTGAAATGTCGGCATCGTTTTTAAAGCTTATAACAGTTGAGCAAACAATTTTATTTGTAAGTCCATTATTTTGAATTTTTGGATCAGTGAAAATTTCTCCTGAAACATCCTTTTGAAGGAGGGTTGAAGCGTGAACTCTACTTTTTTAAATGAGCGTGGGCTCTTAGAGTTGTAGGCACTGGGGAATCTTTTGCATGTCGCATTTGACGCCGACAATATTCTGTTGCACAGCGCAAGCAAATGGTTGTGGACGTCCTGCATCCCGGCAAAGCAACCGTCAGCAAAGTCAACGTCAGGGAGCAGTTGGCGAAGATGTACAAAACCACAGCGGACGTAATAATCGTTTACGGCTTCAAAACGCAGTTCGGCGGAGGCAAGACGACCGGGTTCGCTCTGATCTACGACAATTCAGACTACTGCAAGAAGATCGAACCGCGCTATCGTCTGGTTCGACACAAATTGATGGAGCCGTTGTCGAAACCTTCCCGCAAACAGAGGAAGGAACGCAAGAACAGGCAGAAGAAATTAAGAGGCACCGCCAAAGCCAAGGTTGGCTCCGGCAAGAAGAAGTAAAGAAACTTTTCATAATGCGGTTTTGCTGACTGCGCTTTTGCGCTTCGATGCGAAATAAAACCATTTCAAAACTGATCTTTTCATTTAGAGGCAGTCCGTTGTAATATCACACGATCGCAGTTCGCAAATAATTACCTTTGTTGAATTAAGACCTATCAGTAATTCAGACCGGGGTAATGGAGGCGGTGAGATTGTTGCACATGTTTCAAGAGTAGCAACAGCAATGTAAATCCCGTCACTGAAAACGCGCTTTATAGATACACATGTCGTGTGCTTGCAATGGCCACAATAAGTCGTGCTACAAGGTGGGAAATGCCACATTACGTAAATACCGACGGACAGAGGCATGTATTTTGTAACTTCCATTTGCAATAACAACGGTCGTAAGTTAAAATTGAACTCAGCAAATATCATTCTGAAAGGCATTGGACTTGGTTAAAAGCAGTGGTCTCAAACTCATTGCTCCGAGGCCGCAATATGACGCTGACGGAACAGTGACGGTAGAAACAGCTTTTCCACAGTAACGCTATACCGCTTTGTGGGAAAAATCACCAAAAATAAGCCTTCGTTTTTGTCAATCATCACCACTCTGCCCTGAAATAATACCCCCACATTTTCTCAAAGTTTGAATCAGTCATTTTAGATGTTTGTTAACTATCGTCTGCACTTGCTTATGTTGAGGATTCCCGTCGTAGGAACCCATATGGAGGTTTGGGGTGTTGTTGCCCAGCGTAGACGTTGCTTGCGAGGAATGACTGTCGTTGCATGCAGAGATGCTGGTTTCCCCAAACGCTACCAACGAGGCAGCCTAGTCGTTGTATGAGTACTGTTCGAACTCCCGACTAAAACTGCCTGACATTTAAGTTGCCAAGCCGAAGCAAGGCGTTTGGCTCTCACCACTTGATTGTTCGTTTCACGGATTTCCTGGTGCACAAATCTTTATTTACAAAAGAATTCTGATTAGCAGAAACAGTCAACGTGGTCGGTGCGCTAGCGATACAAAACGTGGTGTCCACGCCGACAGGACAAAACTTCGAATGCAATGCGAAACGAGGTAACTTCGCGAACGCAGTGGAGCGCGCACTCACGAATTAATTAAGTTGATGCAAACCAGATTTTACGTACGGGATACAATAGCGAGTAGGAAACGGCAAGTCGTAATGCGAAAAGGTATATCCACTGTACTTATGAAAACCCGCCAATTAATCACAAGGTATTGTTTTGTTGCTTCCCGAATTTATGCTGT
>Ga0210059_1005540_pt1 | contig 20315 bp, 9 predicted proteins | sample Ectturendosymbi2_FD_188042 | JGI IMG/M metagenome (GOLD analysis project Ga0210059, IMG submission 188042) | Ecteinascidia turbinata endosymbiont from Florida, USA - Sample 2 (SPAdes) (version 2) | ecosystem: Host-associated > Tunicates > Ascidians > Unclassified | place: Key West, Florida... | reverse complement strand
TATTTGAAACAAATAAATTTCATCACGGGGGGCCCCCTTGCAGCGGGGGGCCCGGGGCAATTGCCCCCGTTGCCCCCCCCCTTAATCCGGCCCTGCTGGTAACATATGGCTATTTTTTCGTTGCTGTCACCACGTTTCATTGACTTTTATACGACCTGCGTTTCTATACATATTCAGCAAATGAAATATTTCTGTTCTTCCGTCTGCGCGCCAGATGTATGGTTATCCGCTTTGCTCGTAAAATAAAGATAAATGTAAAGGCAATTAAATTCTTGCAATGTTCTGGATGATGCGGGTTCACAGACCAGTGAAACACCCACTTATGACTTGCATGTTGACTTGACCCGTAAGAAAACATTCAAGTTTCAAGGTTAAAATAACTTTCACAAAATAAATTTAAATTTGAGTAGATTATTTATTTTTGTTGGACAATATTTTCCAAAACATGAAAAAATGCCGACTTTTGACTGAGATTTTTAACTTAGATTTATACTGAAGTGAAGCACTGAGATGTTGGATAACTAACATTTATATCATTTAATTCATGTCATTCCGGGAAAGCGTGTCTCACAACTGACAGTAGCTGCCACAAGCACAAACAGCCAAGATGCAAATCAAATGGCGAATAGTTGTATCCTATTGTTGCCATTAAAACAGCAACATAGATTTCGTAACTTGTTTGCCTCTTCCCGCTTGCATCGATTGACAGCAATGAAAAAGTTGTGCTTGGTTTAAAAACTGTTTGATTGAAATTTGATACAAAGCATCTCTGACGTTTCTTAGATTAAGCTGATTTAAAAAACCTCGAGTTCTACGCTTGCAACTTCAACGCCCTGACGTTTCCATGGGTTTGCACCGTTGGAAATAGACATGCTGCTGTTCATAGAGAGCAGCACGAAACATTCATAAAAACTTTTGTTCTCAAGTTCAGGAAACTTGACACACCGCGAAAGTGTTGCTGGGGCCGCTTTTGTGAAAAATCCTTGCTTTATGATATCGACCGTGTGCGAATCCCCACCTGTGGTCGTGAACCTTGGTTAATAACCGAAATAATGTTATCACAGGCGGAAAATGTGAGAATTTTACGGAGAGTTCAGGGTAATGTCACTTGATAAAGCCCGCAGATGTGAAATCGTAAAGTCCTGAACGCGGCGCCCTTTTTTCCTTCGATTACAGGTCTCAGCTACGATAGATCGGCAACGGTTGGCGGAGGTTTCGAAAGCATATGAGGTTTCAGTTTAGTTTATACTCGGTTTCTATAGTCATTTCGGACAGTCACGAGTGATCTGCGGCGTCCATTTCCGCTTGCTTGCGCTGAGGGCCACGCGGCTGCTTTCGCAGTGAATGCTGCACAGGTGGTAGGTCAATCGCAGCACCGCGTGTAAACTGTTATCTTGAAGTCACCCACCAACGCCGAGCACGAGGGTTGACAGGCTGCAAGTACCGTTTTTCAAGTCTTCGGTGTGACCCGACCGGGAATCGAATCCAGTCTACCAGCTTTGGCGCGTGCTTAAACCACGTATGAGGTTTTGATAATGAAATATAAAAACTAATCTGGGGGGCCAAGGCCCCCTGGACGTTGAAACTTGATATTTTCCTATTAAATTCTTAGTAGAAAAATGTTTTTCACTTAGTTTCGAGTTGGCAAAATGAAATCACACCACTGCTGCCCACCCCATGGAACAATCCTTCTTACGTCCATGGTCACAATGAAAAAGAAACTTGGCAAAATTCACTATCTAGGACAGTGTAATTGCAAACTTTGACTACGATTAGATTCAACAAAATTTAAGACTCGTTTGGGTGGCACGCTATTTTCTCCCGATGTGCCAGGAGGCAATTGAAGAAATCAGAAGCGGAGCGACTATTCGATCATTGAAAACCTTTTAAAGCTACTTTCACTGTGCTGTTGTACTCTTTTGCATAATTTGAAATTAAACAACTACAGTTTTATAAGCAAGCAACCGGTATAAATTATCCCACAGTTACTTATCGTCTGCTCTAAAGAAGTGTCTCTATCACACTTTGCCAAATCTTCTATTGCTTTTTGCATATGTTCAAGTACGGGCAACTCACCAGATCACGCTAACGTCTAAATCGCTTTTCCACGGCGACAAAAAGACACTTAGGGAAGACACCACCTCACCGTCGTTAGTAGCGGCGAAATTAACTTTAGAAAGATTGACAAAACTTGGCACGCTACTGGTTAGTGTTATCTACATGGCTAGATGGCACTATTGCTTATGCTGAGCAACAAACTTACCTCGGCTTTTGCGACAGCGAGTAACATATAATGTAGCTATTAACGTGGCAAGAAATTACTTTGTTTAGCTCCCAAGAGATTTTTACAGTCAGCATGCACGCAATCCTCTTTTTGTCACAGCTCGTCCAAATATATCACTAGACACGAAGCGAAGAAACTGCGACGTTCGCATATTCTCTAGTACCCAGTAACTGCATCTCTAGCCAAGGACCACTACTCGACACAGGCTTGCTAAAAGGCAATAAACCACACAGATTAAAAGTTAATCAAAGCATGCCGATTCTTTTTGAAGCAAACTAATGCAATACAAGCCGCAAAAACAACAACGCCGACTGGCAGCATTTCTTAACCGTAATAAAGTCCATGACCGGCTATGGTTCAATACACGTATGTACAAGACCACGAAAAAGTATGACTTCTTCCACATTGTCACGTTTATGCGCAGACGGAGTTTTATGGAAAAAGTTAATCTCAAATGCCACGCGGAAGAAATTAAATCAAAACACTCACACGAGATTCGGCAAGGCATAGTTTTTTCACAAAAGATATCAAAAATTTTAGTACCATGACAACCAGGCGTTAACTGCATACTGCAACCAAAAAGGCTTTAAACATCCGATATGAAATCAATTACAGCCATAACAATGCTGCCATTTACCGAATACATACGCAATGGTCGTATGAACTACATGTGAACATATCAACAATATTTCATATTCACAAAAATCAAACTATTTAAAAGTATATTCGCGTACCCTTTTAACAACACTACAAAACTTCAAACAAAAGACCAATGCGTTGGACAGACCAGCCAACAACAACAAATGAACCCGCTGCAAAAGATTTTCACAAAAGGTAAACATGTAAATGATGACGTTGAAAATACAAATACTTGAGAATATAAGTGTTTCGCCTAAAAAATGGTCATAACCATTGAAAACGGACGGAAAATTTGAATCTCATCACGCATCAGAAAAATTTATGGCTCAACTGAAGTTCTTAGACAACACGTTCTAATGTTGAAGAATGTTTATAAATCAACACAAATAAGGACGGCATTTGGAAGCCCTCAGTGTGCTGCGGCATTTCGTACCAAATCCGGAAAATCAAGCTCATCGCAAAGACGCAGCGTTTGTTTTGTCGAAGTTCTCAATCAGTGACGTCGACGATCAACGGGGTGATGAACTCGGAATGCCGGATGCCCATGGAGAAAGTGGGTGCCTTGCGCTTGTTTATGTAGACCTTCTCGGGTGAGTGCGCCCCTGGTCCAGGTTTACGCGTATTGTCGCCCGGCATCATGTTCCTGCCGAGCATCGAATACAGCGGTTGCTTGTTTCTGTAAATATTCGGGCCAGTTGTATTGTATTTGGCCGGGCCGGGCGTCCTGGCCAGGTCTTCGTCAAAGCCGTGTATGGTTGACCGTCCAGTCATCGAATAAGCGGGATGGGCGCGTTTGTTGATGATTTTCGGACCAACCAACTGCGGCAGAGTGTAAGCGTTCGCTGCCGGGTTCGAATCGCGCTTTCGGAATCGCGTTCGAGCGGCCATCGAGTATTTTGGCGCATGCCGCTCGCCCTGAGGATGGACCCTGTGGTTGTCATAAGTTCCCGGTCCGGGCGGTTTAAATATGTCTGGACGCGATCACAAGCAACAACCAATGATAAGAGGAATCAGTTGTTAGTTACAGCGAACAGATGAAGAAATGCGAGCAATGGCAACACACGAGCGAGTAAGCGCCACGTTGAAATCGTTAGAGATGATATGGCGGTGGGGGTGACAATCGGAGAGTTTCATGAAAAAAAAATAAATCAAGTTATTTGCCACGTCAGAACAAATAATCTGGTATAGTAAAACAAAAAAGAGATGCAGCAGACACGTAAAATGCCATGAACGAATGTACTGCAACATGGCAACGTAGCTGTCGACGATAAAACATGACTGGCATTTTTAAACGACATGCAGCATCATAAACAAAACAGCAGTCGTAATATGACATGAGTATGAAAAGTGCGTTGAAGCTTAGCTTTAAACACCGACTGCACTGACTCTACAGATATCAGTGGCAAATGACTGTGAACTTAGGTGAAGCACTATCCAAGGTTAGCGCGCCATACTACCAAGAATCCCTCAAACAGCAGAGTTTTTATTTTCAGTAAGCATGTCGCAATATCTTGAAAAAACATGATAAACGATGGGCCCCACAACCACAAAACAACACACGCTATGAACATTGCATCTTAATGCAGAACCAAAACGTTTCTGTAACTAATCTACGCCTACAGCTAGTCATTACATAAAAAGAGTTCCAAACAACAGTTCTCAATTGAACCAATTCATTTCCATAACAAATCACTCTAAACTACGACTATAAAACACCGACGATGTCTATGATTCGACACTTTGACGCAGATAAACATCATGCTGATCATGTACTGTGAAATAACAATGTTGTTCTGTACTTACTCGGCTCAGGTTGTCTTGCCAGCATTGAATATTTCGGTTCGCCTTCTGGTCCAGCACGAGTATAGCGAGGATCAATAGCATATTTAGGACCAGGGCTTACATCTTTGGAAAACACTGAACAAACACGATACAATGATATGCTCATGTGGTGCGTACCCAGCATTCTGATAATGTAGAATCTTTTTTACTTCCAAATCAAAGCTACGGCTGCGTATCAATCCAGCATCCAAATATTTCACTTTAGCATAGGACAAAAGTTAGAAAAAATTTTAGGAAATTAAGTTATCGACAAGCTTCAAAACTGCACCAACACAGTAGCATGGGACAGAATATTGCGATTGTACAACTTAAAATTGTCAGAATTGTTCACCGGAAACTTTGCACAAAATGCAGCAGCTTACTGGAATTATCTAATCGATGTCCGAATGAATACGCTGGCTTCATGTACTTGGTGAAGTCATGAGATTTAAATCCAACTGTACTGGGCAAAGCATAGCGACCAGGACCAGGGCCTGCATAAAACAGGAAGATGTTTAACAACGCCAACATATTAGCAATAAGTCTCGCTGTATCGCGTTGTAGAAGTAAAGAAAAAATGTAAGGCGATTTGAATCCGGCAGTTTCGGAAGATTCCGGCAAAAAAAATCCGGCAGTTTTGGAACCTCTGACGTTTTTGCGCAATTATTTCACATTCGATGCAACGTGCTTTAAACATTTTTGAGAATTACTTTCCTAATCTGCAGCACAAAACAAACCCGAAGTTCAAATTCTTTTGCTTTTCTTTAGTTCCCGACCGCTACAAGCTGATTCAGTATTTAAATTTTGTTTTATCTCATGCTGTTCACGTACCAACACACTATGCCTGGCTTCAGCTTGATGCTTATTTTTGTCTACCCAGCATATGCGGAAACACTGCAACAATCATACAGGAACAACTCTTAAGCTCACGTGCTGTTGACACAGCACCGGTGTTGACACACCACAACACGCCTTCTGTTTCTTTCTCGAAGCAAGCGTGTGAGGTGTAAATGGTCCGGTGTCGAACGAAATTTCTGGCCTCTACGAAATATCTGACCTATTGTTGTACAGTATGTCAGTTTTTTGGTTCTCAGAGTGGAGGAATAAACTTTGGCGATTAATTTTTTGATGTCTGTTGCGAAAATAAAAACTTTTGATTATATGTCATATTCCAAGCAACAATTTGGAAATAAGTAGCCTCTGAAAAGTATTTGACTTAGCCTTAGCGATCAAGTATTTCCTTTTTCTAACCCTTAGCCTAAATAAACCTAAGCCCTTAACGTAAGCCTAAATCCTAGCCCTCAACGCTAATCACTAGCTCTCAGCATATATGACATCTCAGTAAAGTAAACAGCCACGAGCAACCGCTTGCGAAATGCATGACCTGGAATAACACTCTGCGCATGCGCAGATGACGTGAAGTCAAAGATTTCGCAAGTTCAGATATTTCGCTTGACACCGGCTAAAGTACAAGCTACAAAAAATAAATGAAACTTGTATTGCGAGCTCTAAAAAAAACAGATCAGGAGTGCTCCCACGAAACTACCTTAAGCATTGCAAATCCAACGGTGGAAACGTGTAAAAATAAACTACACAAGAAATAAGTGGATGACAATGGCTTGGTTTGGGGGAGAGGCAGTAGGAAAGAAGTGACCAGAATGCGTTTCCAACTTGTCCAAACGTTTCTGCTTTTGCGCACGGTCTCGTTTTTTATGTCGATCAAAATCCTTGATCGATTATTGTGTTGGTTTTAACGTCGAATCAGTTTTCTTCTAAGAAGCTGGCACGACTGAATAAACAACTACACTGGCTGCACCACGGTTCTGGTGGTACCCTAAGTTCACCTGGTGGGTATGCCACACGGTAAACACGTTGCAATTTTATTTAAATTTAATTTTCTTCCCTTACATACTTAAGCGTTAAGGAAAATAACCTAACATTTGTACGTTTCAGTACCATCATTCTTATGACAAAGGCGGATTATTGATATTCACCTTCTTCGTGTAATGAATAGCCTAACGCCCTTGTATAAACCATTATGTTATTATAGCACAAATACAGCAGGGAGAAGAACTTTTTAGTCATGCGCGGAAAATTCTGCAAAAAATTAAACAATGTGGGACAAAAAATATTTCATAGGGTATTTTGTGACGTGGACACAGTGAACATGTTGGGGCAAACAACTCTTTTCGCCCCAAACAAGTTTTTCACCTTTCGGGTGTGATCGTAATCATGGCATGTGGCTCTTCTTGTGTTGTTAGGCCTTCCTAGAGCAAATCCTGGCGACAGGAATGGCTGTACTGGATCCAAGTCGCACTTGCCGATTTATTATATCCCCTGATGTACACCACATGCATCACGAGGAAAAAGTATCCCGCCTGACCTTTTTTAGTCTATAACGCAGTAAACTCAAATGTTTATTTGGATCCATAGGCTACGTTTTCACACCAGGTTTTCTGAACCACATTGGATGGTGAGACTTTGCAGAGTTGTGCATACGTCTCATAACGTTCTAAGACTACAACCACCCGGACAATTTGCCACCCGTACAACTACCACTGGACAACTGCCACCCGGACAGATGCCATCTAGGACAACTTCCATCCAGAACAATCGTCACCCGGACAACTGCCACCCTGCCACCGGACAACTGCCACCTAGGACAACTGCCATAGAACAATCGCCACCCGGACAACTGCCGACAACTACCACCTCACTAAGACATATTGAATTCTCTGCGTTTATTTCCATCGGTAAACCGCGGCGTGGTTTAGCCAGGCTCGCAAAGTTCATCGCCGATGCGGTGCTCACCTTCAAGCCATTGTTTGGATACATACTGCTTATACTTTACAACAGGATCCAGTCTCATGCCATCACGCAAGCTGAATCGACGCAAACCATTCGCGAAAAAATACGCCCCTTTAATGCAAACACCTAGGTAGTATTCGCTCTACTTTAGTTGCGTTAGAAGCAGTGGTGAAGGAACTTTTTTCAAAGTGGGGGGGGGCACAAGTGCGCTTCAAATATACTATGGAATTTTTTTTCATTAAGCGATTTACTTTAACAATGGACCCAATACTAATTGCGTTGCTTAAACTTATTTAGGAAAATTCGTAATGTAAGAATGGGGGGCCTAGGCCCACGCGGATCCCACCCCTGGTTAGAAGCCCGTCTGACCTTTACGGCCCCTGAAATTATGTAAAGGGCAATGTCCAGCTATTTTCGACCTATACGTGCAGTTTGCTTGCCAAATTCTATTTCGCTTACAATTTCAGCACACCTGCTGCGCAGTATTGCACAAAAACCTCTATAATTTGCAAGCACGGATATGGCATAGCATCGTTTTGCTGAACTATTTATGATTTACTTGTAACAACATAATCAATTTGGAAAATCGTGAGAATATCTCCGGCTTGCTCCCTGCTATCGACGCTCATTATTCAGTTGAATGAAATAGACGAGATTATCCACTGTTAGACCGCGAATGAGCAGAAATATTTCGACAATTAACCCATGTGTACCAGTAACTCTACAACGCTACTCATCTAGGCCGCTGCCAGGATCAAAACCATGAAATCATCCGTGTTGCAGACAGTAACCTATGATACATTGTCAATTTTGCGTTTTCCTTCTACAGTTAGCCATTTATATAAGTAAAATGTATTAAGAAAAATGCAATAGAAGAACACAAAGATGTAGTAACAGCAAAAAGTGCTTCTATTGTGGTCAATGCGATAGCCGTCTGTTCTGATGATCTGCACAAAAGTAGTCACGAATGCTGTTGGGATCGAGCAAGTTTCCAACCAGGGACGTCGGAACAGCGGTAGGGCAGTGGGGGGGGTAAAAGGTTTACGAGCAATGGAAACTTGTAAAAAACAAAAAAAATGGTTACCAACTATGCTTGTTTTCGCGCACCAACAATGTTGACCTCAAAAATAATAGCAGAAATTATAGAAAATCATTTTGAATTTTATGGGTGCGCGAATAGCTGCAATAAATTTGTTTCAAGTCGATCTTGATAAACCATAAAATTACCTGTGATTCTGTTATGATAAAACACCTCCGCCCTACCTTCCCCCCTTCTCAAAAGGGCAGGGGGTAATACTCCGTTATTTTACCACTCTCCGGCGTCCTGAAATTACTTGTGATGCTGTCGTGTAAGAGCATCTGTGCCCCCGTTGCCCCCCTTTTCAAAGGGCAGGGAGTGCAGTGCCCCCATCATGCACCCCTGTTCCGGCGTCCCTGTTTCTGACAACCTTTGTTAGGTGGATGTCATCAGTCAAACTCGTATTCAAAAACGCGGGAAATGCGGGCCATTCATTGTAAACTATGCGTTCTGATAAATGCAAGCGGAGAGTCTTGCAAAGGTGTTTCTACCAAATTGAAACACGCATAAAGCTGAACATCAGCTCCATCTACAGACGTTACGAATGCCTATTGCCTGCATGGGCGTCCGCAGAGGGGGGAGCAAAACGGGCATTTGCCCTCCCTGGAAATTGGGACTAAGAAGAAAAAAATTCTAGAAAACGCAAAATCAGCAGTTTTTTTGCAATGACAGTTTGTTTGCCGAGATGACACTCACAGTGCACAAGAGTCAGTTCACTGTTCAGGCAGAATGCAGTCGTGAAATTGCAGCTCACTTAATCTGCTCCTTTGCTGTAAATGCAGGTTGCGAAACTCGGGAGCGAATTGTTTTACTATTAGCCTTTGTTGCGTCACAATACCCCGGCAACATCTTTAAATGTTCACTTCAAGTTATGGCAGTAGCCGTTTTGCCTCATATAACTGTTGAGCACAGACATCTTGGCATGTAATGCAGCGAGACAGCGACTGCTAATAGCAGTAAGCCATGTAGGTTTACCAATGGTGCGCTAACTGCGACACGCCGACATATTTTGTGTGGCTCTTCTAGATAAATAGCAATATATCAAATTCATGCGAGTTGTTACCTCATAGGCCTACTGTATTTAACGTTTGTTTCATTTATCAATGCGTTTACGCGAGCTCGTAAGACGTAAAGTTAGTTACCAGAGAGTCCATAAGGGTGGGGCCATGCCCCCCAAAAAATTTTTAGAATATCTAATTTGTGCTTTGAGAGGCGGTATCACATAAAAAGTACTGTTGCTATCCTGAAATGAAGAATTTTGGACCCCCCAAAATTTTTTGGCCAGCCAAAAATTTTGGGCTGGCTATGCTACTGAGAGAGTCTACGCGATTTGATAAAAAAGATAGTGAACCTAAAGCACAAGTTATAGGCTACTGAAGTTCCCAGAAGAACATTCAATTTTTTCAAAAACAAATATTGTCAAAAGCATTCTGTCATTTTCCCAATGTCAGAATGAGAAGGAATGCTTTTCGCGAAAAGGCAATTGCAGGACCACGAAGTGGAAGAATACAAAAATAAATTGTAAGACTAGTGGAGGAGTTCCAGGCCAGATTTGACCATTTCCAAGAGTTAAAACCATGCTTTGCATTCTTTGTAAATCCATTCATCGTTAATGTAGTCAGGGATGGCTGTCCAGTTCGCTAACCCTTTGTCACAAACTTGTCTGCTGTAAAAAAACAAGCTGACTGACTCTAAGAAAACTTCGTCAATGCCACTCTACGATATAATTTCTGGCCACAGGTTCCAAAAAATACCCAGAATTTGAAACACCAGTGTACAACTCATTTCTGTATGTAGCACGACATATTGCTGACTTTTTTCTCTGTAATGAAGTTCGTGATATCAAACCATCCAGTAACCCTAAAAATGAACACTTGGGAGAATTAATTCGTACAGCTTTAACAACGTATTGTCCAGAATTTCGGGGTCTAGAAAATCAAAGAAAAACTTAATATTGACTATTACTGTGCACAGGGGCGTAACGAGGTTAGATAGCGCCAAGGGCAAGAAGCAAGTTTGGCGCCCCCATGTTCGAACCTGGGGTCTTTCAGAAGTAAATTTAGTGTATTGAAAAAAGTACTTGTGACATTTTTGGTACTTTTCGGCTCCCCCGCAGTGATTCGGCGCCCGGGGTATTGTGTCCCCCTTGCCTCCCCTCGTTACGCCCCTGACTGCACATCATTTCATGTAAAACTTGCATTCTTTACCGTATTTCTATAGACACTACAAACTGGTTTTGCGGCTTGCTGCATCTTTTGGTTTTCTGCAAACGACTCTTCTGCTGAACACCTGGTTTATCCTAAGTGTAAAGAAACATGAGTGAAAAAGAAGCATTGCTGCTAGCAAAGCGCATTGTTTACAACCAATGCTCCCTTTAAAGTGCGCAACTGCGAAGTCCCACCAGACCGTTTGCACAGTGAAATCTCATTACGCGCCCTTGTAACAATCCAAAACATTGGCAACAAATGAAAACAAGGGAAGCTATTTGAATTAAATATGCATTTTGTTCATATTTTGATAAAATTTTATACTTATTCTAATAATTTCCAAAGTTTGGAATCCATTTAGAACTCTACTCACTCAGTCTTAAAATACCCATGCTCACTAAAATAAATATTTGGTTAGTGCGGGTTTTTTTAAGGAAAATGTTACATACCCGGTATGGATCTGCAGGGACCCGAAACATTTCCCGACTAAACTTAATAAATCAGAGGTGTTTTGAACGCCAGATATTTCCCTTGACAATTTGCTCTGATTCTAGACACCCGAATCGGGTCCCTAAAACACTGTTTAAACTGGCCTAGTGTAAAATTTTCTTAGAGGAAAAACACTGCCTGCAACTGTTGCCGTAACACTGGGCATTTTCTTTGTGGTGTGGAAAGGGCGAGGCGTTTTGTGTACGTCCATTTGCGTTGCATCATCAATAACCTGAAAAGGATAAGCGAAATGTCGACTTTGCCCCCTCCCTGGAAAAATTTCTGCGGACGCCCATGATTGCCTGTATCATAACTTACGCTATTACGAGACAAAACGAGTCTGTATCAGTAACAGCTGAGGCGAATGAACGTGATGGAGTTGCAGCTGTTAGCAAATACAAGGAAAAAACAACAGAAGCAAGGAGCACGTAAAGATCCAATGTTACAGCAAACGCTTTCTGGGCTAATGAACTACATACTTATGGTCCATATCACAAGTGTACTCGAATAGCACGATAACACAAAAATGGTTAATCATAGCGCAATACAGAGGAACGGTTACAGATAAACGCAGACAACACACGGAAGTGACACACACTGAAACAACAAACCAGCTATAACTGCATTCACTCATCATCAAATAGTGATCCAGTGAGAAGAAAACTGAAACTGAAGGCATTTTAACATCAGGTTGTGAAGTTAATGGCTAAAATAATCGGATGGGGATGCCCACAAAGGCATGCAAATTTTTTCGATCAAGGTTTCAACTAATTTTGCAAGTAATTGTTTAGATCAGCTATGTCCAACCCGCGGCCCGCATGCGGCCCAGTCGAGGGTTTTGAGCGGCCCAGTTTAGGTTTTCGCTGTGGTAAAAGTATCCTACATACTGACAACCTGCCCTTGTTCTGATAATTTTGAATTTGATATTTTTGATGCAGGTGGTCCTCAATGCCACTTTATCACGTCTGTTACCATTGCCATAGGCGCAGCCAGGGGGTGGGCAACGGGACCATGGCCCCCCAAATTCATTTTGTGCTTTGAGAGACGGTATCCCAAACAAAATAGTGTTATTCGCATAAAATCAAATATTTTGTGCCCCCAATTTTTTACACCCTTAAATTTTTGGTCTGACTACGCTACTGACCATTGCAGTTAGGATTCGAACACTTTCAGTATATTCGTTTAAGCTAAATTTAGTTTGCTAAGATCAAAGCAAGTCATGCAATGTGCGACCCTCAATGATATGTCATTCAATATGCGGCCCTGGTCAAGATAGTGACATACTTTTTGGCTCAGTAAGCCATTTGGGTTGGACATGGCTGGTTTAGAGAAATAAAAATCATGAGGCGCTACGAAGTACAAAAAAGGTTTAAATCGCTCCCCAAAGGTAAATCTGTAGAAAACAGATACTAAGACAACGTACCAACAACTACTGCAATTGGTCATCGACACCGTCATACAAGCGCGTTAAATAGTGGAGGAAAAATGAAGGTTTGTGAAAAGCATCAGACCTTTGAAGTGTTCGAATAAAATAATATCAGTCTATTTGCTAACTCTTTGAAAGTATATACTGGAAGTTCTGGTTTCACTTCAGAAATGAATAGAGAAGTTTAACGTCCTATGCCAGGTCTAGCCATTAATCAAAAGTAATGATGAAAACTTCTGAATTTAATGCTGTCATTAAAATGTTCTAATTTTAAAGCATTCGTCGAGTGAGTAGCATGTATGTTTGATTTTACAAAGGGGTTGGTTTCAACATATTGCGTATTATACAAGAGCGGCGTCATTTGTTGTTTTTGCTTGAAACATTGCCTAAGTAAGTTGTAGGATTTTAGAATATTTTTTAAAATATCATATTAACTATATGAGAGAAAAGTCCTTTGATCAATCAATCAGTCCGTAGCAGGAAACAGTTGGAGTTGGCTGCCTAGATCTGATCCAGGCAGTTAAACAAACGTTCTCTTGAAACATCTCAAGTTATCTGTTAATAACATTCTTTGAGGGCCGTTTATATTGGTCCAAACTTTAAAGTTTTTTGATAAAACCGTTTTTTGTTTTCGTAAACAAGTTCAAATGACCGCAACAAACGCTCATCCACACAGCGCAATTTTTTTATGTTTTGTGATGATCATATCAAAATTTAGTTCATCATGCGGATCATTTGTTCTGATTTCAACCCCCTTTGCCAAATTGTGTAGACACGGAAAACGGACCCCTCTGTCCAGCGCCAGTGCCCGAACTTCATGACGCTTAACTCCAGTTCTAACTACGAATCAACAAAATCTACTTCACATCAATCTGGCACTTCCCTAAAAGTGCTTGAAAAGTTATTTGTTCTCAGATGGCGGCGAAGATAAAGTCAAAATCTTCGGGGAAACGACCTTTGTGCGATGCTTGAACTTTGATCGACAAATCATGCGCTTCCAGTTGAAGTACATTATATGGGAAAAATTATTCGTCCACGCAATTCTTGTACAAACCCACTTCAAACAATTTCCTTTCAAAACATAAACTAACATTTTCTTCTACAATCGCAAGTTTAGTGCAGTACTGTTTCGGTAACATTGTTGTAGAAAACACTAGATTTTAAAATGTGGCAGACGCTCTACACTTCTACAGTACTTGACAGATTGACCTTGTGCTAAAGTAATTGTGAGTTCATAAACAATTATGTAGTCACAAGACGATCATTTATTAAGTTAAAAACTTGAATACTGCTGGTGTCTGGTGTGCTACATTCAAATTATGCAGTCCTGATGAGCACTTTGATAATTATTGTATTTATTCGATTGTTAACCGCTCTTGATTGTATGCCGCACGAAATGGTGTTAAAAATTGATGCAAGCCGCCCTTGATTGTAAGTCGTACTTGAACATAGGTTGCCTAAGCCTTCGAGATGCTGTCGCGTACTAGCACATTTTGCATGTTTGGCAGCCTGGTCATGATATTTACACCACTACAATTGCCTTCTGTTCATCATAATTCCTCCTGTGATGGAGTGTGCACGTGATGCTGAAGTGAATTGCGAAATGAGTTTAATCGACAAAACGTAGCCAAGGAAAGACAGCGTTTCTAGACCTTTTGATAAGATAAACAAAAGTTAGCCTCTCTTGATTGCAAGCCTTGTAAGCCACACAAAATGATGAAAAAAAACCTTCCACTGCCTAAAGCTACACATATCAAGCACAGCAACTCGGTGTTGACGCTAAATGTTGTCAGTCTACACTTTCAGCATGAACACGGGAAGCAAAGTAGTGAGTATGAAGGCTACGTAAAGTCAGTATTGTAACAGCAAATAGTCTAGCCTACAAACTATCTACTGTATGTCATTTAGACAATCTTCTGTCGCATGAACAGCACTACATTAAGCTTTTGTAAAGAACATTTAGCTTGTAGAAACTTTTCAGAGGAGCTGAGCTACCGTTAGACCAACAGTCGAGGTATCTAAACTCTCTAGTGGTGAAATTAGGGAAAAGCAGGCCAGGCTAGCAAAACCGTTTGCAACCTAGTTAGCTGATGTGGCATATAACAGCTGTTAACACATCTTTAGTTTAAAGGGCCATCTCTGACATGCTGCTGGTTTACAACAAAACATAACTTACCCCTTTCTCTTGCCGCAATCATAACGTTTCTCCGTTCGGTGTCTTCCATTTCACTTTAATAGGTAATGCAGAACAAATTGAAGCGCAGTCACTAATCACAGACGCAGTAGGCAGACACAGCGCGCCGACAAGGTTGTGACGCGTTACCTTCTTTGCTGGTCTGGTTGTCATAGACGCTGTTGCATAGCGACAGCCGCGCGAAATCGCCTGCGCCAGTGGGAAATCAAATAAGCCTCTCCTGTGCTTACTGATTATACAAGCTTGATCGCACTCGCTTTCCAGAGCTGGTTAACGACTACTTGACGCGGCAGAGAACGCTCTGGGTAAACAATAGAACCCTTCCCGCGTAGTCGCGGACAATGCCTGTCAGGAGCGTTGAGCTGCTCTTGGTTTCGCTTTTCGCAGGGAAAGGAAGAGGCCATCGAATTGTTCAGCATTGTTGTGAGACAAGACAGAGATGAATATCTGACAGCTCCGCAGTCCGTGTATGAAATCACTAGAAATGCCACACGCCACTTCAAGAAAATAAAACATTTGAAAGAATTTGTTTGGTGTCAGTGTTTGCGGCTTGCAGTTAGTCTGTAACATGGCAAAACATTAAAATATGATTTGTGAGCAAGTAAACTGGCGATCTGTGGAAAAAATTATAACACTTTTTAAAGTCAATACACGGTTGGACAAGTATTAAACGACCTCGTTGCTGGTAAACGCAGACTTTGGCAGGTTGCGTTGTGTTTACCGCTATTACTACTTGCATGAACGCTTGATGCACGTCCGCTACGCAATGAAGTTGTTAATTTATGAGTAACCTATTATATTTCATCAATGGAAGAATCGACACTAATGCAAATTAAAACCTTGCATGCTTATAACAATGCTCTAATATTGTAAATCAACAACAGGTTTTGTTAGAACTTGTACAAATCGAACTCGAATGCTGTTTCAGAAAAGAGATGCTTGAACTCAATATATTGCGCTTGATTGATGGGACGCAAGCGCGTAGCCAGGGGGCGGGCATTGGGGATAATGCCCCCCAGATTCGAAAGTTACACCAACAATTTTCAGTTAATTAAGCTTTTAGCGTGTAAACCAAAGAAATTTTTCAGTGGAATTCAACGAAATCGCTTAAAGAACCTACCTGACTAGCTTTTACTCGAACCTGTTCAAAGCAGTATAGTTTACCGTAATACTGTCCATGATTATTCAAACGTCGTGTATACTGCAATTTCTGGAGAAATCATGCCATGGCTAACTTCACCTGAGGTTTAAGCTCCGTGTGAAAGTTGGCGATCATGAAAGACAAACTTGATTCTACGCGCTTTAAATCACTAATCAAAAGTAAAAACAAAGAGTAACGCTTTTCGCAGCTGTTTCTGATGCTCCAGCTTGCTGTATCCCACCCATGGTGATGTAAATTTAATTTCAAGACCACCGCAAAAATTCCTCTCTGAGAAGTCTGGCGTGCTGCAAACACTGTATAGCCAGTGGCGATTCTAGAAATACAAAAGTGGGGGGGCCACTGCGGGCCCAAGGAAAAAGTGGGGAGGAAAACATAAATGTCTATCTTGCATGGTGATTTTTCATTGTTTTGAAGATTAAGTCGCTATGGTTAACCCTATCAAACCCAACATTGGCTTGTGAATATCGTTAAATATGAACTAACGTTATTATTAGAGCAGCTATGTCCAACAAGCGGGCCGCATGCGGCCCAGTTGAAGGTTTCGTGTGGCCCAGTTTAGGTTTTCGCTGTAGTAAAAATATCCTGCATACTGACAACTTATCCTTATTTTGATAATTTTGAATTTGACACTTTTGTTGCAGGTGGTCCTCAGTCATCATGTCTGTTACCATTGCAGTTAGGATTCGAACGCTTTCAGTACCTCAGCTTTAGCTAAATTTAGTTTGCTAAGATCAAAGTAAGCGATTCAATGTGCGCCCTCATTAATATGTTAATTAATGTGTGGCCCTGGTTAAGATAGTGACATACTTTTTGGCTCAGTAAACCATTTGGGTTGGACACAGCTGCACTAGAGATACCTAAACGCCATTGTAGATGCAATCACACACGTGTATTGCTATGTCAAAAATTCTGTGCTAACCAGTAGTGTAGGAGGCGAGGTGCAAGCGCACCCCCCTAAAAGTTTTCACTCACTGAAAATCAGGTCAAAATCCTTAAAAATCTGGGCAAAATCTGAAAATCCGGGCAAAATGGCGCCCAATCTTGTTTGCTTTCATAAAATAGCGCCCAAACTTTGCAGAAAAACACATGAAGACTTTTTGCCCAGATTTTTAAGGATTTTGCCCTGATTTTTAGTAAGTGAAAACTTTTAGGGGGGTGCGGTTGCACCTCGCCTCCAACACTACTGGTTAGCACAGAATTTTCGACATAGCAATACACGTGTGTGATTGCATCTACACATAAAATGGCGCCCAAACTTTGCAGAAAAACACATGATAACCATAAAGATGTTATGCAACTACTACTACGAGTGTGCAGCATGGATAGGGTGAGGACTATTCAATGCAGTATACAGTTAACAGCTACGAGGTTTCGGCACCAGTTGCACCTTAGTAGCATAACAGCGCCGCAGATAGGCGTGCATCGGCGTTTAGGGCGAGTACCTGATAGCAAGATGTAACAGCAGGCGTAAAACTTAATTTGCAGAATATTCCGAACAAAGTCGTTCATTTTGCTATTAACACTGAATTTTCCTCTGACTGATTCTTAAAATCTGACTTTTCAACCCTGCGTTGATTTATGACTGTCTTGTCACAAGCGAAACACGCACTACCTCTAAACCAAAAAGATTCAGACAAATAGACAATAGCATTCATTCTAGATATTTATTTGAGACGATTAAACATGTATTGAGACGGTTCAATCACTATTATATACCTTGCCGGCGAGTTAAAAACAGTTTCGTCAAGCAATCAGAGTCCGACCTGTTTATAGTCGGAAAGTGTTTCAACTTTCATCTGATGTTACTTGCCACCTAGTCGTACAGTAAATTTGATATCATTCAGCTGCTACGGGAAGAGTCAGCACAAAAATCTACCGCAATTAGGAACATGGGCGTCGGAAGGATTTTTACTACCGGAAGGCCATTAGCGGATTTTGCCAGAAGTAGCCATAAAATCTTTCCACTTGGGGAGCCAAAAGTGGTGAAATTTCATTTTTCCTTCTCAAAACTACGAAAACGACCTTTTAATGCTAAAAATGTAATAGAAAAATACCAGATTTCAAAATCCAGGGGTAAGGTCCCCCTATCCCACTCTTCGACGCACATGAGTAGGAAGATGTTTTTCATTTTGTATGTGCTGAGGGAATTCCCACTGCCATCACTTACAGATAGCTTGCAATCTGTTTTCTCGACAAAACCCATGTGACTAAAATAACATGAAATTGAATTTTTCCCAGTCGATTGGATTTTGGCATTTTTACACTCCTACTTATCCAAAATTATAACGCATGGTAAAAATGTACATGTGTTTAGAGCTGCCAGAGCCGTGTGAAAGGCTGTTGGGGCCCCCCAAAAAAATCCAGATGCCCTTTAATATCAGCAAGCATTTAGGCAGCTACATGCTTATTCGAGCCAGTTGCAAATTAGCCCCCTGAGCAGCGCTATTTCAAAACCTATCCAAGCTAAACTAATAATCTTGAATCAGGAAGAAGTTCTTAAGCTAAATAACTTGCATTATTTAAACAAACTTCACCCATTTTTATTACACATTCAGCAAATAAGCAAGGGCATGCACCGCATTTGTTTAAAATTTCCAAGTGTCACTTTGTACGTACCGCAGGTCAAACGGTATCAATATTAAAAAGATTTTTTTGCGCCTTTGCGGTATATGACAATATGTGAAACCGGCAGTCTCATTAATGCTTGTGATTTGCACCCCGACGATCACAGAGCACCTGGTGATCGCTGTACAGCCTCGTCATTTTAATAACCAGTCTCAATGTAAACAACTTGGTGCTTTCACCAAAAGCTGATTGGTGGAAGCAGTGCGTAGAACTAACTGCTTCCCAACACTCCCTCTGCCTTCACTTCTAATAAGAACAAATTTATTGAAATCTGACACCATCCATCTTCATCATGACATATAGTAAGTGAGATTGAATCTGAAGAGGCTTTTTAAGATCGAGCACGCGTGCGTTAAACTTATTGAGATTATCCCCGTTTTTTCTAGTAGAAACTTTAAATTAGACTGTCTTAACACAGTCTGCACAGACATATATATAATAAACTGACACAACAGCCTTCCTTCGTTTCAACTTTACATAAACTGTCTTAAAGCAGCTTTCACGAATTTTTTTTAAACGTTGAACTAGAAGCCTAGCCTCCCTATCTGTACGCAACTACAAAGCGATGGCACAACACTCCACAGCACATTCATTATGACGTAAATTTCTCCGAGAATTTCAACGCACAAAGGCGAAGCCATCGAAGTTTAATGGTGAAGGTCAAGACTTTATCAACAATTAACAATTGGCCTTGTTCTGACGTAACCACAACTTTACAAAATACTGCTATAGTGTCCGAATGTCCGCAATTCTTTTTCGAAATTAACGAATCATGATATTACATGCTTAATCTACCGGCTCTGAATTGAGGGCAAAAACCAGAAGAGTAAAAGTCAAGGGTACAGAGACGGCTCTAACTTACTAATACAATATAGATCGGGGGTGTCAAACTCGTTTCAGTTCAGGGGCCACTTCCGGCAAATTTAATCTCAAGCGTGCCGGACCAATGTAATCACTGTATAACACCCTTGTTATAAGTATTGACAACTTCCAACTATTTTCATAATTTCTGAAAATGATTATTAGCACATAAAGTTTTCAATTTCCCCACGTAAATCAACAAACGCCTTATCACTGAGAAGACTGTCAACTGACAGTGATTGAGACCTCTGGTTCGGACGAAATTAACTGTCCGGACAACCACTTTCATGACGTGATGCATTTTCAACGACTTGCAACACAATGCCTGCTGGTGCTAAATACAGTGAAATGTCCACAATTCACGTCCTCCACTTACAACCTGTACTTTTCTCTAAATTTTGTCGCAACACCTGCTTTTTCCCCGATCATTGATGGCGCGCTATTTGTAGCAATACTGACAGCACGGGACCAGTCTACTCCGACCCTGTTCAGTACTCCAAGGAGAGAGTTGAAAATATCATTGGCTGTTGTGGTATCCATCACAGGCACCAACTCCAGGAACTCCTCAGTGACAGACAGTCTCATCAACGCCACGAATAAATATGGCTAGTTGTGCAACGTCCGCAATGTCCGTGCTTTCATTGAGCGCAACCGAAAACATAACAAACGACTTGACTTTGTTCTTCAGTTGGCTGTCTAAATTCGCGGAAATGTCCGAAAT
>Ga0210059_1005539_pt1 | contig 20316 bp, 11 predicted proteins | sample Ectturendosymbi2_FD_188042 | JGI IMG/M metagenome (GOLD analysis project Ga0210059, IMG submission 188042) | Ecteinascidia turbinata endosymbiont from Florida, USA - Sample 2 (SPAdes) (version 2) | ecosystem: Host-associated > Tunicates > Ascidians > Unclassified | place: Key West, Florida... | reverse complement strand
CACATCAAGTTGCTGGGTTGGATTTCAGCGAACAGATCGACACAACATGACATGGGTCTGAGCTACGGTTTCCAAAACTTACATTCTTTCTTGCGTCCTAATCATTTCCCGACGGTTGATCACACGGAGCTGTGACTTCCTTTTCTGATCGTGGTCTCCGGACATTTTCGTGAAAGAGTGGTTGCCTATCGCTCCGGGAACAACACCAGCATCGGTCGAATCGCTTGATGACTCGGACAAGTCATCTGCATCGTTTATGTTTAAACAAAGACAATAAATGCTCCGCTCAATCGTCTTTGGACCAAACTATAATTATTGTTAAATTCTTCTTAAAAGTCTTGCAAGATGAGATCAACAGTCCGTTTTGAAACTCAAGAATACATATACTTTGAATCACACGACGCTGTGATCAAGACTGTTAATATCTTTTGTATTACAATGTCCAAGTTTAAGTGTGTTTAACTTCTTGCTAATCTTGAGCAGATCTCGGGCATCTCCCACAGCCTGAGAGGTATGGGCGTATTTACACAAGAACATGGCGGTACCGAAGCACGTGGCAACGTTCATAATACAAGGCAGTGAACTTGAGCTTCATTTAACCTAGCAAGCCTTCGAATATTATTTCCTGCTGCAAGGAAATGAAAATGGAATGGCAACATATGGTGCGTCTTAAAAGTAAGGCCGGATATTGTTACGCAATTGGGAGGAAACGTTTTATGACATTGCGCTGAAGGTGCTGGAACATATAGTGCTCAGAAGCACCAACGAGCCGTTATGATTTATCAACAGACAAGGGGAAAAGCTATGAACGCATGTAACTCCTCATGACATATTACATTCTCATCGTTGTTACAGAACCCAACATTAAGTAGGTTTCTTCCGGACATACATCGTGGCACTTTGTGGGTTTGCTTTCTAATAGCACGAAGCACAGGCCACAGCCTCATTTAGCACATCAATCCGCTTGGTCCCATCTTGGTGTGAAGCTAGCAGTGCTATCAGAGATGGCTACTGACCGTGAGGTATTTCGAGTTCTCGTCGGGCTGCTTCCCCCGCGACCCTCCCCAGAGGAATAGCGGGTATGAAAAAAAATGATGAATTCTATTTGTACATAAATGAAGTTTTTTTACGCAATAGCTCCTAAAATCAGTCAGGGTATTGGTAAAACATCCCACTGTGTGTGTTACAAAGCATTTTATGCACAACGTGTACATGTGGCAGACAAAAAATATCTGTTGCCTCAACTCTACTTTACAATTACGCACTTATTTTGACAGTAATAAAACAAGCTTTAGCTTCGTGACAAGCTTCTGAGGAATCTGCCTGCTTGGTTCTGCTTTCATACTTTTGCGATGATTCGGTCTTGCACGTGTCTGTCTTTCAAATGTAAACCACAGGAGTTACGAAAGTGAATCCATCTGCAATTTATTTCACAGGGAAACTAGTTTCGTGCATTTAAACACCTCTTCAGTCCTGCAAAGGCAGTAAGAAAAATTTACTAGCGAAATGTTGACACTAAAACAATAGTACGAAAAGACACGAACTGCGGCTTCAAACAAGAAACAAGAGCGAAAAATTAACCTATCCAAAATTTAAAATAGCAAGATTGAAGGTGTGACAAAAAACTGGTTGCCCTGTGAAATTGTTTTGACAAGTCCATTAGTGCCAAAAAAATTTAACTCCTGTTTAAGACTGGATAAATAGAAAGAACTCACAAAGAAAACATTTTGAGAAACTTGCAAGCTTCATACAAAGAACTGTGAAACATTTTTTATTATTCACACCATTCAGATAGTAACGCATTCGGGTGCTTTTTCGCGGGTTTTTACGTGAAAAAAATAAGGTGGTTAATCAATATCCACTACTTGGGAAGTTGCGCACCGCAACTCCCCCAGTGGCAGCTTATTTACAAAATACCTTGGGCACAAAAAGCTGTTGTTAATGCGTAGAAAGCCCAACCAAGCTCCAAACATGCTGTATAATTGTCAGCAAAATGAGCTTGCTGTCATTTTTTTGAATGATTTTCTTGATACATTATTATCCGTATTTTGATTCCCAAGTGCATCACCTTCGGTTTCAGGTTGAGTTGAAATCAAATCTGTAATTCGAATCTCTCGTTCAGGATAAACAAGATCACCCCACAATCCTAAACTACGTGCACCAAAACAAGGTATCTCCTGGCAGCTTTCACGAACCGACCGGGGAAAATATGTTGAAAAGAGACGAGAATACAATTCCTGCAACAACAAAAATATCTGGCTTGAATTGAGTAGGTCGCGAAACAAGAAAGGTCAATTAACTAAGCGTCGCTCTCCCTCTATCTAACAAATAGCGCTGAGCTAACTCAAATGCATGACGGCAGTGTGAAGAGGATAAAGCCGTGCCCGTTGCGTGACACGCTGATCATCGGCGCCTACGCAATGTTGCCGAGTTTATCCAATGGTAGAGATGCAACAGAAGAGGTATGTTTTTACACTAAATATGCAATCAACGAAGAGATTATCAACTTTGCTAGATTTTTGTCTCAGCATCAAGTATATACAGCGCAGAGTATAACCGTGAACAGTATACTTTTACGCAAAATAGTTAACTTAAATATTTACCGCTATGCATACGGTACAACAGATACTGATTTGGTCGGAAGAAGAAGAGGAGTCGGAGGTATCCGGACCTCTTATTTTTTTTCAAGGGGTCTGAGATACAAAGGAACCCCACTATTTTACTGCATTTTTAATTGTAAAGAGCATCCTCTTCAAAATTTTGCTGAGTGCCTGACCTTGTCCGTTAGCAACAAGGCAAGCTTACTTTTATTTCATTATTTCAATCTTGTTGTGCCGTTTTACGTACACGCGTCGATTCGCCTTTCACTGACGGCCTGATGCCAAACGCATCACGTGACAAATTAATGGACGTCTGTTTGCAGTGTGGAAGTTCGGGATGGTCGTGTGCGCCGTAAAATTTAAAATTGCCTCACAATTCCAAATAGATATTACTCACGGAAGAGGTTGTCGCCCAGAGTCTTAAAGCCTAAATAGTCATACGAAGGAAATGACGAGAACGGTTTTGGAATGTGTTTTGGTTTATAAGCTACCGGCATTACTTGAAAATTGGTACCAATTTCGTTTACGCAAATTGAGATTTTTTGCTGCAGATTTGCTTCAGAGAGAACCACGCACCTTTTTGAGCTAGTGTTACTGACACAGTACAAAAATACCTGCGACAAAATCACAGCCGAGTGTAGGTGCGTTGTCACATTTAAGTTTATTTTAAATTGTGCAAGAAGGGCAATCTAGGGTTGAATTACTACCGACGACATTACACCATTAATCAACCACTGATGTAGATAGTGCGCCCGGGTCGGATCACCCACGACAAAATTCGTTCTGTCGTTTCTACATGCCAATGTGTCAGAACCAGTTTAGAAAATTTTATGTGAGGTACTATAGTTCTGCGCAATAACCCGCTCATCAAGCATTTAACGCGTTTTCAAGCATTTTAATCGTAAAACGCTTAATACGTTCATTAAAACAGTGAAATAAGACAGAAGTACCAAGAATCGGAACTTTCGAGTGTTTTACAGTTTCGATCATTCGATACAGGACAATCATCTGCAATTAACTCTCGGAAGAAGTTTGGGAGATACAGTAGCTTTTGTGAAATGCGTGTCAACTCCTTAACGCAGAAGTACAAAGTATATTGACAATCCGGTCACATCGTTTTGACAACTACGATACATGTAAACAACAACACATGAAGTTATGACATAAAAAAGCTGTAAACGGATAACGTCACACTTAGAAAAGGATTTGGATCCTAGCACAGGAGCAGTTAATTTGGTTCTGGGACCATTTTGAGAAAGCCGCACGGCTTGTCGCTAATTGCCCACCCCTGTCCTGGTACATGAGGCGCGATATTTTCCAAACCAATATCCGATATTGATAAATGAACTTTGTCACTATATACACAAAGATACATTTGTAAAATTGAAAGAAAAACATGAAAGATACGTCACAAATGCTTAAAGCACAAACGCCAATATCACAAGAGCTTCCCATCAACTCAACGCTAGGAAACGACTATATTTAGCATAAGTTTTCTGTCAAAACATGCTTAGTTGTTCTATTAAAAGCTTAAGTAGTCGCGCGGGTATGAGGCTCTGGTTAAGTCTCAAAAGCATGAGAACAGGCGTGAATCGAAATTTAGTATGCTGAAACAAGGTAATCATACCATATCATGCTCTTCAACAACAACTACAACAGCATCGAATTCGGCAGAGAGGTTTTGCAGACAACATCTGATGGTACCTGTCACACAACATCTAATAAACACGAGTTAACGTACTAACAGGTTTGCTGATTAAAAAATAGCGACCATTTTTTCAATCAATCTATTCGTTTTTGATAGGTCAAATGTACCCTCGGAGTAAATGCACAGCACCGTGAACAACTATGAAAAATATCTACCAAGCAACATGCAACTATGCGTCATCGTCACAAGCCATGCGTTGAGAATAGAACCATATGTGCGAGTGAAGACGAAATGATACGTGACGTAACTAAATATCAGTATTTGCATCTACTCTGCACCTCCGTAAGATACTGAGCAGACAAATAGATTAGCAAAGTTGGAAAATTACAACTTTTAATGAATAATCACAGGAAGAAACAAAGTTGACCAGTGAACAAGTGAGCATAACGTCACAAATTTAGGATGGGCGCATTTGGCGTTTGTCTAATATAAAACCTCTCGTTAACAAGTAGCACAACCATCGAGTTTATTAGTCAGCCGCCTTAGCGCTCGGATGCTAAATATTATCTGAACTTCTGCTTTAGCTATGAGTCAAAATGAATATACAACCGCTTGTCAAGCTTGGAACCATTTTTGAACTGCGTAATTAGTAAGTGTTAATTTCGATTAATGTGATTGAAATAAAAACGCAAATTCTATCCTTAACCACACCCGTAATCGCTTGGTGTACACCTTTCTTCGCACTATTCGCCAATCGAATGAAAGCTACACTTTATATCGTTCTCTACACTTCTCGTTTCTTTGCGCGTTAAAATTGGTTCCGGAAACGGTTTGCACGTCAGCGACGCCAATACTCTCTAGTTATTTCAAGCAACAGTTTAGCTAAGTCATGTAGTTCACAAATCAACTTACGAACTGCTGTGTGAGCGGCATGTCTTGACAATTCTGCAACGTCAGTTCTGTACAGCTTGGTAATAGCAACACTTCGCCAATGTCTTTCTGCGCTCATCTGCAAAGCTCCTCGGTAGCAATCTTATAAAGGAAACAACAGCACATACTTACCACCGATTTTCACACGAAATTCCGAAACGACTGAAAATTTGTCACTATACCTCAGAGAAAATTGCACCTAGCCTTTGATTTCACAATCCACACAGAACAACCAAATTGAGTTCACATCACGATGCAAACACCATAAGAAATCCATGTTCATTTTATGCAATACGCAGGGGACTGAACAAGTAAGTGACGTTTGAAAAAACACTTTATAGTCACTGAATGCTGCTGACGACCTGCAGGCCAGAAACATCATTTGCAGACTGTGGAAACCAGGGCGTGGCAATGTGTTTTGCAAACTGCAAAACCGGGCAAACAGCATCTTAAGATACAGGTGGTAGTAAAAACGTGGATACAAGTGACTTAATTCACAGCGAATTGAATGTTGCAACAAAGAAATGCACAGGATTAGCACTTGAGCAAAAGCATGAATGTTTGCGAAGTTTTTCACAAGTTCTTGTTCATCAGTTTGTTTTACTAAAATGCTAATTCTTCAGCTACACCGTTCAGTCTGTTCAACAGCAAATTTTAATGAGGGTTCATTAGAATGTTGAGGGATAATGAGACTGGCCTTGCTTTAACCCTTTGGCATTCTTCAACTGTGCATAATTTTTATTATTAACAAAGAAGCATTTTTATTGGCAGAGGTAACAAGGTGTATATACCAATCATCTAATTTAAGTTAAACTGATACTGCAGCCCTATTTTTTGGTCATTGACTGAAACGTTTTTGGAATGACAAAAGAAAGTTGGTCATTTCCGTCAGAATGTCTGAAAATATAGACTAATGAACACTGTTATGGCGAATTTTGATAAAACTGCGAGACAAATGACCAAAATGTCGCAGCGAAAAAAAACAACTGTAACCTGCCATTACTGTGGTCCTAACTCAGTCTCTACCTGCATTATACCCAGATGAACTGTACTTCAGACACATAGTTGAATGTTCTATTCGAAATTTAATGGCCACATGTTTGCAGATGATGTCAAAATGTTTTTTGCAACCAAAGATGGACTGCAACGCTGTGAGAATACGTGACATGGCCAGGCTGCAGAACATGAATTTTTTTCTGGTATTGTTTCTGTCAACAAAAAAATACAAGCAACTGATCGCATTGCAGGTGTCTGATCAGCACGCATACTAAATTCTTGAGCAAGTGGATTATGTTGGTTCAGGTCTCTGCACCATGTCAGTAAATGGCAATCACACCCCAAACAAAAAGGAAAACTATATCATGCTGATTGCTGCACATGAATTGTGAAGCGCTGTTGCTCAATCCTTCACCCCAGCAAAACTCTGGCATGATTGCTGAATTCTTGCTGTAGTATTTCATCATTTCACCTATAAGTTTTTGCTTGCAATTTACAGGACTGAAGATGGATAGTTGATGCGAAATAGATTTCCTTGTAAACTGCCTTGTGAGCAGATTCTGCTGCTTTGCCCTTGCAGTACTTCATCACTTGAATGTTGATATGCGCATGTTGGGCAGCCAGAATCCTCACATAGTGATGAAAGCACAGCATGGCAGGCAGATTCTTCAGACATCCTTGCTAACAAATTTTAAATGATATTTTGGAAAAAATTGTAATGATTGTTATTACATGGTTCACAAAGTTACAAATTATGTTGGTTGAATGATATGATGCTGGTGGACCAAAGCAACTATTCAGTTTGTGAGGTGTCAGTTTTCATTTTGTTAGCAAATTGGAAAGGACTTGATCATCAATTTTACAGTATCTATTGAAGAGTCCTGCTTCAGCAAACAACCGTACACAGGGCAATAAACAATCAGACACAAAATATCTAAGTATGCATACTAAGGTTATATTGGAATAGAACACAAATTACGGCATTGGCACCTACTGATGTACTAACATTATTTACAATGTCACCTACTGATGTACTAAAATTATTTACAATGTATGTAAGCCAAAATGCAGGCACTATGCAGAAATACCAGCACTGTGTGTATTTTGTCTTTCAGTCACCTTCATGTAAAATTTGCTTACAAAACTTTACATGAAAAGTTACATGAAAGAAAACATTTTGAAAAATGCAAAACTTAATAGAGAGTAACAGTTGCAATAAAACAGCAGTGACAAAAAGTTCGAATACTTCTTGGTGATGCATTTATATCACAAGGTGACATACATCTGACCCAAGGGATGCTAAACAAGAAAACTCACTGTGAAGAGCTGTTTCCAAATCAGATGTAAACTTGATACCAACATGTGGCTCTGAGACATACACAACATTTTTACACTGCAGAGCACACCCCTTAGTGCATCCAACTGATCCAGTTCTCATTCCTACAAAATGTGTATATTTGAACAAACAAGACTAGCAGCAATTATAAAAATTAAGGTCACTATCAATAAAAATAAAAGAAATGAAGATTACACACAAATGTCTGCAAAGCAATGATGATTCAAAATGAGTACAATGCTTTCATAGTGTGACTTTGTAACGAAGGAGTTGGCATGCTAGTAACATCCAAAACAACCATTTTACTCAATCCCAACATGTTTTAAAATCAACCTACACACAAAAGAAACTAAATGTAAGAATACAGTGACATAGGTGAGAGAATATTGCGTGTACATTTAATGGCAAAATAACATATCACCAGCAATGATAACCTAGTATTGCTTACCTTGAAGCTCTTCAGCTTCCTTCAACTGATTCTTGAATTCACAACCTGCTGCAGCACAAAATGTCTTTCCCGCATTAGATACTTCATACAGAGTGTCATTAAAGGGTATAATAATGCATCCCATGGCCAAATTGACAGCATTTCCACACCTGAAATTTAATAGTAAAAGCACATTAGAGCAAATAATATCAACATTCTTACAAATACAGGCTGAACGGACAAGGAAGCAATAATTTACAAACAGCTAGTAGCATTGACGACAGCACCAAATAACTGTTGGTTAAAACATTTAACAATGAACTATATTAACATTACACCCAAACAAACATATGTACTGTATTTAGAAATCACAGACATGAAGTGAAATGTTGACATCATTGCAATATCATTGTTTTTGGAACAACAGCTCAGAAATCAGTGACAATACAGTGGAAATAAAATTGTGCACAGTTGTAGGTATGGTGATGACTAGAGATTGACTGATGTGACTTTTTTGGGGATGATACCGATATATCGACCATTCATGGACCGATAGCCGATACTGATTTAACCAATATTTCCAAAATTTTAAATCTTGTTTTCTGCTTCATTATCAAAAATGATTTATTCTATGCCTTACCTTTTTTTCAAAAACTTCAAAAATAAGGATATATTAGCTAAAATTTGTCAAATTTAAGAAATTCCAATATTTTGCTATGATTTTTTATTATTCTGATTAATGATGATGCTTTCATTTTGGCTCCGACGGCCAGTGCACTCTTCATGTTTCATCTTGTCTGCTTGTTTATGAAAACGCACCTGCTAGCATTGCTGCAAGGTAACTGTCTTGACCCGGTTTGTTATGCTTTCTTGCGTAAGTTGTCTGGATATGTGAGGAATATAACAGTGTTTTGTCAACACCTACTGAGGCCGATACCAATATATTTGCCAGGCCGATAAATCGGTCTATCTCTAGTGATAACTAAGGTCACTGTATGACATTTAACTTTCAACACGTTGAGTAACCTACAGTGGTAATAATACAGAAGTTACATATGATGACTTGTGAATTGCAAAGTTGTACATGAAAGAGCAAAGTTAATGGGGAAATGGTGGAATAAATTTATCCAGAGGTATTTCAATTTAATAAACAATAAACATACTTTTGACATCAACACAATCCAAAACATCACCTACAACACTTACCAAAGATAAACCTTGGAATTTATATCCTGATGGAGTTCAAATTGTGCTGCAGCATCAGGCTTGACCTTTGCTTCATAGCAATCATGATCCATGACTTCATTTTCCTCTAATAAGGAATGCCATGACTTCAAACAGTCCACAGTCACTACTACAGACACCATTTGTTACAGTTCAGTAAACATTATTCTTCTACAGATAGTCTGTATAAGAGAGCATGTAGTAATTAGAGATCGACCGATATGTCTTTTTGGGTGCCAATACCGATATATCAGCCATTCGTGGATTGATAGTCGATGCCGATATTTCCAAAATTTTAAAATCTTGTTTTCTGCTTTATTATCAAAATATAATGTTGTATTCTATGCCTTACCTTTTTTCAAAAACTTCAAAATCAGGAGTTATGACCTAAAATTTTTCAAATTGCAGCAATTTCAATATTTTAATTAATCTGATAATTTGTCAGCATAGTAAACACTGCCTGAAATGAATAATCACAGTGCCATGAATAAAAACAGAATACTGAATGAAAGAAAACTGCTTACAGCAAAGAAAGAAGAAACAATGGTTGAAAGTTAAAAGGTGGTGAACAATGAAAAGAAGTACAAAACGGAGCATCAAGTTAACAAGGGTAAAGTTAGAACAATACTACGTTCAATCAACCATTGCCCAAAATGAAAGTTTTTCCAAAACAACAGTAACTTTTTTGCAAGATAACTATCTTGACTTGCTTCATGTGCTTTCTTGTGCAAGTTGTCTGCAGGTGTGAGGAATATAGCTGCGTTTTGTCAACACGTACTGAGGCTGATAAAATTGGCTGTATTGGCCGATACTGATGATACATAGGTAAAATCCAAATACCAGCTGATATATCGGTCTATCTCTAATAGTAATGCTTTTAATCAAACAAAAACAAACTGAAAGGTTCATTAATGTCATACTTGATGGTTATTCCATAACAAATCAACCTATAATCCTAATTTTTTAGTCAGGAAACTGGGTAATTCCATGTATAATCAACTTAGCCTTGCAACCACTGGTCTCAGTTCTCTGAGATTCAAATATATCTGCTGGGCACGGGTAGGGAACCTATTTACTATCATGGGCCGCATAACTTGTGGATTATCACTGGCAGGACGCATATAACAATTAATTTTATCCTAAAATTTTACCTTTATCTTTCTACGAGTGATAGAGGCTTCTATGACATTATTTTGAAGGGACAGAGGCTTCTGGCTTACTGTCCATGTAACTGCTTATCATGGAGCTTGTTTTTTACGCAATCTTGTATTCTAAACAAGGTAACGAAACTTCTCATCAAATGTTCACGCAGTCTGCATTTGGCCCATGGGGCGCAGGTTCCCACCCCTATGCTACAGCTTTCAGAAATATGAAAAATAAAGAAAATTAAAATATCTCTTGAGCAGTTTTTGAGTTATGACAGTTTGAAGTTTGCCCACGAGGGGATTAGGGCTGTGAGCACTGGTCACACTTTGTGATTTTATTTAACATCGTTGTTTCTGAACATAGAACAATGATAAAAAACTCCTTTTTACTATATTTGGCGGTAAGGAATTCATTTTTTATGTTTAAATAGTGTTATAAGCTGTGATAGCATAAATTTATGGTTGAAAGATAGAGTTAAGGTAAAGTTTAGAGTGATTATACAGTACTGGAAAAATTATTATGGATTTTTTATTTTCCCACGAATTTTATAGAAATTGCTGGTTTTTACTAATTTCTTCAGTTATTGACATTACTTGAATGAATGTGATCATGAGTCAAACAAAAGAAGTTACAATTCCATGTAAACTAGATTCACGTTGTGCGAAACTGCTTACTATGACATAATAACTGCAGAAGGGAATATTAGATTAAAAATAGTTCAACTGGACCCAAGTGGTCTTGTCTGCCTAGCGGACCATTTTAGTCTACATTAGTTTGTGAATCTTCCTATTTAGCAAGGATTTTAAATTTTTTTGAAAGTTTTCCTGACTATTAAATGGGATAAGAATAGACATAGACAAAATTGCAACTTTTTTAATGAAGTTAGGAAGATGGTAAAGATAAAAGAGTTTAGCCCCAGAAAAAGAGGACAAATCACAGTTTTACTCAAGCATAGTGACCTCAAACAGAAAGATATAGCCAAGGAAGTAAATGTATCAATTCAAACTGTTAGTGGTGTAAGATTGATCTGGAATTGGGAAGGGAGATAGACAGTTCAAGGATGGGAAAATGTGAACGGAAGAGATAAACAACATGATAGGCTTGACTGAAAAATCAAGGCAGTGGTATTCAAAAACAGAAGAGCTTCATGTAAAAATCTTTCTATGGGATTGGCAAATGTGGGTATTGTGGTGGACAGGAGAACCATCAATAACTGTCATCTGGAGCAAGGTCTGAAGTCAAACATGCGTAGAATAAAGCCTCGTTTGACACAGAAAATGAAGCAGGATATCAAGGGGCTGTAGCCTACAGCAAATTGCACATCAGTGGATTGGTCCAAAGTACAATACCTGATAAAGATGAAAAGAGATTATAGAATAACCTTATTTAGGTTATGTTTTTCTAAAGAATTTTTATCAAATACACAATGGGTCTAAACTTACTGGAAACATTTGCAGTCAATTTTCTTAGCGAAAATTTGTTAATGAGGATACTTAAAGAGCTGTTCAAGAACAACCAGTGATGATTTGCTTCATATCATACTAATAATCTTAAACATGGGTTTGTTTTTTTGTTTCGGGTTATTTTTTTGGATGAATCAATCATTGCAGTACTTGATGATAGGGTGCAGACATGTTCGCCAAAGTTCTGATGAAGCATTTCTGCCAGTATATTTGAAAAAACAGTCAAATTTCCTGCCAAGATCATGGTTGACCAGCAGATTGCACATGACTGAACCAAATAAAATATGCAGAAATGCTAGAAAGATACCTGTTAGTGCTACGATAAGTTAGGGAGTGGTTTCCTGGCAGCGACTTCATTTTTCAGCAGGATGGTGCTCCACGCCATATTGGATAGATCTTAATGAAATGGTTGAGGGACAACAAAATGAAGGTATTAAAATAGCCTGGAAACTCTCGAGACATGAACCCCACAGAAAGTTAATGGAGCATCCTCAAAGATTTATTCAGAACCAACTAATAAGCCACTAACTACAAAAAAGAGCTGATAGAACAGCTGATCAAGGTGTGGTTTTACAGCGAAAATATAAGTAGATTTCGTAAAACCCTTGTTGAAAACATGCCTGGCGCTGGCAGGATCAAAGCTTTGAAAGCCTCAAAGGGAGGACAAACTAAATACTGAATTACTTTAGCATGTGATGAAAACTTTTCTAAAGTTGCTTTGTTATTGTCATAACGTTTTTCAAGTTGTTTTGTTACTCTTATTGACTTTGCGAAAGAAAAATACGATTTTTTATGTAAAAATAAAAAATCCATAATAATTTTTCCAGTACTGTAAAAATAACAAAGTAGTTTCTTGCGAAAGTAAATCTGTATTTTACAATTACAAGAAATGTGTTTTTTGTACAACTGCAGAAAAATCAGGCTGAAACAAAGGTCACCAGTTCTTTGTGAAACTGAGTGCTACTTCTTAAGGTACTAATTAATGCAATGGGCTACTAGTTTGATACACACTTCTGAAATGTATTGAGCCATATTATGTTAGTATTAAGGAAGTAGCTATAGAACCATCCATGGATCTTCTTATCTCAAAATTTATTTGACTGCACTGCCTCACATGACGCAGTTTGAATAAAAAGCAGTCGTTTGTCACTCAAGCATCGTCATCCTAGTAGCGTAGCGGATGTGTTTCAGGTCTGCTATGCCAATGTTTTCTGGTTTGCCTTTCACCTTGGCAACTTACATTCATCATGTAATAGTGACTGGTTGCACGTTTCAATTCATATGAATCATTGGACCAATTTTTCTTTACTTTTTTCAAAGCTTTCCAAAATTTTGCTTTAGGGGTTAGCATTAGAGTTAAACCTATGTTTTTACCAAGCCTAATGCATTCTCATCATGCTTTACTATCATGTTACAAGAGGTGGTCAAATAAGGTTTCAAATTTAGAGATCCACAGCAAATCAGCATCCAAAAGCATGAAACAGCAAAACAAAAAATTATAGATTCACGTGCAGAATTTCCAATGAAAATTTTTCATTCTGTGTCCAGAAATAGTGTCTAGAATGTGCCAGTGCCCAGAAAGCTGCCAAAATCATCTTAAAATCTGCCAAATCGACATAAATAATATAATTCTCAAAAAAAGGCCAAAAAAATCCAAATTTCATTTGGCCTTTTTTCAAAAATCAAAAAAGGCCAAAGGAGTTGAAAAAAGGCCAAAAATTACAAATTTGGCCTCAAAAAAGCCAAACTGGCAACCCTGGTTAGCCTAGGTCGACTTTTTCCAACGGAGTTTTTTGTTGGATGCGAGGAAGGTAAAATTTTTTAAAAGTGAAAACAATTGGCCAGAGGTGGCAGAGATGATGGGATATTGTATTTTTGCTATCCGATCCTGTCCTATTTTTGAAAAATGACATCCGATCCGAAACCTGTTTTGGTTAAAATCATACTATCCATATCCGAAAATCATCCAAGAGTGTGCTATGATGCACAACATACATTTTTGTGTAATGTCCATTTTGCCTTTAGCTGAACACGATTGGCTGAAGTAGTCACATGACAAGTTTGGAACGCATGTCGTACTTAGTTGACCGTGGCATCTGTAACATCTGATCCAATCTGCATGGACAAGTGTTGTCATGGTTTCACGGCTAGAAAGCAGTTAGCGCATCTTGTTTGCATCACATGAACTGTAGGCTAAACCCTAATTCTAACCTAAAGTCTGACCCTAAACCTTGACCTTGCCCTGACACTAAGCCCAAACCATAAGTCTTGGACCACAACCTGTTTGCACATCCTACTTGTCCCATGACCACTTCAACAAATTATGTTCAACTGAAATCAAAATAGCAACCGCAGCAATGAGCCTAAACGGACAGAAGCGTACAAGTTGATACGTTTCGAACCCTGCTAATGCATGCCAGTGGTGTACAGATATGGAAATATTACAATCCTGATCCAATCCGAAACTTTTTCATGAACTCCATATCCAATCCATATCTGAAAATTAAAAATTATGAACTCCGATATCCAATCCAAATCCGAAACCGCTCACTCATTTTCACATTAGCTAACATATTTGGTAGTGTCTATTTTGCCTCATGATGCAAAAGCTGTGGCTATTTTGCCATTAGTCAAACACTACATTGGTTGAAGTGGTCATGTGACAAGTACCCACTTTACACTGCACTGTTATCGGATTGACGCGTGAGAGATTCGTCGCCCTTGGCTTACCTTCGTGAACGCACTTGCGAACTCAATATTCGGGCGTTTTTACACTGCAAGGACTCAAAGATTTGCTGCGTGCGCTTGGCCTATGGTACTGCGAAAGCTGTGGAATAGATGAAAATGAAAAGGTGAAAGCTGATTCCACTACACAAACGTGCTTTTTGTAGGTGTTGTTGGAATCACTGAGATGTGATTTTATTTAGTGTAGTCCGAAAAATAACAGCCAGCAGAGAAAATTGTGGAGAACTGCTGGGCGATGAGGTCATGAAAACCGCGCCGCATCGCAATTGCAGTCTACAAGTGACTTTAATAGAATTTGAACAGCTACAGGGCGGGAAATGGGAGTTAGTTTTTACATTGCAAAGCTACTTTGTTGATTTCCGTCACGATCATTAACCAGTCTGTTCTCTGCAGCACAATACAACAGAGTGTCAAATATAAGGATTCACAGCACTTTGTAAGTAGTAATCTATGAACAGTAGGTTGGCTACAGCAATTCACCAAATTGCAACTGTAACCTATTCCACAAACTTTTATGCCACATTTTATGCTGCTCCATGTGTTCCATTATGAACTGAGGAAATCATAGCCACATAACTGGGATATAAAGTTCAAAGTGTTGCCTATACTGAAGTCATCCACTTCCAATATTAGGCTACATATTTTTCACAGAGGTTGAATCACTCTACTATACCAAAGTGTAATGAAAACCTATTAGTCGGTATTGGGGTAATAGTCCTTCAGCCCAATACCTGATGTCTTGTAACCTTCCAAATAATCTTCCACTTTGCTCAACCGATTCAATTTTGCTGATTGTTTCCCTAACTAGGTGTAGTTAACCTACAGGCAAAATTATTAAATCAATTAATTAATCTGTCATTTTTGCTACAGATTAGCTTGAATAGGGTAATCTGTTCCATGGTAGTAGTTTTAGCATCAAACAAAAACAGAAAGGGTTGCACAAGACTTAATACAAATCACCCAACCTCTTTTCCACTCGAATCCCTTATCATCGGATTCCCAATCTACCTCTGCTCGTTGGATTCGTTGAATCGCATGTGGTTGAAAACATGCGCGCTCAAGCAGCTCGGTGAGACACTCACGGTCGTGCTTGAGTGATTTATGGGATTCCTAATCCAACGCGAATCCGATAACAGTGCAGTGTAAAGAGGGTAAAGGACAAAAAACAGTTAATAAGGTTTAGAATTAGGATTAGCTTTAGGGTTGCAGTTTAGCCTACTATTTACGCAGATAAAACACCACTGACAGCTTGCCAGTACTGAAACCATCACAATGCTTATCCATTGGATTTAAGCCATTACAGATGCTCTGGTCAACTATGAGCAGGTCATGCGTTCCGAATTTGTCATGTGACCATTTTAAACAATTGTTTTAGGCTAAAAACAAAATAGCTCTAGCAGTGTCTATATGAGACAATGTGGTCACTGCCACCCTGTTTTGTTTTGAATTCAATGAATGCCATGGCTAAACTACCCACCACAATGAACTTTTCTTTGAAACTACTTCCAAACTGAACTTCCAGCACTGCCAGGCTAAGAATAAACAACCTAGCCACTCTCTACAAAATCCAACGCTTTACAGGGTTTCGTTGAAACATAGTTCCGAATATAATAAAAGGACTATGAACGAGACGAGATGAATAACTGTTTATCTTTGTTGTTCTTGAAAAATGAATGTTGTCAATTGTGAGTACCTTGAGCAATACTGCTATAATATTGTTGCATTTCAGGAACTTTCTAAGTAAAAACTGAGTATAAAAATGGCTGCGTTTAACGAAGAAAACAGATCTGAAAGATATACAGATTCTGAAATACATCATACTTCCTCGTCAATCATGAATGCAAGAAAGATCGAATTGTTTTATCACCCAGTACTTAAGGGTGCGAGAGAGCCGACTCAGGAAGAAATGCAATAAAAAGTTACAACCTATCTGACACGCCATCCAGAACTCAAACCTCAAAAGACCGAAAATTGGTCTTGTTTTAGAATATCACCTGAGTTCACCCATGCCTCTATGGAATGTTATCTCATTGTGTCACCTAAACTGCTAAAGGAACCAGAAGATTCGAAGGATACAATCTACTATTCCAACAAGGAATTATTTGACTATATAAAGAAAGGCACTCTTCTCATATAAAAAGTCGATAATATATTTTGAAAAACTTAAGTGGAGGTGAAAGGAATTTCGTTCTGTTTGTCCTCTACACCTTGTGTATGCATGTTCGGTGATATAAAATGCAAGAAAATTATACTCATGTGCAAAACAAATATGAAACCTTGTGGTTTTGATTCTGTCTACTTAGACAGCCAGCCCTAGGCTGAATGGCAATATTCTGATAAAAATGTATATCGAGATCATCAATATTGGAATTCTTATTATATTAGAAGTTTTTCAAGAAGATTTGAAGTTTAAAATCCTCTATATTTTAAATATTCCTTTCATTAACGAAGTTTATACTTTGAAACAAGAGACCTAACTCACTAACTTGAGAAGACAGAAGTTAAGCAGACATTTTAGCGATAACGAAATTCAATTGATACGAAAGAATAAGAATACGAAATTGAAATGAAAAAGGAAAAACACACAAAGAAGAAGTAAAATTAACTGTCCCATAATTTCACAATAGTCGGCTCAGTCTCAATAAACCGACCCTCAGACACTTCCAGATCCTCCAATAGCAACGAACGGTCCCAGTCGACATAATCTCGAAGCGGATCCGGAACTGGATATCCGAACCTGATGTAAACTTCATTGTAGTACCACAGGTCACTTCCAAGGAACCATACTAGTCGGAACGTCGCATTGTTAGGTGGCAGTAAAGCTCAACTGTTATTGAAAATTTCTTCTGCTTGACGTAAGGCAGAAACAGGGTCAAGCCGTTGACCCTGTCCATGACGACTGAGAGCTAGGATTGTTTCTTGTTGAAGAATTTCGTCCATATTCGATGCCAGTGATTGATACATGATTTCACAGTTGAACTGTAGTTCGACGATGTAGAATTTCGAATGACGACTAGTTCTGAGAGCCCTGCTTATATAGTCAACACGGGTGGAATTCCCCGGATGATGCAATATTGCATCACCTCCCATTAACGGAAAGCCTCGATCAAGCTTTAGAATAACAAAAGGGAGTATCCTATCTTAGACTTTTGAATACTAGAATTCTGACGGATTGCTATTAGCTTCAAAAACAACTAGGCAAGCAGGAATCAAATGCACCCCTTGCCCACAATGAATTTCTGACAATAACCCTTTTCATGGGACCCTTGATCATCACTTTAGTAATTGAAACTTTTAACAATATCTTTGTGTTGCAGAACATTTGCAATCAACAAACTTACAGACGAATAAGGCATACACTAACGTTTTCATATTATATTTTCAGTGACACTTAGGCAAACATTTAGAATTGCTTAGCAATGTTCAAATTGTTATGGATATATTTCGTCTTGCATATACAATTGACAAAATCTGATAGTTTACCTCAAACAAGAAATTGTAGTAATGAATTGGAACCTTTGCTTAACCTTTTTTCTAATCAAGGAAAGAAAGCTGTGGTAATACCAGAGAAAGATCAGATATCTTTGGAACACGAAACTCCTCACTTTGATGTAGAACCGTGTGATTTACCTCAATACAGATAAAATTTAGTTGAGCAAAATCACCATCATGAAAGCGTATCTGCAAAACATTTCCAAGTTACATCCTTTCACATTGACCCAGCATGCGGTTGTAACTTTGTCAAAAGTCAAGCATGGCGTCTTGACAATTGGTTGACACTAATTGAACAAAAGCAACAACAGCGTGTTCAAGGGTATGAAGTAATATGCTTATATTGGCCACACAATCAACCATTTCACGTCTCACACATAAATTCATCTAGACAAGAAATTCAAGTTATGAATCCCCACCGATCATTAGACCTACTTATGTTATTTCCCTATATTTTAACCTCCTTCTTTGAGAAATACCAATGGATTTCATGGAAGATTTTCTTTGACGATCGATCCTACCCAAGACAAGAAACTGATCCCTGTTACATATTATTAAAAGATATGCCTACCATTTAATCTATAGAAGTAAATCATAACATTGGTAGTGATGTAAACGCATCTCCACTAGAAGAATGCAACTTTCGAAAGAAAGTACAAATCATTACTTTATCAGATTCAGAAGTTAAAATTCTAATCCCAGCCGGATCAGTTCATGACATTAGACCAGACATACAAAATGAAAATCATTATCACGATCGCTTATTTTTTCAATGGTATTGGAGTACACCAGGCAGACCACACAAGTGGATAGTGATACACCTTAGACATGGTCAATAAGACAACGAGAAACTGCTGTTTGGTGGATACTTGACAAAGAAACAACTATCATAACTTATAATAAACATTACTTCATGCTACCGTCCTCACGACCGAAAAATTCTATATTTTCTCATTGGGACTACCACACCCATTGTGAAAATAATCAATGGACTTTGAGAGCATCCAACGGACGCAACTTGGAAAGTACCGTTACCTTAGAACCAAGAACTTCTACTCAATGTTGGACATATCACACTAGCCCAGCACAATGTTCAGATCATGAAAACCATACTTATTGCACACCCACTTTGGGCAGACTGGAAAAAATATTATTACAATCCTCTACGAACGTTACGAATTGAGAAGATTGTTTACAATATGAACCGTTTTGCAAAGCATATTTTCAAGAATTAGAACCCCAACATGATATATTTCGATATTATCAGAAACTTGTTCAGGCAGGTCAATTTTCTTAACTTTTTAATATAAAATGGTTCTCTCCGCATTCTGTGCATTCAACTAATGGAAATACTATCCATGCGCTAAGACAGTTCAATTTTTCCAATCTTGAAAATCAAATACAGCAAATATTGATGCAGTTTGACCAGCAGAATAATTTCACTATGGAAATGGTAAAGAATTATGACTATTATCAGATGCAAGTACGACATTATGATTCATTACTCTTACGTTTAATGGATCAATTTGAAGTATTTAAGGAAGACACGGATCGCCCGCGTATGTTTCAAACAATGTCGATATTAAGTAACAAAGCGGAAAGGAGTCAGTTATCGATAAGATCAATCATAAAATGCCACGTTCGGACATTAAGAAATAACTTGGAATGTTACTATGTTTTAAAAACTATTCAACAATCCCTATCGACTTTGGATACGATTACTGATTTGCATCAAGATATCATCTATCAACACCAGTTTCGTAATGGAAAAATCGTCAGTTTTCCAAAGTTTAGGATTGTTGATCCTACCACCACTACCGAGGAGTTAAACACCATACAGACTACTTCAAATACCACAAAGGAACAAACAGTGATTACTAGCTCTACTGAAACCACCGAAGTAATCACAGCTACGGTTTCTACTACTACTCAACCCGAGATTGATTGGGAAAAAGTGAATGAACTAGATGAACAGGAATCTGAAAAAGATACAGGAATTTTTATACCTATACTTTCAAGTATTGTGAATACTTTAATGGCCATTGGCTCAACTACAGTTTATGGAGTTTATCAGATATGTATATCTTCTAATACAGGTTGACCCAAAAAGATGTGTACCCATGAAAATTTCAATTGTGACTTTGATTAAAAAGCTATTTATTTCAAATGACAACCACACATTATTCAGTTTATGGAAGACCATTCACCAGAGTTTCAACTATTTCTGTCGATTTTTAGTCAATTTATGGCTTTCCCAAGATGTGTTCCAAATGTCCACCATTTCGTTGCAAGCAAACCTGTACTCGTCT
>Ga0210059_1005538_pt1 | contig 20317 bp, 4 predicted proteins | sample Ectturendosymbi2_FD_188042 | JGI IMG/M metagenome (GOLD analysis project Ga0210059, IMG submission 188042) | Ecteinascidia turbinata endosymbiont from Florida, USA - Sample 2 (SPAdes) (version 2) | ecosystem: Host-associated > Tunicates > Ascidians > Unclassified | place: Key West, Florida... | reverse complement strand
CAATATCAAGATCAAGATGTTCAATATCACCTCTTCAATATCAAGAGCACAGTCCTTTGCTGGTATAAAGCACGATTAAATCGTTTGAAAACTTAATGTTGCAGCAGAACTTCGTTTCTGCCCTCTACTGCACATTGATAGGCTCAAAACGCGCAATAACACATTGCCCGGTTTATTCGATCTGTCAACAGTTTGCGTTCACGATAACAGTTGCATTTCAAGGAAGATCGAGGTCCGTTCGTGCTAATGCGGTTTTCTGAACAAATGAACATAGAATTAACGTATGACATGCAAGGCATGAATAATGAAACAAAAACTTACCAAACGTTCACTTTACTGGCAGAAACTAAGCGACTTGCTAATGCTACTACACTTCGTTACACGTTTCATACGCACTTCAACCGTACACAACACGACGCAGTCGTCCTTTACGCAGTCGCTAAGCAAAATGAAAGACGAAATGCCACCGAGGGCGTACTCCGCGCTATGGTATGCGCCTCCAAGCGGTCACGCAACAATCAAGAAAAACGATAATTGACCAATGCATCGCCGCAAGACAGACTTGCTGCTACAGGTACATTTAATGTTAGCAATAGAAGGGCAAAATATCTTTATGTATTATTCATTTCGAATTATTTATACATATATCAGTTAATATTATTTTCAAAAATCATTGCAAACTTAGTGGTAAATATATTTTTGTTATTTTCCTCAGCCTTTTAGTCATACGAAATTTTAGGGGTACATGCTAATATATGAAAACACTGAAGTGCTAGGCCTGCATGGCCAGAGAAAGTTTGGGAACCCCTCGACGAGATATTTTAATATCTTGTCAAAATAAAATGTTTATCAATATATCGGGCGGCTATATGCTCCTATTTCATCAATCAACCGTGCGCATTATGTATTGCGTTTGATAAGTGTTTTTACATCTGTGACGTGGTAGTTATAAAATACTTCTATATTACATTTCTAATTCATAAAATTTGCATTCCAAGCCCATGCATAACGAAGAGAGTAAGAGCAACTTTAAAGTCGAGCTTATGGGGAACTTTGGACGGATGCACGGGTTGCTCTCTTGTGACGTTTGTTTTTTTTCGTTTAATTCGTCGTAAAATGGAGAGTTGATGATGCGCTCAGACGTTACCTTTGTGCAGGAATGTATTTGCGATTGTGGTTACCGAAAGTGAGACAAGTAATCAGTTCATGTTAACAGTTTTCACCAAGTCAGTTGTTCTTCGAACGAAAGTGCCGTTCAACCAGAACGAACAGTCGCCAGAAAGTTTTCAATAGGGTGGCTTTACGTTTGTGCAGGAGGGCTTGACATTGAAAATTTGATAAAATTTTCCCTTGTATATAGTCTTTCATATTTAAATTTAGGGGGCTTGATGTTTTGTTTGGGGGGGCTAAACCCACCAAAGCCTACCCGTGGCGACGGGACTGGAACTATTTTCATTTTAATTTCAATTCGCTTGTCAGATTGGGTTAATTGACGTAACTTTGCACTTGCGCTCGCCGCTTGGAGCTCCACTGCAGAATTTCTGTTGCAACTTTCTGCTTGATTATCAGTAGTAGCGGTGCACTGTCTCATGTCCACCACAACAGCATGCTATGAGACATAGCATGGTGTAGCTGGAGGACACATGAGCTATGCCCACTCCCCATAAAAGAAACTGTTCTGCTATCATGTAGCCCACATAGAGATCATCTCCAATAATTTGCCTCTTTTTTATATTTATACGCGTAGAGTTATTTTGCTAAAATACCTTCATCAAAAAGGTAATAGCAGGGTTGACTGAGCACGATGACGTCATAACGCCACTGATCAGAGGGGCCCCGCGCCCAGTTCCTGCATTGGGCCCCGCACCTGCTAGGGCCGGCCCTGCTTACAGACTACATATTTCGCCTACGATGTAGACATCATCAGCTCTTATTCAAATAGAATATTCAAGTTGAAACAAAGCTAGTAGTGCGGTATGGATTCCTTTCACAGATAAGCGGTAATTAAGAGGTTAAGAAAGGTTACCTTGATTAGCCTACATCGCAAAAAACTAGTCCTCAGCTCGTTGTCCCGGTTTAAGCCTAAGAAATTATGGTAAGTCTAGTTCTGATCCAACCGCAAACACTGCGCTTTTAAGTTGCGTTGTTGCAAACCTGCTTTTGCTGATCGTGTGTAACAAACGGACAACAGCAATTGTGATGCAACAATGAATACTGACTGCCGCACTGCTATCGGACTAATCGCCAAATCATCACATCAAACGTATTTGTGAAATGTTGGTGTAGCGCTTCCGTTACTTGTGCAGTCTCGTCGCTACGAGGGGGCTTTGGTGGGCTGATCCCCCAAACAAAGCTCCAAGCCCCCCAAATTGAAACATGGAATACTATAAATCAGTGGAGTTTTTGTCAATTTTTAGAATGTCAAGCCCCCCAATAGAAAACTTTCTAGCGATGGTTCGGAACTTGTGTGCCGCATCCACCAACCAGCACGTTGCAACAGCTTGGATTGTGAGATCACAATTATCATCACCATGCCCCGTGGAAAATGTCGATTAACTTTACCCACGAACACGACATTTTAGTTTGCGTACAGTATAAATCAGCGCGCTTGTGGCCTAATACATCAAGCTAAGAAAAGTAGAATCCTTTTAAGATGTTACGTGCAACTGCTTAAACAGCGACAGTTATCGTCACTAGTGAGCAGCGATTGCATTTATAATCATATTCATAACGCCGTAAATGTTGCTTAACATAGTGCAATCCATTTTTCATGCAAGCTTTTCTTGAATTAATCTGCGCTAAGCTAGGCATCGATTGGACTTCTGCACCTAAGTACCACCAGTAAAACTTTTCGTGCTGCGAAAACTTCCTCCGGAAGTACAACGGGAGTTTATTCGTACACAACACCTGCACGCGGTAGCTTCAAGCATTTCGAAACTTCGCGATGATGCTTTTGTTTCGGCTGCAATGGCCGGCGCATCCTCCATGGTTAATATTGTCTGTTTATCAAAACGCATTGCTGTAAGATAACTGTCTTACTTTGTTGTGCTTTCTCGCGCAAGTTGTCTGGATGCGTGAGGAATATAGCAGCGTTTTGTCAACACGTCCTGAAGCCGATAAAATCGGCCGTTTTGGCCGATACCGATATATATCGGTAAACTCAAATATTGGCCGATATATCATCGGTCTCTCGTAGGAAGTAAAGCAAAGGTGAAATATTAGGTTACTTCGCTTTCATTGTGTAAACAGCTGCAGCTACTTTATTAAAAAAGGACAAGAAATAGACTCGCAGGTAATCTTTTGAAATTGTACAGTAATTTTTAGAAAAAATCTCAGTAGTACGGAGTCATATTTCTGCCAATAAATAGATCCTAGAGACCTGGACTAGTTGGTTTAGCGTACAGCGTATACCGTCCTGGGTAGACGACAATTGCTGTCGTCTTCATGTTAAGCACTTACTACAGTACAGACACTTTTTAGTTTTACTTTTTGTGTACCAAGTAGTGCGAAAGAAATACTCAAACATACGTACGTATTTTAAATTCTGCAAAATGCCAAAAAAAGAATTTCAGAGAACGTGTTTTCATCTAGTAACAGCAAGAGTAAAAAGACTCGTGTTGTTACAGATGATGCTAATGAAACAAAACCGTACTGCTTGCAGTGCTGTAAATATCTTCGTAATGATTCGATGAGAAACAAAAAACTGGAAGATCATCTCAAAAATGTCCGCTCAGAGCATGCAGAGAAACCTCTCGAATATTTCCAAGGTCTTAGGTAACAAAGGCAGAATAGTAGGCAAATGTCACTTACAACCATGTTTGAAATGCAAACTAATTAAGTAAACGTAGTTTGCAAGCTAGCTACGAAGTAACTTTTCTTCTGGCAAAGAAATATCGACCGCACTCATGGCCGTGAGTTGCTCAAACCAGCCTTTGCTGTATATAACAGTGGAACAACAGACCAGCAACTTGCCACTTTGCCACTGAGCAACGACACTATTCGACGCCCCATTGACGAAATTGTCATTGATCTCCAGTCACAATTGAATGATACTATTCTTAGGAATACAAAATTTTCGTTGACTGTGGATGAATCGACCGTTCAAGCAGAAGCCCTGCTTCTGGGTTATGTCAGGTTTCAACCCGTAAGGGAATTTGTCGAAAAATGTTTTTTTGCAAGCCTTTGAAAACAACAACTACAGCGCGAAATAATTATTCTGTAGTCACACAGTATTTAACTGAAAATGGTATTCCGTTTAACAATTTCATTACAATCGCTGCTGATGGTGCTCCTGCAGTGATGGGAAGACATAACGGAGAACTCAAGCTTCTGAAAAACAACAATACAAGCATGATGTCAGCGGACTGTATCATTCATAGAGAAAATATGGTAGCTGCAGCCATCAGTTGTGAACTGAACCAACTGTTGAAAAAAGGTATGACAGACCCGTCTTTCAAATGACAGACTGTTCAGGCAGTTACGTGTAGATAGAGAAAGAACACATAACGCTGCATCTGCACGCTCACGTACAAAGCTTTGATTTCTCCTCGTCAAGGGCTCTAAGCTTCAGAGTAGCTTCTTGCGCTGTGAAGTTGGCTTCCGTAATGTTCAAATCCATTTGGGCCTTTTGAATCACTAAATCGCTGCATCTTGGCCGTAGCGTTGGTAACTAGCAAACTCGATTCCATGGCAAATTTGGCGCATTCCAGTTCAACCAAATCACGTTGCTTGGACGTCAGGTAGACTCGCTGAGCCCTCTTGATCGGTGCATTCTTGCACAAACGTTGCGAACTTATCGCTACCTTTTATTCTTCAAGGATCCACGGTTCAGCTCTGCTTCGAGTCTCATGTTTGCGCACACCACGTCGTTAGGGATAATTTCGAAATAGACAACAGAATGATCTAAGCATTTCTTTAAAGTTTCTTCAGACGATGTCTTGAAATTCAGCGCTAACTTATTCTTCGAAAGATCTAAACAACATCGAGTTTTTGCTGCAATTTCGTCGCTTGCCCTAGAAGGGTACTTCCGGTTCTTTTCATCGCATCTAGACGTTCTTTCAGGTCCCTGACAGCTTATCCTTCTGTGATACGCTTGTCACTGGCGATTTCTTCCATCTTAGCAAATTCGAAAATATCTGAGTTCACCTGCTCAACGGCAATATCGAAGTTTGAACATCAAATATAGAATTGTAGTAAGCTAGGTCACATCAACCTTTAACCGTTTAAAGAACTGTAAAGTGCAGACGTACCATAAGAAAGATTAAAAGGCAGCACATATGCAAGTTATCAAAGTAAATTTCTTCATATCATAGGTATCAATGATGTCATAAACTACCAATTCACAAAACTGTTAAGCAGCAGATAGTATGTGAATCTCACTTGTGATAGAGCAGTCTAAAGAATTAGCTAAGTCCTTGTTCAGAGCCAATTCTAGAGTTGCTCCTTACATTTGCGTACCATGTTGGTGTAGAACGTCATAAATCTTAGTCTTGAGTGTAATATTTTTGGAAACGTAGGCATGTCTTCTAAAAACTAAAATAAAAATTTTCAGCATCCATACAAAAGTGACCGAGCAATCAAGGGGTGTCAAAACGCAAACATCATGAAAAGTATTGTTTGTAGCTGAATTAAAACTGCATATTTATAAAGCCCAAACAAGAAAATATGGGTATGGGCTCCAGTGGAGACTGACTCTGACAGCCACTTCGTCCCTACTTTCACGGCTCAGCCAGAAGTGGCAGGAACAATGGGAAGAAGCTGTTAATTCCATCGATTTCTCGCACTCCAGCCCTAAGCCGTGGAGCACCATAAACAAACTTACTGGCAGGTCTGGACGCTCCTCTCGTTTGTGCCCCGTTTCACCAAACTCCACGGTGTCACAACTCGTGAAGAACGAGGCACACAAGCAGGAATCGCGAGTTCTATTGGCTTGTCAACTAGGCGTCTGACTTATGGAAGGTCCCAACATTCTGGCCCTTTCTCGCAAGAGGAGCTTGCTAACGACCTCAACCGCTGGATCCAGGAAAATAATTGAGATTACATTCTATTTTCTCAGAGTTTATACTACGCTCTGGATCAGTTCCCAAATCCTAATAATGCGGTTTCTTCACCTCCTGTGTGAGCCAACTCGATTCCCAGGATCTGGGCAAGAGCGCTAGCAGCTGCGAATTGCGATCCCTAAGCCGAGTAATCCAATGGTGGGCCCAAAGAGTTGTCACCCTGTATCTCTACTATGTATCCCTGTCAGGATCGTCGAGAGACTCATCTACGCTCGTGTCAAACTAGTCATCGACCCATTGCTCCCGCAGGAACAGGCGGTTTTTCGACACTGGAAGTCGACCAGATCAAGTCGCCATGCTAACGCAAAACATTTGAAGCTAGCTTTTTGGTTAAGTGGAAGTAAAGAACTGCGTTTGTCAATGTCACAGCAGCCTACGACACTGCATGGCATCGCGGCCAAGTTATTGCGACAGGCACATGCCCAAGAAGGGCATTTTTCGCTCTTTTTATCGCATGATCATGGAGCTCATTAGTAAACAAGTTTACCATAGGTAACAACAAACGGAGTAAGTTACGACACCTCAACAATGGTGTCCCACTGGGATCCGTCTTAACAGCTGTTGCTTTAAGCATGTGCACATCCGACTTGAAAACAATTGTCTCCAGAAAGTATGCATATGCTGACATCTAGCAATCCTGCATGTTGATGGAGACTGGCAGGCAGCAAATACCTTCCAGACTTGGAAGCTGAAGCTCAACATAAACGGTGTCAGCAGACTTCCATCTCAACAACAGGGAAGCTAAACTAAACTTGAGCTGAAAATCAACTTCAACGACGAAACCCTGCGCTTGTGCTCCGAGCCTAAATACCGCGGAATCACATTGGACAGGACGCTACGTATCGCCGACACCTCAAGTCACTTCGCGAAAAGCTGACAACACGTATCGCTTGCCGGTTCGGGCTGAGGTGCTGGGCAAACAACGTAATTGCGAAGAGTCACCTTAGCCGTGGTCCATTCAACAGCAGAGTACTGCGCTCCTGCCTGGTGTCAGTGCTCAATCACGCCTCATTGACCCTGCCATCAACGACGCTTCGCAGAGTGTGACTGGATGCCTGCGTCTTACACCAGTGGACAACATTCCTGTGCTCGCAGGCATCCAACCTGCTGAGCTTCGTCGCAAAGGAGCCACACTGTCTCTAGCACACTGTGCAGTGGAACCTGGACATCTCCATTCAGCGCTCACCAGGTGCGAATGCACGTCGTCTCACGTCGAGATACCCATTTGCGTCCGCCGCACAACTCATCGGCTCATCTGACAACAACATACGTGCGGCGCTCTGGGCGGATCGCCGATGGAATGCGTAGCGGTTGAGAACACTACGAGACTCCGTACGTTCATCCCCGACACCGGCACCCTCCCGAAATGATTCTGACCAAGAACAACGTAGGTCCAGCTCAACCGCCTCCACACCGGTGTCGGGCGTTTCCGCTGCTGCTTGCGCACATGGGGTATGTCCTTCTGCGGCTTGTGAGAATGGCGCAGAGGAACAGACCGTCGACCATGTTGTCCTCCACTGTCCAATTCATCGACGACCCCGTGGAGTGCATGGCCTGACGGTTCTGGATGACGATACAATTGAATGGCTGCTCTACACCTGCCCCGAGACCTAGTGCGGCCGAGCAGTAGATAAGAAGTCGCTCAAACGATGAAGATTGCAATCTGTTTAGTAGAAATCAATCTGCTTGAAGTTTTTTCTCAGATTGTGCTGACCAAAGAGTAGAAAGTAGATATTTCATTTATTCGTTTACATACATAGTTATAACATTTAAGTATAACATTTCTTTCATCGGAAATTACCTCGTCCGACTGTCCAGGTGTCATGGCGGACAAGAAATGAACAAATTTCTTGAGAATCGCACCAGATAAAATTTGCTTTTTGTCACATCGCAAAAGAAATATATGGCACTACGACACATCCTTTAATATCAGAAGATATTAGATAACCGTACTTTTGTTGATTGTTTCCACCGCTTGATCGGGTGATCGCAGCTAAATTCACCCATATTTCGGTCCCTGACTTTTTTCTTTTCTGGTGAGCAGTCAATCACGTGACCCAAGCAGGCTGGTGTGCTTGGTCGTGCAGCTCTGCTTGCGAAACAAATCGGCCTTGCTCATGGTTGTCATGCATATTGTGCAAGTGACTTATGTCATTCCTTTAATGTATTTAAAATTTTTTAATTGAGTTTATTCTATGCAGGACTTAAAAGTTTTAGAGCTACTACCAGCTGTTACTCAAACTCAACCTGATTAAGTATTTGCTCTGAATACTGTGGTGACTGAAGAAAGGTTCGTGGAGATTTAATTTATTCCTTCATCTCAATAGTCGCAAAGTTTTGTTGATGTTAAGTGCATACAAGTAACGTTTTTTGGTACTAAAATAACCTCGTCAGACTGACCAGGTTTAATGGCGGCCAAGAAATTAGTGAATTTCGGTAAGAATCACACCAGAAATAAATTACTTTTTTCGCATCGGAATTGAAATCTATGGCAACATTGAGCAACCTAATTTCGGAAGGTGTTAGACGACTGTACTTTTATTGAGCATTTTTAATTAACTTATATTTCGGCTATGACATTCTGTTCTGGTGATCACGTGACCCAAGCAGACTTGTGTGTAGTGTTTCCCCCAAGAAAATTCTACACTGAGCAAATGTTTGTTTTGTTGCGCACCAAGCGCATGCAACAGCGCAACCATGCAGACACGCAAACACTGAAGCGTTCCCAGCGTTGAAAAGGCTATGCGACATATATATATATATACCGTGTTAAATTTAGAATGTCGAAAGTGCGCGGAAAATGAGATAGCATTGCGCAAATTGTATGGTGACACTGCGCAGTTGCGCCCCTTAGAGAGAACACTGCTTGTGTCCAGCAGCTCTGCGAAACAAAGCGGCCTTGCACATGGTTGTCGTACATACATATTGTGCAAGCAAATTTCATCATTAATTTTATCGAAAATATTAAATTCAATTTATTGATTTTTTAACTTAAATTGATTCCATTGCAGGAATTCTTGTTTCAGCGGTACTGCAATCTGCTTGCTCAGAAATCTACCTGCTTGAAGTGTTTGCTCAGATTGTGGGCACTAAAGAAAGGTAAGCGGATCTTTCACTGACAGGCCCGTAACCAGGGGAGCTTCATTTTTCGCCCCCCTGGAAAATGTGTTGGACATAATTTAAAACTATTAGACATAGTTCAAAAATTTGGGCCCCTCTTGGAAAACTCTTCGCCCCTCCTAATGTCCCAAGATGGTTACGGGCCTGTTCATTGATGTTAAAAGTTAGGAAGTTTCATCCCTATAGCATTCATATGAAACAATAAATCAATCGCTCAATTTGATTGTTGAACTGAGAAATCTTTTCAAAAGACTGGAGCACCGCAGCCTCAACTGAAATTTCTTCGGAAAAGCGGACTGTTCGCCAAACAAAAAATATTCACGGATAAGTCTTGCTCTTGAAATCACAGAATCCCCAAGTATACATCTTATTGCATACGTTATACGTTTGCTGTCATTGCAGGTGAGAAGATGCCGCCCAAGAAGAAACAAAGATTTGTCACCGCAAAGCCTGGCGCGGCCCGAAATTTTCTGGAGAAAAACTTTGGATCCTTCCCAACGAATGCTGACGATGTAAAAAATGGTCATATCCTTTATGTTTACATGAACTCCGGGGGGTTCAGCCGAGCGGAATGTGACAGACAGTTGAGGACACTGATAAAAAATAAACTTGATATCCATACCGAACGCTGTTACCATGCCGACATCTCACGTATTGTCTCTTCAACCATAAAGAAATACAGAAATCTGCAAAATCCTCAGCAGCTACAAAAAGTCGAATTAATTTGTGAGAAACCTTTCACTGTAATCAGATTACCTCAAGTGACACAGGACTCTCTTCATGATAAAGTTGGTGGTGAGGTCAGTGATGACGCGCACATTAATCGTATAAATTTCCGTGATGTCAGCATTGAACCTGAGCCGAGTAGAGATCTTGGTCACGCCAGTCCTGAACCTGGCCCCTCTGGAGCTACTCCAACTCCCTATGAATATGCTCCTTTTACACCAGAGGCACCCTCCACTGTGCAGTCACCCCCTGACTGCGACACCACTAGTTCCAACACAAGAAGCCGGAGACGGCCATTCACGCCTGACGAGCTGAGGTTGAAGAAACGCCTCGAGTTTATGTCTAAGGAGAAAAAAATGTACAAAAGAAAGATTAAAGAGCTGAAGGAGCAACTAAAGACACCCAAGCGAGTTGTCAACCAAGCCCTGAAAAGGAAGACAGACATCATTGACAAGAAGAAAGAAAAAATTAAGGATCTTCAAAGACAACTGCGTGGACATCACCTAGCTGAGGAATTGGCTAGATTGAAATTGAAGCTCACGAAATCGCAGAAGGCTCACAAGAAGCTGATAACGTACCACCGGAATAAGGCTAAGAACAGAAAGATGGCGCCTATTTCTACATATCCGCTTCTCCGGAAAAAATTGAAAGAACGGGATGATGCAATAAGTAACTTGGAATATGAAAACCTCATTCTCAAGGAACAAGTAGAGGAGCTTCAATCCCAGATAAAGGAGCTTCAATCCGAGGAAAAGGAGAATATTATTAAAATGAAGACGAATGAAAAAACATATTCGAGCATGACCAGAATGATGGTGTTTGACCATATAGTGAACAATGTGCCAACCACGAATATTCCCCCTCTCATTGAGCAGAGCCAGGTCCGTGCGGGACTGAAGGTGGAGAAAATCCCTCAGAGAACTGCCGTCGAGATGATGGCACGAGAGCTTGGTGCTATTTCCGAGTTTCAAACTGCGGCGACCATCTTGAAAAGTGACAATGTCACAATTGGGTTCGACGCTACAACTCAAGAAGGAACCCACGTGAATTCCGTTCACTTCACCACAGAAAAGGAATGCTGTGTTGCTGCCGTGGACGAACTGCCAGGTGGTACGGCGGCTGACTACGCCGAGCACGTCATGGACACGGTGGACCGTCTCTGTGAATCCTATTCGTATTTCATGGACACTGACCTGCAGCAAACCAGGAAGGAAATCGTTGGGAGAATAAATAATTCAATGACTGACCGGTGCGCAGCCAACCATGCTGCATTGCGCATTGTGTGTTCAGCTTGGCGAAAGCCATTGAATGAGTTGAATTGCCACTTGCATCCTCTGGACAGCTTTGCGAGTGCTACTCGTGCCGCCCTGAAGAAGCTGGAACAGTCTGAGGGTGAGGCGGATGACAATGACTGCACTGCTGCAAATCTGATTTTACAGATCAATAAGCTCCGTTACAAGGACGGTAAAGGTGACCCCCGTGGGTTTATTTCTTTTTTGAACAGACACAATCTTCCACGTTGCATCTTACCCAGATACCGAGGTAACAGGCTCCATGTACTTTATGCCATAAGCGCGGTACTGATTGAACATTACGATTTATTCGTTGACTTCTTCAAATCGGAAATTCATTGTGGAAAGCTGCCGAGCTCTTTTCTCCAGGATTTCACTGATGAAACAGCAAAGATGGAGCTGCATGTTTTGGGGTTACTAGGCAAGACGCTGAGCGGCCCGTGGTTGAAGCTATTTTATACTTCTGCCGAGAATCAAATCAATCACGTGGAGGGCATTCAGGTTGTACGCCTAGTGTTGCACAACCTGAAAGTCGCAGCTGAATCCCCGGAAGCTTTTCTGACGGCAGAGATCGACCTGTTCGGAAATCCGCTGGTTGTCGATTCGACCATGTCGGTACTACGGGACGGCATTGCGAGGGACACGAGCATGTATTCTATGATGATGGAGTCGTGTCTGAAGGCCGTTATTGATGTTATTGAACGGCAATACAGCAAGTATTTTACACTGGATATTGACCAGAAGCTCAAACAGGAGACAAAGTCAGCTAGGTGTCATAATATCGATGCTGAGGAGGTTATGGGGATGTTCTCTGCGGCCAAAAAACGTGCCCCTAATGCAACGCTTTGTTTTCTTTCATGTCGGATGCGTGCCAAAAAGAACAGGACGGTAGCATTCATTGACAGCCTTGATGATGATGCAAAGGAGAAGGTTCTACAAAAGGCAATACCATTTGGCCGCAAACAAAGGGATAAGAAAAAGCTACGGCATAAAGAACTTAAAGAAGAAATTATCTGAAGACAGGATGACAAAAGGCAGAAGAAAAGTCAGCTGCAAAGAAAGGACTTGGAGAAACAGTTGAAGAATGGGCAACTGGAAAGTGCTTTGAAAGACTTCCCCAATATCAGTGAGACATCTGTCACCAAACTCCACGATATTTTGCAAGGAAGGGCCGTTGGCATGAGGGTCCTTCATGTGCGGTATGAAGATTGTGGATATGTTGCTTATCATGGAAAACTGGAAAAGCTGAGGTTGAACAAGAAATACAAAGTGTCTTACTGCACGCTTGCTGAAAATGGTGATGATGCCACAGATTACGAAATATCGATGTTTGAGCTTGCGGCCGACCTCCTACATGAGAATCTCATTCTGTCTGATTAAGTTTTGAATATTGCCAGCAGACTTATGGTTCTTGCGTTAATGACTTAATTTGATTAATTCATGAATCATTTGAAGTCGTTATGTTTCATTGCCTTTGCTCGTTAATTTTATTCACTTGCTACTTGTGAAATCCTTGTTCTCTTATTACATAAATGTGTTTTCAACACACTGTTAGATTGGACATTTAAATTAGGGATCTGCAAAGGGATCGATATCCGATAAGCAGCCTAGACAGGCCCATCGCCAGGATTTTGCAGCAGGGGGCCTAAAAATCACAAGGGGGCACATTTTTAAATACTGTACAATATTGAATGTATGCAGCAACCGCCACAAATAAAGTCGCTGCCGACACCTTTATTCACATTTAACTCGACCCAGAAAGTTACACAGATATGAACGCCAAATCGGCCGAGCACCGTCATTTGCTCTTGCAACTTGGTCAAGAGGCAAGAAATAGCAAGTTTGGAGAGGCAAGAAATAGCAAATTTTGCAAATCGTTAAAACTGCTATCTCCTTGTAGATTGTCCTCGCGTTTCACCTTTGCCCCTCGCCTCCTCTTTCATGTCGCACGAGCTACAGCATATCAGGCGGTTCGCTATACAGCAGAAATAATGCAAACAGGCGCTGCAACGCGGTAATTGAAACAAAAGTAGAAAGAGTATCATCCTATGAACCTCTCCGTTTAGAACAAGCTTCGTCATAGAATGGTTTTGGCTCATTCCTGGAATCAACATAGCTCTGGTACACTTAAATCCTTTCAGTATACCCAACCTATGCGTGGCTGCTCAAAAACTAATTTCACAGTACTCTGTGTTTCATACAACTTCACTGCCTATCATGAAATAAAAACAAAAGGTGCTCTTGGTTTACCATGAGCGACAATCTTGTTTACATAAAGCATTCAAGGACCTTATATTGGCAATTCCTGCGACTAAGAAAGTTCAATTTTGTGCTTTTGTTTACTTGAAAAACGACTGAAACCATCGTGTAAGTCTACGTTTTTCGTGTAGGCTACTTGTGTAAGAACGCCAAAACAACAAGACTGATTCTACGCTGATGCGTCATTGATCACCTGCAAGGGATTAATACACATAACGAAGTCGAAGAAAACGCTTCGCCTACAGCAGAACTTGAAGCAAAGTGTACGGCAGTTTTGTTGGAGACCCCAGGGGCTAGGGTCTGCACATACAAATGAAAAAAACTGTTCTTTTCAAAATTTGATTGTTTTCCTGTTTCGTCGTCTGGTTCATACTGAGGAGCTGCAGCGCCGGATTTAGATGGTGGGGGACCCACAGAATCTTTACCTACTAGGGGATGATCGATGAAGTCACTAGTATTTCCACATATCATTAATATTTATGACGTAATCTTGTGACGTCACATTTGTTAACTTAACTGTAACAAAACGTTATGATGCAACATGGCATTTACCAAGCATTAGCGATTTGTGAAACTGATGCAAAACCAGTTGCTAGAAGCATTGCATCTTCTTTTTTTTAATATTTGCATGGAAAAAGTTTTGAAAACTTCGTGGAAAACTTTCTTGGCGATCCAACGTTTTCATCATCTCTAAACGCCAGTCCTCGCTCAGCAATAAATTTTACGACAGAAACCAAACGTTGCAGGCAGAGGTGATTTCCGATATTGTTCGCATTGATTGGCCTGACTGGGTAGCACAGGCGTAGCCAGGGAGGCAAAAGGGCCATGACCACCCCAAATTTTTAGAAAATATAGTCATTTTGTACTTTGAGAGGTGTTTTTCTAGACAAAATAGTGTTATTCGCCTAAAATCAAACATTTTGTCCCCCACATTGTTGGGCTGGCTGCGCCACTGCTGGGTAGCTCTGTATCAATTCTTCATTGTGATTAACTACATCTGCGACTAATATACGTTGCAGAACCAGCCAACAGGATAACAATAATAAAAGTCTTTGCTCAAACGGTGTCGTTTTTCAAAGTTTTACAGCAGGTGACCAAAGACTTTTGTCATTGTGGCATTTGTATGTTTCATTGAATGCTCGCGGCTCCTCAGGGGCTCAAAAGCGTGCTTCTAGTCGAAGATTCCTTTTCTAATGAGGAAATGCGCACATCAGTCTACAAGTAAAAAATTTAACTAAAAGTTTGTGAAGGAGAAAAACAAGGCCTGCTTCTGTGAACTACTTCGCCATTGTGGTTCTGGCCACCAATAAGACTTGTGGTACACTTCCGTGACAAGTTTCTGTGTTGTGGAACATCATGTTTCAAAAATGCCTTTTCATCACAATGTCAAAAAAAACCTGTTTCACATTTCAACCAATATTCCCGCGTTTTTTTTCGGTATATTGGCTGGCCAGAGGGCCCAGAGACCGATATCGTTGCCTCCAGTGACAGCGTCAGCCATCTCATCTATCGCGTTTTTTGATTATACATCTTAACGTTCTTCTGCTGCTGCACTGCTGGTTAAACTAGGTCTATTTTCATCGTTTCGTAGATCTAAGTCTGTCACAACATGTTCTTCGATTTTCTGTCCTCTTACAGGTTCCGCAGAAATGTCTCCGCTGGACTTCACTGCCACTGTAAAATAGTCACTTGAATGTCTCTTGTCTTGGCTGCAACTTCTTCCTCATTTTTTCCTCTTGCTTTTTCACGTCTTTTAGAGCCTTGGATAAGCTCTACACTTGTTAAATGATGTTCTCCCTTCTGTCCATGTTTATTTACTAATAAGCTCAATAATGCTGCCACATTTTCATCGCAAAAAAGGGGACAACTTACGACTGTCACTTGGGTGTATTATCTATATCTACACATTAATAAAAAAAATATTTCTTAACAAACGTTATAAAAACACTCCTTCAAAAAACAAGCAAGAAAGGACGACTGATATTCGAAGAATTCTTCTATACATGCCTCACCTTGGTGAAACATCTCTACAACTAGAAAAAGAATTGCGAAACTTTTTTCAAAAATATCTGAAAGAATTTGCTCAACTGTCTCTTATTCATAGAACACAGTCGATCGGAGATCATTTTAAGTATAAGGACAAACAAGCACATCTGGAATGATGTAATGTGGTATACAAACTTAAATGTTCTTGTGGTAATTCCTATATTGGTCAAACACAAAGGAATTTGAAATTTCGACTGGAAGAACACAACCCTTTAAAATCTAACCATCAAAATACCGATGTAGTCAAACATTTATACTCACATCCGGATCATTTCGTGGACTTTAAAAATCCCGAAATCCTGGCTTCTGCTTTTCACCACCGTGAAAAATTGATAAGTTTTAAGCATAGAAGTAAGACGTCCAGTGTGGACGATGTTTCAATCAAAACAAAATCCTAATTTACTTGTCATATTTAGCTCATGAATATTTTGCAGTTTCCTTACATTTCTTTAAAACGTATAATCGCCTTTAACAGTACTATGAAACTAATTGCATGAAAGATGTTTCAAATTGCACACCACCTTTAATAGAGTGGAATCTGGTTCAATTAGAAAGATTTCTCTTTCTTTTAGATTTGTGGCTGCATCAAGAAAAGAATCGTTCCATATTAGCGTAATGAGCCATAACGCTGAAGTAAAACTGTGCAATCTTCATCAGTTCGCTGAAGCATTCAATGGTATTGGAGGTTGCAAAATATTTTGCCCATCTTTCATGTTCCATCATTTTACAATAAATTGCATTTGGTTGATGCTCTTCTTGCACGAACTCAAACAAGTTTTGGTATTGGTCACACAGTCTAGCTTCATCAACAGAAACGTTTCTCTCAAGCAGATACTACTCACATGGTTCAACATTTTCCCATTCAGTTGTTTGCAAACGGAGGAATCTAGTCAAAGCATTTTATTTCAGCAAATAAAGTGGTCCGTTTAGCCAGATGTGCAATACAGGACTTGTACAATACGATACATCTGACATGAATAATACACAGTCTCGATCCTTGCCTGCTCTCAGTCCCTGAGTTTCTTAGTGCTGGTTTAACTTGGCTTGATATGTAGGCTACATCTGCTTGTCTCTACTGAATCCTTGCCTTCACAGTGGCGAAACACGATAGGCTACAAACTCAACAAATGATGCTTTGGACTTCTCAATATTCCAATCTTGCTCATTGAAAGCAACCAGAAATGATTGCAAATGTCTTAAAACAGAGTTCGCTCAGAGAATATCCAGAAAAACGTTTCAGAACAACAGTTGGCTTGTCGATGGACATGAAGTATGAATGTGCAGCTGCGTACATTTGAAATATTCTTGGCAAGCTAGGATAAGGTAATAGCAGGTTTTTATAAGGAAAATGTTAGGTACCCGGTATGGACGTGTAGGGACCCGATTTCTCTGATTCTAGGGACCCGAATCGGATCCCTAAAAACCCTGGTAATAGCCACCTGGTTACGCTGTGAGAAATAAGCTTTTTGTACTCAATATCCACAAAGTCACAAATTAGTCTTTTCACTCTCTTTTGCTAACTTTGTAAATGCAACCACAAGTAATTCACTCAGCTTCTAAATCATTTAGGCCTTTTCCGAAAAAGGGATACTTCTGACGATTTTCTTCATTTTTTTAGCATACTGATTAGCTCTAATTCCTAGAAAGTACTACACTAAGCTATGTACAATACACTGATCATCGTATCAAGGTTCATCAGCAAAGCTAGTACACTACCTATAATGGAGTCAGAACCAGATGTCCGCGCTCTATTGCCAAAGTCATTGAGATATTGAAAAAAGAATTACCACTGTTATGTAACGATTAATGTGAAAGCATTCCCGCCCTTCCAGCCGATAATTAACTCAAACAAAACTAAGAATAAGTAGACAACTTGCAGGCCCTCTCAAACGTAGCTACGCTACCAGCTCCTATCTTGTTGCAGTTGAGTTGGGACAGCTTACTGTATTAAGATATCATAGCCAGTGGTGTAACTGACGGGGGCCAGCGGGGCGAATTGCCCCCTGGCAAGCTAAATCTAAAAACCGGTCTTCCACTTACCTTATATTTCGGTTATAGCAATCTTTTGGTTTTCAGTAGATTGTTGTTTTTGTATGTTTTTCGGATTATTTTCCGGTGATTTAGAGTTTTAGTTTAGCCATCCACATCCGGATTCATTATCATTTCTCAAGTTTTTTTTTGAGTGTTGGTTAGTGGACCCCGTACAGTGGCCAGTGGGCCCCCTTTATCTAAGTTTACGGCCCTGGCTCAAACCTTAAGTTACACGGCTGATTACAGCTATGTAAAATAAAAAATGTAAAAAGGAGGATATTTTCACATTTTTTAATGTCCTCGGGGATGATTTCATTTCTCATGAATAAAGTGGACATGTAGGCTACTCCAAAAGAGGACGTTTATGGTAGCCCTACCTAACAATGCTACTCATTGGCATCTGTGCAAATCTGAGTAAGGTAGACGCAAAATCTACCATTAACGAGTAGAGACTTAAGCTAAGGCGTTCTACGTGGCTTGGCCTTGCATTCACTAGATTCAGATATCTGACCGACTGTCACGAAAACAGGAAGTGTGTTAGTTGTTTCGTCACAATATCAAATAATCTACAAGTGAAATACTGGCGTCTGGACGACCGATAATTCGATAGCCTTTATAAACAAACTTTCCTCGCTAATGAAAATGACTAAATGGCACGCACAAGTCGTACATATGGCTAAAAACGTGAACATGGTGGGGGGCCCGGACCCCTTGAGCCCCCTTAAATCCGGCGCTGAGGAGCTGTACATTGATTTTGTCATCTTGACGACTAAGAAAGATTTCTTGCATCGTGCTTTATTGTTCTTATTATGAGTCACAAAGCTGTATTTTTGCTGCACCAAATGAACCAGTGAATTTCACAACGTAATTAGCGCAAGACCTAGTGGCCTCGCGAAATATTTCCACCAGTCAGAACTTTCTGTTTTTGATAACTTCACAGTTGAAAATCAAATTGATGCCAGAATAAAAAGTACAGCGATTCGCAGGCAGACTATCTGCAGAGAGTCCCATGTTCGAAACGTGCTTTCTTGTAAGAGACCATAATTTACAGAGAAACTGTTTAAAAGGTACTGCAAAGCAACGATGCACGTAGGTTCGGCAGAAAGTTTTACGTCACACGGATCATTCGTCAAGCGCAACATTTACATGTAACAAAGCTTTCGCTGTGCTTCGCACAAGTTTATAGCCTTCAAAACAACATCTTAAAAGTCCGAGTTGCACAGATTGGTTTGCATAATTGCATCATTTTTAGGAATAAAACTTTAACAAACTCCAATAAACTATTACTAGGGCATTAGGGCAACCAAAAGTCAAACTTTTTCTGCCTTTATCAAAGTTTATGAAACGTCCACAAACCAAATTTCCCATACTATGAGGGAATCCCATATTAGGTCGAAACAAAGTCAAAATTTATTGTTTTGATCAAAAGTTTCTTGCAGCGCAGTTTTTTGCTCACTACAACCACAGATATTGATATGCATTTGCAATTCTGTAATAATAATGGGTTTGTTGCGATTTTTGACTTACTGTTGTTTTGCCCACTAGTGGATGATTGAATATTATGTAGGATAGCCGTGTTAAGGCAAGAAGCGTGCAGTGGCAATTCTATGAGTGGGCCATGGAACCCCCAGATTTTTGGCTGGCCCCCTGCTCGCCCCCCCCCAGTTTTGTGCTTGATTTTACGATCAAGTTCTTTTGACTGACATATAGGCTACAGCAGGGTTTTTTTCAGGAAAATGTTAGGTACCCGATGTGAACCTGCAGGGACCCGATTTCTCTTATTATAGGGACCCGACTTTCTTTGATTCTAGGGACCCGATCATGATTTTCTCTGACTGTAGGGACCTGATTTTCAATTCTAGGGACCCGAATCGGGTCCATAAAATGCCTTAAAAAACCCTGGGCTACAGCATACATATAACTTTCAGCCAGCAAAATTTTAATTGAAGCCTTATTGCTTGCATTCAATATTTCCCAAATCCATGATAACCTGGCTTGTGGATGTTGACGGCCGGATGATAGGGGATGTTGATGACGACACACAGCAGTGCTTGCTATTGTAGCAGACGCTTTATGGTCTGCACATATTCTTTAGAAAACTTCCATTTGCTGGGAATCAACAATGCAAAATGACCTTCTCTCATTTTGAGAAATCTTCCATTTGCCAAGAATCAACAATGCAAAATGACCCTCTCTCACTTTGAGAGATCTGCTACTTGCTGAGAATCAACAATGTAAAGTGACACTCTCTCAGTCTGACCAATCTGCTCATTGCTGGAAACAATGTACAAGCCACTCTCTCACATCAAACTTAAGGAAGTATAAGAGAGAAAAAAGAACCAGCAGAAGAATCAAAAATGCAAACTCATTCTCTCTCCCAAATGAGAGAGGGAAACAAAATCAGAAGAAGTCTGAGCCTTGAGACTAACAAAAGGTCAATGACCCCTGTTTTGTGACATATCACCTGAGCGTGATAACCAATCACTGCACCTTATTTTTAATGATAGGTCAATGACCCCTGTCTTGCGACATGTTACATAACTATGAGATAATCACTAATCAATCAAATAACTTGATGCTTACATCATTGGGTAACGCCCCCTAAATCAACCAATCAGGTATTTTGTCACGTGACCACGAATGCCTATATCTACCCTCAACTCAGACCATTCGGGAGTTCAGTTTCTGAATTCCTTCCCAGGTTTGCCCTGCCTTGAGCTTGTCAGCCTTAGAAGTAAAACCCCTTGGCTCTGCCTACTACTGAAAGGTTTTAGGTTAAGGCTA
>Ga0210059_1005536_pt1 | contig 20322 bp, 8 predicted proteins | sample Ectturendosymbi2_FD_188042 | JGI IMG/M metagenome (GOLD analysis project Ga0210059, IMG submission 188042) | Ecteinascidia turbinata endosymbiont from Florida, USA - Sample 2 (SPAdes) (version 2) | ecosystem: Host-associated > Tunicates > Ascidians > Unclassified | place: Key West, Florida... | reverse complement strand
GACTTCAGAACACATTAAAAGAGCTAGTGCTCTAGCTAGTCTAAGTCTAGACTACAGATCACGGTAGGTCTACACTAGCTAGCCTTAGTCCAGGTACGCAGCAAACAACGTCCTTTTCATGAACACTGAAAGAGAGCCCTATCTTGCCACACCAGGAACAGATTCATGCTGACAAACTTTGCATAACTCTACGATTCAGAGATTACACCACAGACAAACGCGGAGTCATGGCGCAGAAGGCTGAAAAGATGCTTCTGAAGATAATGAATGAATGATTGTGCAATGTGAATGTGCAACTTTTTCCAAAAGTCTGAATCCTCGAAATATTGATAACAGCGTTTCGGATATCCGGATCCGTATCCGGTTCCCGTTTGAAAGCAGTTTTTGGATATCCTTATCCGGTTGCAAACTCACTATCCTGCCGGATATCCAACCGGCAAACCGGATATTGATCATCTCTGATGCTAAGTAGCAGAGGTGAGCATGGACAGAATCACGATTGGATATCCTGCGGAATACTTGCGATTTTATCGGATCAGGATTGGATTTGGATATTTATTTTTGAAAAAAATTGGATCAGGGCTGGATCAGGATATTTGTTTGATTTCTATAACGAAATTTCTCTGAGAGTGATTCAAGATGTCACGAATTATGGTGGTCGTGTTTTCTTTGCTGCGGTTTTTTTATTCACAAAAAATCATAATGATTTTGTCACTATATGCTACACTCATCACAATCAATGATAATTCTTGTTACTTTATCGCAAATTTTTTTTCGGCGAAGTAGAGGTAGTAAGCTGCTCTGATACTGCTGGTATGCTGCTTTGTTTGTTGTGTTTAGTGGCATATGTGTGTGTTGTGTAGCTTGGATAATAGTCTATTTCTTGGGTGGCCAACTTCTCTTCGACTGAGCTCGACTAGAAAATTTCTTGGCAACTCGCGATTGACCGGTCGGTAATCGGTAAAGTCACAAATACAATATGCCTAACTTGAGTATCACATGCGCAAATGCACTGTACCATTGCCTTAGTAAGTGATGCACAGACAGAAGGCTAAGTGTCTGTTTTCATGGCTTCCACGCTAAGTGTCTAAATCATGATTGCCACGCAATATTTAATTTAATTTTAATTTATTTGTTTGTATTTAATTTAAATAAATATTTGATTTATTTGGTTGTTAGCAGACACGATGTCCATAGTATGAACACACACTCTCTGCAGAACGCAGGCCGATAAAAACAAGACAAAACAGCACGTAGTACAAGGCACTGAAGCTGGCGGAATCACAGGGTTACAGACACTTTTTGCAACTGTATTGAAGACAGAACCATAGGGTTACAGACACATTCTTAACACTAAAGTTAGCTAAAACGTAACACTTGTTACAAAACTACTGCGCAGTAGGGCGCCAACTCCTATATTGGTCGAGTCTAGGCAAAATGCGAAAGTATTGTGGCATGTGGCATGACACGCCATCAATCAAACGGATACAGCAAAGTTCGATCACTAATTCACAGAGTAAAATGCGATTATAGTGTTCAAAGAATGAGGACGAATACAAACAATCTTACTGCATCAAAGCATGTAACCATATGTTGTTAGATTTTCTGCATCTATCGAGAAACAGGTACGTGTATTTTCATAACAGAGCCTCAAAGGTAGGAATGTTACATTGAACCTGGTGGATAGTATGACAGTACCTTTGAAGCATCTGTTGAGCTAGCCTATGGTCAGCCATTGCTACAGGCACCAAAGAATATACGCAGTGCCGTGGCAAGGCAGCCCCGTGCCCCCCGGTCGGGGGGCCCCGACCATTCGTAGGGGCCCCACAATATACACTGTATTAGTAAGTTGAGCCGTCTCTCTACCCTTGACTTTTACTCTTCTGGTTTTTGCCCTCAATGCAGAGCCGGTAGATTAAGGATGTAATATCATGATCAGTGGTGGTTTGTATGTAAAAACATGTTTCGTTAATTTTGAAAAAGAATTGCGGACGTTCGGACACTGTAGTAGTTTTTGTAAAGTTGCGGTTACGTTAGAACAAGGCCAATTGTTAATTGTTAATAAAGTCTTGACCTTCACCGCTTAACTTCGCTGGCTTCGCCCTTGTGCGTTGAAATTCTCGGGGAAATTTACGTCATAATGAATCTGCCGTGGAGTGTTGTTCAATCGCTTTGTAGTTGCGTACAGATAGAGAGACTAGGTTTCTAGTTCATCGTTAAAAACGTTTTCGTGAAAGCTGCTTAAAACAGGTTATGTGAAGTTGAAACGAAGGAAGGCTATTGTGTCAGTTTACTACATATATGTCTGTGCAGACTGTGTTAAGACAGGCTAACTTACAGTTTCGACCAAAACAAACGGAGATAATCTCGGTTTAACGCTCGCTTGCTCGATCTTAAAAGCCACTTCAGATTTAATCTCATTTGCTATATGTCATGATGAAGATGGATGGTTTCAGATTCCAATAAATTCGTTCTTATTAGAAGTGAAGGCAGAGTGAGTGTTGGGAAGCAGTTAATTCTACGCACTGCTTCCTCCTATCAGCTTTTGGTGAAAGCACCAAGTTGATTACATTGAAACTGGCTACTAAAATGATGAGGCTGCACAGCGACCACCAGGTGCTCTGTGATCGTCGGGATGCAAATCTCAAGCATTAATGAGACTGCCGGTTTCACATATTGTTGTATACCAGGGGTGTGCAACCTTAGTTACTGAAGGGCCAAACGCTATTAAACAGATTAGACCGCAGGTCGCGCCTTCGTTTCACACAGGCTGTCTAGTACTAGTGACCGGCATAAAAATCCACTTCGTTGTATTGCATTTCGCCCGCGGGCCGCAGGTTGCACATCCCTGTCATATACTATAGTTGATGCAAGTACGGCAACTACATCAAACAGGTAAATTACATCATAAATAATTTCCCATCACATCACAAAAAGAGATATTTGTTTCGCTTTATTGATAATGACAACTAACACATGACAAAGTTAGTTTTCACTGATTTTGCATTGGCAGTTCATTATAGTTATTTTCTCCTAAGTTGTACATTGTTAGTTTAGCTTGGTTAGGTTTTGAAATAGCTCTGCTCAAGGGGCTAATTTGCAATTGGCTCGAAAAACACGCATCTGCCTAAATGCTTGCTGATATTAAAGGGCCCCATCTGGACTTTTGGGGGGGGGGACCAACAGCCTTTCACACGGCTCTGAATATATGTGACCAACCAATTTTGATAGACAAATTTTATGTACTTCCTGGAATATTGATTGAAAAATGTTTTTTTAGGTATCTTGTCAATTCAATGCAAAATCAGGCGCGATTGACCAAGTGACACTCGGCGATCAACCTGTCGATGCGATCGACCTGTTGGCCACCCTTGGTCTATTTCAGTGTTTAAGCTACATTTCTTTCGGTTAGAATTTTGAACATTCCACCTCAAGTTTTGTACAGCCAACCTTTTCTAAAAGACAGTTTGAGTTTGTAGTTTTTGTAAGCTACATACTTTTGCTATATTTTATACCCAGAGGTGGGCAACCACTACTTTATTGACCCTTGAAGTCCCGCGAAAACCACGTTTCATGCAGAGCTTTGCAATCCTATAACTCGCCAGGCGATTGAGCTAGAGAGCTGTTCAAACCCTCTGCGGATTCAGAAAGTCTTGTAGTCGAAATCTAAAAAAAAATTTTTCGTTTTCGGTGGAGAACGCCACAAGTGGGGGTGTTTTTGGCTACCTTTACCTGGCCATGGGCCCCAACCCATTGCGCCATTTTTATGGCTCAAGATTTTTTCGGAAACTAGGCCAAAATCCGCGTCTTTAGAGGCCTTGAATGACTTTCTAGCACATCTGTAACCGAAATTATGGACAAAGCACCAAAAGTTGGTGAAAATTTTAGCATCCCCAAAACCCAGTCTGGGCTGGAAAACATCCCTTTTCTAAATGGCCATCACTCGCCAGCGGATCGAGCTAGAGAGCTGTTCAAATCCGGTCTGAATGGGGAAAGGCTTGTAGTTTAGGCTGAAAAAAAACTTTTCGCCTGCGATTTCGGCTTTTTTTGCTATGTTTACAAAATCACAGGTTGTTTTGACATGTTTTGACAGGTTTCTATAAATAATCCGTGACGTCAGCGGCTCGTGGGAGTGCGTGAATCGAGAAGAATCAACGGCGCGAAACCACGCGAGATTTAAATGCACTCTTGGCTATAATACGAGGTTTTAGAGGGTTTGATGGAATTTTTAGCATTTCTGGTTGATGAGTTATGGAAAAAAAGGTAGAATATTAATATGGGAAATCCCCTGAAGGCCCTTGGGAATTCCTGACATATTTGGAATATTTTTGGCATAACTTGAACCAGAAACGCTAGAAACTTGATCAAGGGTTCTAAAAACGTGTATTTTAGCCTAGATTCCAAAAATACCGCGAGCCACAATATTGGCGCGTGGATCAGATGATGACGTCATATAATTAACCACAAAACAGACCCCCATCATGAGCCCATTGGCCCAAAACCCCCCATCTAAATTTTTAAAAAATGTTTATTTTATTCTAAACTACACAAAGCCACTAGTCATTACAGGGTTTGAATAGCTCTCTAGATCTATCTTCTGCCGAGTTATGGCCGGCCAAAGTTTGGCCTGAAAGGGCAAATTATGCTTTTTCTGAAAAGTTAGGAATTAGGCCCAAAACTGGGTTTTTGGCCCATAGTTTTGGCCACAGATGTGCTAGCAAGTCAATCAAGGGCTCTATAGACGCAGATTGTCATCTAGTTTTCAACAAATTTTTGAGCCAAAAGAATGGGTCAATGGGTTGGGGCCCAGGGCCGGCCAAAGATGGCCTACTTTTTCAAAATATGTCCTCTTTGTGACGTCACCTCCAGAAAACCCCCACCGAAACAGAAAATTGTTTTTTTCGATTTTGACTACAAGACTTGCTGAATCCGTAGAGGGTTTGAACAGCTCTCTAGCTCAATCGCGAGTTATAGGATTGCAAATTCTACAAGAAAAGTGGCGCACGCGGGACTTAAAGGGTTGATAGCGTCGCTACCGCTACTTGTTAAATTTAATAGCGGCGCTACTACACCCGTTACTGAATAAGAATAGTAGCGATCTATCGCTACCGCTCCTTTTGCTGAACTTTAGAAAACGTTTTTGATGTTGTTTTACTGACATAGGATCTATTTTGAAAAATCTAACCTTGAAATGCTTTTTTGAAAAAAGTTGTTAAAGTAAAAACATGATGAAAAAAAGTCATTGAACAGTTATGATATAGGAAGAGTTATTGCATACTCATCTAGGCTAAATGAAACACAGACTGCAGATACGTCCATAGAGTGCCCATCAATGCAAGTTCCGCACTGTGTGTACATTACTCAAGAGAATGGTAAAGCAATATAAGATCAAAACTGTTTTTCACAGAGGTCAGTGAGCTTGTAAATTTAATTAGGCCCACAACCAGGGTGGGGGACAAACCGGGCAATCAAAGCCTTCCACGAAATTTTTGCGCAATATTTTAGATTAAAAAAAATGTGTTGATCTATGTTTCATGTGAAACCTACGGACAGGCCCGCAAACTAGGAGGGCGCAGGGGAGCTTGGCCCTTCTGGAAAGTTATACGCCCCCCTTGGACATAATTTACAACTATTGGACATAGTTTAAAAAATTGGGCCCTCTCACAAAACTCTTTGCCATCCCTGGTGTCCCAAGCTGGTTACGAGCCTATGATTACTGACTACTTGTATGTTAAGCTGAGGTCCTTGTTTCTGCCTGGTTCAGTTTATTCGCGATAGTAGTTTTGGGTAGAACGTAGTTTATGTATCTTGCGTGCAAAGAATTGTTATTTAGATACTCGAGAGCGCATTGACCAACCACCGTTTCCTCAACATTCCAGCTTTTGAAAGTGCAGCCTAAGTGCTGAATGTTTCAGCTTTAAAGGTGTGCAATGCGCATTAAGCAGCCGGCATCAGCTCTAAAAAATAACCCTTCTAACATCAACAATTGAAAGCTCTCGATTTAGTGTAAAAGCTTTCGAGGAATCTGCCCACAGGTCTGCTTTTATTTTTTTGCGATGATTTAAACTTGCACATATCTGTAGACCTATTCAAGTCAAGGGTCCCCACAAAGGTGGCAAGCAAGCGAATCAATCAAGGTAATTATTTTTATAGGACATCGATTTCACGTACCACTACGCATCCACAGCACTGAAATCTTATTCATATAAGATCTCCTATCATAAACTTTTTTATTCCATTATGAAATTAAGTTTCCCTATCAGTACATTCAATGCCCATGCGTACTTTTTCGCATGCGTACTTTTTATGCATACTTTTATCTGAAAAACTTCTGCATGAAAATATGCAAAAAACACTATGAAGTAAGAACCGCACACAATTATTTAACAGCTGAGGAAAATCAAAGCCAAGCGGTCAGAAAACAGTTCTTTTTCTTATGCGAAGTAGTAGCATCCAAAGTTTGGTGTTACATTCAGGCAGCGGTCACATGCCAAAATCGACATCATGTTGTTTGCGGCTTAGCACATGGAGGTGAATAAAATTTTGGCAAGATGGTGATAACAAAAGAAATCAATCACTTGACGTTTGTTATGGCTGTGTCAGGTAAGAAGGTTAATCAAAGAAAATTTTTTCAACACCAACTCTGCGTGTTTAGCCCCGGCGATGGCCACTCGTAAAAAAAAGCATCATGTAATTTTTACCTAAACACATGGAGGCAAATAAACTGTCACCGAAATTGCAATGATAAAAAAGCCCAACTTCTTGACGTTTGGTAGCGCTGTGTCAGGTTTAAACGTAGATGAAACAAAATTTTCGTCAACGTTAACCTTACGTCTAGAGTTAAAACAACGAAAATTAAACAGTGAGATTTGTTGATTTAAATTATGTTCAAGCAAACTCACGATAACAAGTTTAACGTGAAGTGATTTATCCGTCATCTCAAAGAGAACACTTTCCTGTAGTTTCCCCAGAACGCTTGGTTTTCAAAACGAGGCGGTAGGAGATTGAGTAGACGTATTGTAACATGCTTGGAAACCTAAACCCTCAGGCGACCGGGGATTGTGATTTGACAATGTCCACAGATTATGAGGACTTTTTCAGCAGTTATCACTGATGTTGAAAACTAAAAAATATTGTGAAGCAAGAAACATAGAGATTGTACGCACAACGCGAGTTTTACAGTAAAAAAGCATTTAGTGTTTGGTAAAGCAGCCTTATTTGAATTTTGCTGAACAGCAGAACGTTGAATCGGTAGCAGAAAACAAAAACAATGCGCTTTCGGTGTCTCGTTTAATCAAAGCGTAAAATTCTTCACCGAAAATAGTTTCACACAGGAGACAGATTTTTTTATTGAGTAGGGAAAATTACTAATATGCGATTGGAGCACCAGGGAATGTCGCAAACTACTTCCGATGCCTAGCAGTATATCTTTTACAATACAAAGTAACGCAGAGGCTTCGAAATGTTTCAAGTGAAGAAAGAGAGAAGCATACAAGGTATATTGGTGAGTTTTTTCAGGAAAATATTTGCAAGACAAATATCAGAAGTACTACTTCGTCGGCGAAGATTGCAAAGCAAAGTGCGCAAAAACTTGAAAGTAGGTGCAAAACATTAGCGTGACAACAACATTTGAATGTAAATTTGTTCTGCGTATTGGATTCGCCGCAAAGGCTTGATGCTTGATGTCCAGTGTTGGTTTTATACATTACAATAAACATGACAAGATGTTTCGGTACAAAAATGACCGGCACCATTTGGGAGGTTTGCTTACAAGCAGTGTAACCCATGGAATACAAAGAAGCTTTGCTTTCTGCGTGCGTTTATGCTAAGCAGTAAAAAAAAATTCATTTTCAACTTCGTCGGTTTTGAAGATCGTTTTCCAAGGTGCTCAGGTATATAACAGCTTCGGAGGGTAACCCAGCGAGACCGTTGAATTGTAACATTGTATCAAAAACATTTCGAATTGGGCAAAACACGCAGCGTAACAACTGAGTATGCTACTTGAAAAGCAACAGTGGATGCCTGTAGTCGCACAGATTATGTTGCTCACGATTGACATCGCTTAGCTTAGACAAACTGGCGATATTTATTCAACGTTGCTGGGGATTTTTTTGTTCAGCGAAAAGTTTAGTTTTTCACGGGTAAAAAATTTTTGTTGCTTGTGAACGTTTCAAGCATCTAAGAAAATGCAAATGGGAATGAAAACAGACAACGCTATTATCAAGGTGGAGTGATAACATTGTCATTAACGGTTCTCAAAGACGATATTTTTTCATAAGACGAAAGTAGTCAGATTAGAAAAATTTTTGTAGTTGTTTTGAATATAGTTAGCTCAATCCGAGGTACGAAGTTCAAAGTGAAGACCCCTGCGACCACGTTCACAAAAATAACGTTTCCCCAGATTTAACTGCAATGTGAAAGAACTGCTATGACGCCTGTAAGAAAAATAACGTGTGATGTAGCAGAACAGCGACATTTCGTTACCAAGGTTAGTTGCAAGAATTTTTTCGTGCTGGTTTGAACGAAATTAAATACGAACGAAATTAAATACGTAGATTTCAAACAGCATTTCTATCTACAGTAACATGTTGCAGCAAAAGATTTGAAAGCACTTTGCAAAAAACAAACGACACTTCAAACAGTGGCGTACCTCGGGTTTTCCGCGCCTGGGGACAAACTCAGTTTAGGCGCTCCCACCCAGCCCGTTCGTGACAGCATAAAAGAAAAGAAACACTGCAATCGAATGTTTCACTTGCAATTATCTACTTCCAAACGGACAAAGTCTTCTTGCTTTTTCTGCTGAAAATTTATCCACTACTTTGTCAAAAATCTGATATGATTTAAATGTGTCACATATTTTAACTTAGAAAATATCTAACGCCAGTGACTCTCTGTAAGAGGTTTTGTTACCAATTTTGTGACCTGAATTTCGGCAATCATGTCTGTGGAGATGCTCAGTTTAGCCTATACGTGGAATTAGATGAAACACAAGTAGCAGCGGTAGGGCAGGGGTCAGTAGAAGTATTGAGGGAAAGGCAAACTTATAAAAAACAAAAAATTCTTCACCAATATGTTTGTTTCTGTTCAGCAAAATGTTGACCTCAAAAATAATAACAGAAAGCGTAGAAAAGCATTCTGAATGTTGTGGGTGCGTGAATAGCTGCAACAAACTTGTTTCACATAGATCTTGCTAACCATGAAATTCCCCATGATACTGTTATGAAAAGTTACCTACGCCCCCGTTGCTTCCCTTTTGAAAGAACAGGGGAAGCAATGCCCCGCTCTCCGTTGTCCCTGGGAGTAACTAAAAAGTACGCAATTATTACTAGTATACTCAATGCTGCTGCCCATTTGCCGTTAGAATTTGGCAAAAGTAGTCAGGATTTACTTAAGGACGAGGCTGATGGGAAGATCATATCTGAATTTGTCGGACTGCGCGCCAAATGATATGCCTTTGATATGGACGGTGATGAATTCAAAAAATGTAAAGGTGTGAAAAAATATGTTGCAAATAAAGAAATAACATTAAACGATTATAAAAATTGTTTATTTTCAGGAAGACTACAGCTGAGACCTATGAATGTGATTCGGAGTCATCATCACGAAGTCTTCACATAGCAAGGCAACAAAATCGCCCTTTCTGCTGATGATGACAAACGAGAAATTTGCAACAATAAAATAGAAACTTTTGCCCACGGTGATTTCACAGCGAAAGAGACAGGGACAGAGGGTCCATGATGTGTGAGCTAAAAATAGAAACATCCAAGGGAAGAATGGGAGCCCGAGAAATTAGGGGGACCCCAGGGAAGAAAGGGGGTGGGGAATTCCTATGTTATTTTTAGAATTTTTTGGTGTCTTTTTGGGCATCGTTGAGAAGTTGGTATAATAAACAAACAAAGAAAATAGCAGGACCCTTCAATCCCCTGTTCCCTACTACTCCGTATACTACATACGATTGGTCCAAAGTCAGAAAACGCTGCATTATAAGGCGCGCTTTCGATTTTTGACAAAATCAAAGGATTTTAAGTGCACCTTATGGTCCGAAAAATACGATACTCTAAAATAAACACTATTTTTCGCTTAGTTATAGGTGAGGATTTACGTGCTGGACTTTACCCAACATCTTATCGAAAAGCGTGAACAATGCTATTGTTTCATAATAGTACCACTGTTTCGTTATTTCTTTGCCATGTGAGAACTGCCCAGCCTTATGTTATGTAATTACAAGCTCAGGTGCTTTCGCTTAATGCAGTTCTCGACTTGCCGCTGGGCTAAGGGGCATAACGATGTTAGATAGCGCCCGGGGCAAGAAGCAAGTTTGGCGCCCCCATGTTCGAACCTGTACAGGTTTTATTCTGTGAGGGGAGAATAAAATCTGATTTTGATACAGTAGTAATCTATTTGGTGGGTTCGCTCCTTTACTGTATCATGGACAGTTATCACAAAATCTCACTCGTTTGCTTAACCGCCCTGCTTACTTCTGATACCTCTCTATAAAAGCTACCGGCAATAATCACAAATTATTATTTTATTTATTATAAATTTATTTTATTTCATAAATGACGGGTAGCAACAATCAAACCGTTGTACTAATCTATTATAATTCTTTTTAATTTGCAATACTTCTAGAATCAACTCCTCAAACAAGGGCGCTCATGCAATTGCCTATTAAGTAAATAATTATTCCTTTAGAGTCAGGAATTAGATGAAGCTTCTGACCACTTGTTCAGAACTCAGTTAACTGCTCTACTTATCTTTCAATTTTAAGTTCTGAATGTGCAGAACATCGTTTTGTTTCTCAGCGGAAACTTATCATTAGTCAAAGCAGTGTACGGTTTTGTTTGCAACTGTGACATTTCAGTAATTCGTGAAGCAAGGCTTGAAGCCAAAAGAAGTATTTTTTGCTGTTCATCACATTGCTTTAATGAACTGGTAAAGGTTTGGGTTTTTAACCAAGTCGAACTTTATCATACAAAGTGACCGGGATTTGCCCGGACAAGCCACTTTACTTGACCGGTTAGCATCTTTTAGACCAGATTAACCAGTACGAAAAACTCTTGATCATACAGTTTACTGCCACGACGGTGACCAGACAAACATATATGACTTCAACTGAGTTGGCGGCAACCAAAAGAGGCAGAGTGGTTTTACTTCTGAATCCAAAGCTTTAAGAGCTTTGAGATCCCGAAGAGATTGGAAAAAGTCACCACCGCTGTTAGTTCCAATCCGATTTTTGGATGTGAAAACTGCTGCTTTTATACTGAGATTTTCAGGAATTCCCCATGGATTTGTTACTAATAGAAGCTCATTAAGTCATCGGTATCACGCAATATACTGGTTCGTTTCGATAAGAGTCATGTGATGATCATATGATGCTTGATCACGTTCCTTTGTGTTTATACGCATGATCAGATATTGGCCAGATGTGTGGTTGAGCTCATGATCAGTGTCTAATCGGATATGTGCCTTTGCTTGTGATCATTGGGTGTTTTCAAGCTTTGACTTGTTGTTATTGTTTCAATGTTCTTTTCTAGCTTTTAGCCTGCTATACAGTAAATGACTGTTTTAGACTTAGCCCGCTGTGCAGCAGCTAGTTGTAGCAGGCAGGACTTGCCTGCTACAAACCTGAGGTCTTTCGGAAGCATATATATACTGCATTGAAGACAGTACTTATGATATTGTTGGAACATTTCCGCGCCCTCCGCAGTCAATTGGCGTCCCCCAGCAGTAATTCGGTGCCCCCACAGTGATTCGGCCTCCAAAGAATTTTGGTTGTTTAAGCTGTCTAATTTGCGGAAAGTTGTCTAATTTGGGTTTGAATTTAGGCGTTATTTTTGCGATCTAAAACATGTCTTCGCATATCAGTGCTGATGAAACTAGACCAACGTTTCAGTGTCGTGTGTCAAACTGAGATGAGTGCAATTCGTAATTCGTTTACAGCTTTAATCTGCATAAATATACCAACACACAGGTATAAAACTTTTTGTTGAACGATGGCTGGAAAGTTGTCTAATTTGGGGTTGAATCAAGGTGCTATTTTTGCTATCGAAAACAAGTTTTCGCATATCAGTGCTGATAAAGCAAGGTCAACGTTTCTGTTTCGTGTGTCAAATTGAGATGAATGCAACCCGCAATTCTTTGGCAGCTTCAATCTGCATAAATATGCGAACACACAGGTATAAGAATTTCTGTTGAAAGATCGTCGGAAAGTTGTCTAATTTGTATTTGAATCAAGGCGCTATTTTTGCGATCTAAGACAAGTTTTCGCATATCAGTTTTCATGAAACCAGGCCTATGTTTCGGTGTTGTGTGTGAAACTGGGATGAGTGCAACCCGCAATTCTTTCGCAGCTTCAATCTGCATAAATAAACAAACGCACAGGTATAAAAATTTTTTCAACGATGGCCGGAAAGTTGTCTAATTTGGGTTTGAATCAAGGCGCTATTTTTGCTATCGAAAACAAGTTTTCGCAAATCAGTGCTGATAAAGCAAGGTCAACGTTTCTGTTTCGTGTGTCGAACTTACATGCGTGCAACCCGTAATTCGTTTACAGCTTTAATCTGAATAAATATACGAACACACAGGTATACAAATTTTTGTTGAATGATGGCCGGAAAGTTGTCTAATTTGCGTTTGAAGCAACACGGTTTGGCCGAAAATTTTTTCCTATTGTAGTTTTTTTGGGAATTTTTTGTGGTGGTTTTCATCAAAAAGACCTTGAATGTCATACCTTGATGTCTTTCGTTGGAAAAAGACTGCTGCAAAGTTGTATTTTCCACCAAAACATTTTTACCGAAGCTCGCATCCACCAGGAAAGTGCGGCTCACTTTATTTTGGTCCCTAGGCTGGAGGTAAAACCCCACGCTGGTCAGTGGACAATGGTTTATTGTTTCATTTGACTCAGCCAACAAACAGGAGCACTACAAGAAGCCATTGCACTAAGCCAGGGGTTTCCAAACTTTCTCTGGCCATGTAAACCCTTCAGCATTTTGGTAGATGAGTATGTACCCCTAAACATGGGCGCCGGAAGGATGTTTTCCAAGCAAGGGCCAAAAGTGGATTTTCCAGGGGCAGTGGTGTAGGAGGTGGGGTTGCAGGGGGTGGAAGTGCACCCCCAAAAGTTTTGATTTGTTGAAATCCAGATAAAGCCCTGAAAATCCGGTCAAAATGGGACCTGACTTCAAAAAATGGTGCCCAACGTTTGCAGAAAGACACATCAATCCTGCTTTTGGAGGTCACACCAAAAAGGGTTCTTTATGGGAGAAAAATTGTTGGCAAAAGTCACACAAAACTTTTCGGGCAAGTTTGGAGGACTTTGGGGAAAGATCCTTCGCACGCCCAAAAATTTACCTGCTCCTTCACTTATGTCCAGGGGTTGGCCAAAAATATTTTTGCAGAGGGGGCCAAAAGTGGCTAAATTTCATTTTCACCACTCGAAGCTAAGAAAACAACTTTTTTTGCAAAAAAGTTGATGGGAAAATGTCAAATTTCAAAATCCTTGGGGGCCTTGCTCTCCCCCCTGGGCAAGAGAGGCTGATTTATTTGGCCTATTATTTGATGTATTTACTAATAAGCATATAATGAATTTTGAAAATAATAGTCACTGATATTTATTTTTAGTTTAATCTTTGAACCAGACACGAAGTTCACAAAGCACAAGCACACACACTATCTGCACAAACAGATTGATAATAATAGACACAGAACGTTTTGTAACGGCGTAGGTTTTAGGACTACAGGATTACAGACACTTATTTGCTAACTTGCGTAACCATTAGTACAGCACTACATCAGAGTAGGACACGAAAATCGCATGTTAAGAAATAGAGTTCAACCCTGGCCAATGCCAAGTGCAGCATGAATGTGTTGTGGCCTACACAGTGCACACGCCCTCAAACAAACACCGGAACGTCCGGGCCTTCAGTCACAAAATAAAATGCGGCTGTATTGTTAAAAGAAGAAGTACGAATATAAACAACCTGACTGTATCAAAGCACGCAGCCATACGTTGCTAGGCTTTCTGCATCTTTCGAGAAACAGGTACACATTTTACCTCAATAAAGCCTCAAAGGTAGGAATGTTATATTGAACCTGATGACTACTAACACTCGCTCGCCACGGCATGTTGTACAGTGCCCTGCAACCAAAGTTATAAGCCCTAAACAATCTGTGGAAGTACGCCTTCCTGAAATTACACCATAACTGTGATGCATACATGGGCGTACAGAAGGAACAAAAAAGTACATTTTTCACTGCTTTCGAACGTCGGGAAAAAGAAGCTTTTGATATCGTAGTTGTGTCTGAATATCTTTGTCATCTGAAAGCTCAATATCTTGTACAATCCCCAAATCTTTGTAGTGGCTAACAGATTTTACTCTTTGCATACCCAGTGTTAGCAACAGGATGACCGTGCTTGCTTTTGCCGTCTTAGCCTTTACGTCATACAAACTGTTTTCCTGCAGCTGAAAATAATTTCATGCGATTCTACATGAGCCTGACACACACCTAGTTTACTTTGTAACCCTCATACACTTGGTCAAAACACATAAATATCATCAGCAAACATCAGGTCATTCAATAAGATTTCAACTATATAACACCCAGGTTTAATGTTGTTTAGTTCAAGAAATAAATCATCTAAATATACACCAAACAAATATGAACTCAATGCTACCCCTTTTCTAACCTGATTAGTAACACGCAACGGTTCAACCAAATTCATATATATAAATAATTTGAAATGAATAATGTATAAACTTATTTTACCCCTTCTATTGGTGATCTTAAATGTGTAGGAACCCCTACACTATGCAAACCAACCACAATAGTGAACATTAGAGCAAATGAAAATGCAATGACGCAATGGTTGATCAGTGTAAACAAAGAGGGGTGCTGTGTCATATAGGATTGGTGAGGGACCACGGCGGTCATCCAGTCAACCAACCCTGTTTTTTGGTTTTAGTGAAGTGTTGAAAAACAGTATTTGAGTGAATTCAGCACAATTAGGAAAACAAACAAACACAGAACATGATGAAGAAAATGTAAAGATGAAAACAAATGCCTGTGTACACAGATGAGTGGATCAAACTTAATTGAAGGAATTTGGTGTGGTTAAGAATATGTTCAAACAAAATATAAAAAGAAAAAAAGTAACAGAACTAATTAATGAGGTAAAGAAGAAAAAAACAAAGCAAAACAGAAAAAACTATGGAGTGTGCTTTCATGATGAAAAGAATGGGTTGTGCACAGGGAAGAAAAATGCGAAAAGTAAATATACACACACAATACACAGAATTACAAAATACTAGAATTTACAGAATTTGGTTCTGGATAAGTTAAATGTTGCTAAAGTTCATAATTGTGTATCTTTATCATGTAGGAGGCGTTTCTTCAGTTTCCATTTGTTGAAAAGGGTAAACGTGGTTGAAGACTTAATATCATTTGGTATTGAAGCCCCACTTTTTGGCCAACAAAGATAAGGGAACATGTTCCTGAGGAAGAGTTAACTCTAGGTGAAAATAGGTTTTTAGCGGTTACTAGTCTTGTGAAGAGAATGAATTGAGCTGATTGGAATGAAATATTGATCACAGTTGTTTGGAAGCAGTTTGTTGTGATAAGAGTGCATGAATTTGCCTACTGATAAAGTATAAATTTAGGGAAGGCTTAAGATGTTTAAGCGCTGGAAAGGTTCTAGAGATTTCGTGTTGGTTGGTTTTATTATTTTCATAGCTCTATATTTGAGCATAATGAAAGGTTGAATAGTTGCATTTGAAGCACGTCCCCAATTGAGGATTGAGTAATTAAGGTGGGGGTGGATTAATGAGTTATAAACAACTTTCAGTACAAACTGTGTTGTATAATGTTTTAGTTTGGTTAAAACTCCACAACCTCTTGATAGTTGAATTTTCACCTTTTGTACATGAGGTTTCCAGCTTAACATATTGTCAAGAAGGACACCTAGGTATTTAAGTTTGTCTTCTGGGGAAATGCTGTGGTTGTTTACAATAATTTTATATGAAATAGGATTGTGTTTTAGAGAATTTAGTAGCATGAAATTAGTCTTATTGCCAGTGTTCAATTTTACATAGTTCAAGGTTAACAGCTGTCTGAAGAACATTGAAACAAGAGTTTGACATATGAAGATTGATATCATCAGCAAATAAAATAGTATGAAAAGAAGAAACTTTTGTGATATCGTTAATGTAAATAAGGAAAAGCAAAGGCGAAATAACACTACCCTGAGGGACTCCGCAAGATATCCTTTTGTATGAACAATTAAATGCCTCTATTTTAGTGCACTGCATTCTATTATGCAAGAAATTTGAGAATAGTTTATGAGAAACACCTCTTATACCATAGTGATAAAGTTTATCAAGTAAAATTTCATGGTCACAGCAGTCAAATGCTTTCGATAGGTCTAGAGATAAAGAACATGTCAGTAATCTATTATCAAAGTTTCTGAGTAGTTAATCATAAATAGCCTAGTTGTAATGGCTAGTTCCGTTGAGTGATTTTCTCTAAAGCCATGTTGTCTTTTATCAATTAGATTGTGTTCTGTCAAAGATGGATATGCTCTGTGATAAAGAACATTTCAAATAACTTTGGCAATAAATAACTTTGGCAGAACAGAGATTGGTCTATATTCAGATGAGGAACTTGGGCTATGGACTTTGGGAATTGGAGTGATGTGGGCAATTTTCCAGGAGTCCGGAAATTCACCAATAGTCATGCATTTGTTGAAGACGTTGGACAACCAACAACTTAATCAAGCTCTACTGGTGCTAAAAACGTAAAAACATGTTAAAAACTTGCCAAAGTTTCGATAGTTGATACAACTATCTTCATCAGGGCTGAAAACGAAATGCCGTGAGATGCGAGTACGGATATTGTAAAATGTGTGTGCTCCAGGTGGCACCGTGCTGATAAGAACTCGGGAGGCGGGGAACGTTGATTAAAAGATAAGAAAGTAAAAACAACGCAATGATGAACCAAGTGGTGGACCGAACAAAGGAAATTTAGAAAATTATAATGTATTGTAACATAAACCGGTAGATGTCGGGAAATAAGTCCAATCGTTTATCATTCACAGTGTCTTTGTCGCTATTTATGTGAAAGGATTCGATAAATCGGCGTGTGTAATAGTTGGATTCAAATTCCAAGACTTTTGAGTTGTCCCAATCCATTCTGTGATTTAGATCAAATGTGTGTTGCGTTAAGGAACTTTTGTCAAATTGTTTGTTTTTTATGTCTGCTTTATGTTCTTTCTGACGGGTTTCAAGCATGGGCGTCCGCAGGGGGGGCAAAACGGGCATTTCCCCCCTTGAAAATTGAGCCTAAGAACCAAAATATTCCAGAAAGCATGATGTCAGTAGCTCAACTTCGATTAATTGATTTGATTCTTGCAATGGCAGTTTATTTGCCGGTAAGACATTCACGCTGCCCAAGAGCCAGGTTCACGGTACTGGTGTCATGCAGTAGGGAGATTGCAATTCACGTATACTTCCTTGTGTGGCCGAACTTGGAGCGGATTTTTCTACTGTTGGTCTTTATTGCGTAACAATCAGTGATGGAGTTTCGAGACTTGGTCTCGGGCTCGAGACGAGTCTCGAGACCCGTTTTTTGAAGTCTCGGTCTCGAAGGTCTCAGGTCTCGTCTCGGTCTCGAAGGATTTCGGTCTCGAGCTCTTCGTCTCAAGACTTTGCATAGGTTATTTTTAATGAAGTTTTGCAAGGAGTTCCTTTAAAAAACGGTTTTAAAAAATGATTGTTCAAAATTTAGCCAAAAGAGGTCAGTTGCTAAGCTTTCTTTGTTGTTCTGTTGTTTGCGAGATGCAGAAAACAATTTGTCCTCTACCCCGTTTAAAGTTTATGCTGAATTCAATAAAAAATGTGCATGTACCAACGAAACCGCAGCGCGTAATCTCTGCAGCGAGAGGCTGGGAGTACTTTGCTAAGGACTATCTTTGAACTGTTTTTCCAAGAGTTTTGTTATGAAACCAATAGGCTTATTGAAAAGAGGTGGGAGAGTGCCAAAAAATTTCTTTTCTGAGAAGCCAAATGAAACCAAAAACACGCTGGTGAAGTTGTTTTTTGTTCTGGGTAATGCAGACTTTTTTAAGTTCAAAAATGCCTCGGAACTCTCTTGAGGAAAAGTTTTGCTCATAAGAGTTTTATACAGAGAGCAAATAATGCGTCATGGCTGATCAGTCGCTTTGACGTAACCTACTGCTATAGGCTTTACGGCGTTTCTGCGTTTTCTGACCGACATGCGGTGTTGTGAAAATTTTAAGTGTGTTAGCAAAAATAGAGATTTGGAACAGTTGTGAATATCAGTTTAACGTAAAAATATGGAAATTATGAAAAACTTGAAAATATAAAAACTTGACAATAAAAAGTAGCAAATCTAGGAATTATACATAGAGCCATAAAATGAGCGGGAAGGCGCTACACCATTTCACTGCTAGTCAACTACACCGGTAATCCCGAACTTCGCTCATTCTACTGCAGCATGCTGCGTCCCAACATTACCTGTCGAAACATCTGATACTTTCTTTTTATCAGATAAAAAAAATCTTCAATACGAAGGCAGTGGTTACCTGCAAAAGATCTGCCGCAGTTGTAAAAAAACTGGCAAACTACGGGTACCTTGCCCTAAGTAAGACAAAAAAGCAAACCCAAGTTGCTTCAGGGCTTCATTAGCCCTGTGCACTTTGTTTTTGCCATGGAAAACACATCGAATCCACGGTGCCAACTGATTCACAAGTAATGACAAAAAATAAAACTTTCCCGCTGAACCACAGCCTAGGATGTGCCAGCTGTGCTATTTCTTTTCTCATACATAATGCAACATTAACATCGCTACGCCACTGCAGTAGAGCATGCGGTGGGATATTACCTCTCTGGTTCAAAGTGTAAACCTAATTTGTGTCAAAAACGTCTATTGCTCTAATAGGCCTAAATATTTTTTGTTTGCGTCAACAGCAGAATCACGAGCAACATTTTTAAAACTTGTTTTCGACAGAGTGAGCAAGTTTGGATGGAAGAAAAATTAGTTACAATTTTGCGTTTTGAAATTCAAAGTAGTGGTTTCCTTTTTTTTAAATCTCAAAATTTATCACCTCATAATTTGAAATCTTTGGAGAATTCTTACTCAATTACATGTGTGAGGAGAAAAGTAATTAGGTAAGGTGTATGTAACGTTACAAAAATGGCAAAACTTTGTTAGCCAAAATACACGAAACATGTGGCCAATAAATTTGAGTGTCAATGCAGATGCCCAGTGTTAAAATAAAAAGAATGTAGTGAAACAGGTAAGTGGTAGATAGTAAAAAACTTTCAAAATTTGTTATTTCATTGGAAAATGATGCAAACGACGAAACACCTTGGCAAAAAATTGAATGATGGAAAGCAACCTTTCCTGTGGAGTTACCACTTTACTGTGCTGTTTTGGCCAGTGCTGCTGGGGCTGTATACACTCGCCTACATCAACTGTGCTTGTTTCAAAATAAAAAGTAATGGTTCGCATCTTCTCCACTTTCTCACATAACATAGGCCTACTTCAGTATTAGGTAGGAGACCAGAACATGGGACCTTCACCAGAGCATCACCTCCTGTCCTTACACAGAAAGGTTGGTTTTGTTTTGTAACGAACAAAACAATTAAAATTTTCTGAGTCAAAATAAATTTGTTGAAGCATGGCAACGGCAAACACCTGTAATACTCAATTGGCTCACCAACATTTTTCGAGTGAAAATGTGTAGAACCTCTAAACCAGTGGTTTTCAACCTTTTTCATGCGGCGACCCATTTTGCAACCCAATTTAGCCTAACGACCCCCTTCCGAAAATTTCCAGTAAGACATATGAAATGCAGTTGTGTTTGTACAATAGAAAATCACAATGACTATAAAATAAAGTACGATATCACTGTGTTGAACCAAGACTCATTTGTTAAATTTGTGCACATGGCAGCATCAGTGAGAGAGACTCGTGCCGTACACAAATCACTCCACAGCACAACACATTGAATACTAGAATAAAAACTCCCTTAGCTGCCGCAATCAGATATCTAATTTACAAACATATCACATTCTTACGTCACAAAGTTATTCGTGCGTTGCCAAACGCAACAGTATTCTGTATTGTGGTGATCATAATCACACTTAGAACAATTTTGAATGAAAAAGTAGGCTATCATTTTTGCCTGGTGATCCTATTATTGTGGCTACGACAAAAAGTAGCTCCATAAGAAATATAAAATTAGAGAAGTAAATATGAATATTTTTGTTAGAAGCTCTCACGACCCTTAAAAAAGCAAACGACCCC
>Ga0210059_1005535_pt1 | contig 20324 bp, 13 predicted proteins | sample Ectturendosymbi2_FD_188042 | JGI IMG/M metagenome (GOLD analysis project Ga0210059, IMG submission 188042) | Ecteinascidia turbinata endosymbiont from Florida, USA - Sample 2 (SPAdes) (version 2) | ecosystem: Host-associated > Tunicates > Ascidians > Unclassified | place: Key West, Florida... | reverse complement strand
CATATAACGTGTTAAGGTTTATGGGTAAACTCGCTTTTAATCGACTGCTAAACATCCAAAAGTGTTTACTTGAAATTGCGGATTTGCGGATGCGGACTATTGCGAAGCAAACGCTTTACACTTGCGAATGCGGAGCAAACGAATTCAATTTTCGTTGCGGATTTGCGCTTTGCGGAGCAAAAATAATATTTGCGACTCCCAGCACTGGGCAAAGCGGCCTAGAAGATGACCAAGGACCAGGTAGCGCGATTACACCTTCAACCTGGCTTGGTCCCGTCTTGGCATGGAGCCAGCAGAGCTATCAAAGGTAGCTGAAAACGCGAGGTATTTCGAATCGTCCCATCAAGGCTGCTGCTCCCGCGAACCTTCCGCAGAAGAAAAGTGGGTGCGAAAATAAATAATCGAATCATAAAGCCAGTAAATCAGATTTATGCAATGCTTTTGTGTTGGCAAAGTCCAATTAATATCAGTCTTCGAAGTGTCTACAAGTGTTCCAGAAAATTCACTGACAGAACAGTTGCTCACTTCACTTTTGAAAAGTTGAATCATGTCTTCTTCCGTGAAGATGTGAACATGAAGTGGGCGTCTTGCAAACAAAGCTGCAGACTTGATCATGGTCAGCGTTTGATCTAGTGGTTTTTGAATGTCCTGAAAAACAAATGCCTGGTCTATGATTCGTTTATCAAATGTCGCTGCATATTTCAAAACCAGAGAAATGAGTGGAACTAAGTTTAAGTGTGAGGGAACGTTTCGCTAATGGCAGGCTTTGATTTTATATCAAGTGCATCTTGTGGCAAGCTCCAATTAATTTTTTGCAAAGCGTCTCCCGAATCTTAGAAAGCATTTGTGACCACACAGACAAAAATATTTAAACAACATAGAGCTTTCGTAGACTACCTTTAATCCTTGGTAATTAGTTTTTCCACAAGACACAGCAATCAAATGGATCATTTCTGTGAGGTCCTCATTCTTTCTTTTGTTTGGAGAATTTCTGAAACAACATACAACTATTCTTCATTGTCACGTCAAACAACAAACTTTGTCCAATTGTCCAAAATTCGAAACGAGAAACTGTTGTACTTATAAAGCATTTTATTTTTGCTAGTCGTTAACGACCGTCTCTAAATATTCAACGTACTAATCTAAACTCTAAAGCATTTTTCGGATGCTCTGTTATTAAATCACACCTGGTGTTATTTTTTTCATAATAGGTCGATGCTAAGTGCAGCGTTTTTAGTTAAAATTCATGGCATCAGATGCACTGGATCTTTTACAACCCTTACGTTTTGTTTCTTAACATCTAAAGAATTTTTCGCGTAGCCACCAGTGTTAACTCAATCATAAACCTCTTTTCTAATCTGTTGTTAATAACCTCTATCCCATTGAATCCATTGAATCTGCTCAGTGGGCCACTAGTGGCCAGTGGCGTAACTGACGGGGGTCAGGGCTCAGTGGGCCACTAGTGGCCAGTGGCGTAACTGACGGGGGTCAGGGTGCGCGCCGCCCCCTCCTGGCAGGTAAAATGTAAAAAATGGGCCCCCCCGTTAGCTTGTATTTCGGTAATTAGTATTCTTTTTATTTTTAGTAGGTTTTTGTTTTTAGCGTATTTCAAACATTTTTCGGAGTATTTTCCGGTGATTTCGGGTATCAGTGCAGGCGAATCCAGTTAATCGCATAACCAACTTGCCAAGATTTTTTGCATGTGTTTAACCGGAATATGCGATAATCTGTATCATACAAATATTTTTTTGGGTTAGCTCCTCAAAGAAGGCTTCAACCCCCAAATTTAAATGTGAAACACTAGAAATCAATGTAGTTTTTATCAATTCGTGTTCTGCTTTGTCCTGCCATTTATAGACAGAGCAGTGCTTGCCGCTGTTATCTAGAATAACATCGCCGGATCATTTTTGGTACATTTGTGAGGTAATAAACGAATATGAGACTTGAGCGTAAAGCGTCACCATTCATTGCTTGGAGTGTTGAGCGTGAAGCTAGCCTATGTACCTAGTTGTGTACGTCCATAAGTCAGACTTACACCTGATCAATGTATTTTGTGTAGTGTTTGTTGTGAAAAAAAAATTATTATGGCTACCTCAGGTAGTCTTCTCATATTTTGTACTGCATAGAAGCAAGATACCCTTGGTGCTTATGACCAAAGTTACAAATTGTGCACAGTCTGCTGTTCAGACAGCAAGATGGAGTTTAATAGTGTAGTTAGAAGAGTTTATTAGCAATCACTGCAAAGTTTGTCCCAACCGAGTAGTGCGGATAGTGGATTATGGATGTTAACCATGTTGCGTCCACGCACATGGGCAGCGGAAGGGGGTCAAGGGGACCTTGGTCCCCCTAGATTTTGAAAATTTTAGCAAAAAAGATTGTTTTCTTAGTTTCGAGTGGGAAAAAACAAATTTTGTCACATGGTCTATATTTTTCAACATTTATAGCCTATTTGAGATACAAAATGTTATTAATCTAAGCATGTTCCATGCACCAGGAGATTAACAAGTCAGAAAGGTTTATGCATGCGTATTTCGGCCAGTTAAAGCACGATGCGCTTGCTTTTCAAGCATATGTACTTAAGCGCTAATGAAAGAAAGCGTTCATCGCAGCCCATTGCTTTGATCGACCTCAGGTTTGTTCGATTGGTAACAGCGTTTTCATAACTGAACGATAGGCTTGATTATGATTTTCTGCAAAATTTTGTTAATATTTGCATTTCATTACAGCATGTCTAAAAATCGTCGTTAATTAAATGACATTGATTAAGACCGAATTCCTTTTGACAAGCTCTATTCTTAAGACACGTATTGATGAAGTTTATTCTAACATATTTATTGCACTTCGGATTATGCTAAACTGCCCCAATACTGTTGCCATCGCTGAAAGGAATTTCAGCAAACTGAAACTGATCAAAACCTTCAACATGTCTCATATGACAAATAGAAGACTATCCTCATTAGCCATGTTGTCAATCGAAACTTCATGTGTGTGCTCTCTGGATTTGGAAGATGTCATAACGCAGTGGTTCTCAACCTTTCATGGTTTGTGGCCCCCTTCCAAAGACTCCCAACACTTGTGGCCCCCTACTCATCAATAGAGTTTTGCAATATCACGGCAGAGCTATTTAGTAAAGGCCTCTGCTCGTGGTCCCCGGGGAACCGCTCCGTGGTCCCCAACGGGTGCCGAGGGCTCCGGCTGTGAAACCCTCAAAAGGCTTTTGCACGCCAAAAGACTCGCCCCAAGTTGTTTTGATACTACTATAAAGTGACATTGTTTATGATATTTTCATGATTATTGTTACGTAATATTTTTCATGTGTGCTACTGTGCCACTATACAGTGGCTTCTTTTGTTTTGCTATATGAGCACGGTCCGCCAATTGAGTAGCCCTGCGAGCGATAGATTAATTGCAGCAACAACTTAATCATGACGAGTAATAACGCTAATACAGCAACGGTTTAGAAATCTTTTTTTAGAAGTCACCATTACGGGGCCCGTGTAAGGATTTTGGGGTGAGGTACGAGTTGGGTTGCTACGGCACTGTTCATATCTATTTGTCATTGTTTGGTTTGCCGATTCGTATTTAGATAAAATTGTTTGGTATTATTTCCTTAGTTTGCTAAATGCATGTGGTTTATTACTGACACGGAGAGATCAATGAACTACTCACGAAATTACGTTTTTGACCTACCACATTTGTTTTGTTCTTTACTCAGGCAGTGCCCAGAATCTATCCCCATGCCCCATCATCAAGTCAAACATTTGGTGCTTAGAGGAAAAGTGAAATTAATTCAGGAGCTAATTACTACGATTTAGGTGTGGTAACGAGGGATTGAAGGGGGCACAATTCCCCGCGCCCCGAAAAGTCCCAATAATGTCATAAGTACTTCCTTCAATACAGTACATTGGCTTCCGCAAGCCATCAGGTTCGAACACGGGGTGCTAAATTTGCTTCTTGCCCCGGGCGTCATCTAGCCTCGTTACGCCCCTGGGTGTGGTGGATCTTCCAACAAATCATAAGCCGACCTTACCCAGTCACAAGCCACTGAGGGGTGTCCATTTTAGTTAGGATATGCATATGTTACATGAAAACGTGGCATTCTACTTTAAAGTCATTTACCCAATTGTATCTCATTAAATCACTCGACAGCTATTTTCTGCTTTTGTGGAATAATGTATATGAGTTTTTGGGAACTAATTATTGCATACCCAAACGTTGGCCAGTGGACCCCCTTCGGCTAAGTTTTTCCCCCCTGGCTCAAACCTCTAGTTAGGCCACTGCTAGTGACCTTAAAAATTTAACTCAGTGCTTCTCCGGGGGGGGCGCGCCCACCCAAGGGTGCATCAATATATTAGTAGGAGGTGCGAGCCATACGTGCTGTACAATATTGAAAGTTAGATCAATCAATTTACCAAAAAATATATTTGCTTTTGCAAATTATTTATTTCCAGGGAGGTTTAAAACTAAGGATATGTACTTAAGGGAGGCGTGGTAAAGAAAAGGTTAAGAACCACTGATCTAACTGCTGATAAACGACAACTATTTGCTTTTCTAGCATTTATGATCACTTGCTTCGAAGTTAATTTGCATCAAAGAGCAGTCTTAATAAACATTTTATTGGAAATATTTTCCATCCGAGTTTGATGCTAGATTCATGTCGTATCAATGTAAACTTGGGTGAGGAATGTATTTCCGCGGGAATGAAAGCACAAAAGACGACTCTTTAACCGTGTTTTAAGCAACATCGACAGACAACAATGCACCTGCAGTTTTTCAACTATTTATATTTGATGTTTGCACAACTAAAATGATCATCTTCAATCCCTTCAAAATAATTTCGAGTTTTTTGGCATCCATGAGCAAATAAAAAATGTTCGGTTGTATTTGCAAGCTTAAAATCATATTTCGTCACAATGCCAAGTCCCACAACGCAAACTGCGGTTTTCCCATCCCACATTGCTAAAGTGTCATTTTTACTCAGGAAAATAATTCACCAATTTTGCCAAAACCTTAGCAAGATTTTATCTGACATATTTCAATGGTTACCAGACAGCGGATGAGTATGGTCTTCGTCTTTGAAAGAAGTGCTGCAATAGAGTTTTAAGATTTTCAACTTCAGTTTGGTGAAAGCGATGTTTGAGCTTTGAGAGGTTTGACACCAGTTTCTATCCCAACAAACTAAACACGACAGGCATTTTTATACTTGATGTTGTTTGTTTTTCAACAGCTATCGCTAAAATCACAACTTTGACTCAACGAATAAAACTTTTGCTTAAGGATAATTACAGCTACCGTTATTTCAACTCAACGTTTCGAATAAAGAAAATGACACTCACGAAAAGAAATTTCTGAGATAAAGATAGAGACAAGCCATAAGCAGTGTGGAGACTGCCACAGTCATTATTCTTCCAGTCTTAGGACGCATCATGGTTTGCAATATCTTCGCTTTGAAAACGCGTGCCAGAAGCTGCGTGTAAACAATTTTTCTGAGTGTTGACCTCGGCGACACGCAAACACGCAAAAGCGTGTTCCTATGCAAATATATAAGTGCCAAACTGATGCAGCTTGTGTTTTAAAACTTTCAAATGCGATTCAACAGGATCTATTTTCTGAAGCGTTTTTCATGCTTCCAAAGTTTGTTTGAACGTGCAGCTGCAGCATTTCTTTGTCAAATTCAACAGGGAAAAATAGAGACAACACGTAGTCTAAATAGCCACCTTTTGGTTGCTTCGAATATATTTTCTCCACGATAAGATAAAAATATCTGAAAGCGAAAAGTAGAATTTGAAGATAATGCCTTTCCAAACCTGCACAGATGTTTACACCGTGTGATGATGGCTGTTAATAGTTGCTGATTTGCTACATTTTCATTTTATTCCCACACGTATTGTTTAATCAGAAAACATTGTATTCCAAAGTTTAGTTTTTGGCCGCCAACAAACAAACATACCTTAGTCTGCTTGTTTTTCTCGTTCTTTCAGTCTCACACCTCTGTTGGACTGTGAAGGTGTTTCTCACATTTTTGATGCGCAGGACGTTTACGAGCAATTACATAACTGCATTTTCCAACTACAGTACAGCTCAGATTATAAACGACTACAGTTTTTCCTGAGCCACCATCAAACACACTTGCTATCACTTATACTTTCAAACCAAAAACACAAAATATAGTTTTTAGACTGTAGTAACATTCCGATTTTCCAACAGTTCTTTTTATTTTTGCTCACTGCAAAGTTAGCCTACCCTTGATCTACTGCTATTGCTAACCTCGCTCAATGATTCTAAAACTTTGTTGATCTGTTTCTAAACATAGCTGTTCAGTAATATCGCTGTTTCCATCTCCATGGTTACAGAGAAAAATTGCCTACCCAGGTTGAGCTCAAACCATCTGCGCAGGAGCCAGTAATCACAGGATATTGCGGCGAGGCTATGTCTCAAGGTGGCCGCTATGCATCAGTGAACACGTGCTCGCTCGAGTGCGGCGGACACAAAAGCCTCATCCTTGCCTCCGGCGATCTTATGGGAACGCCTTGTAATCGTAATGGTAGGTTGACGGAGCGCGGCGACAATCGCGAATTCACAATAACGCGTAAATGGAACGGCATGTATTGCATTTGGTTTGTTACGTCATCTTTCGGTTAAAAGAAATATCGTAGTTGTGAATGTTTTGAACATGGCGCCTGGTACGAGAAGAACAACAGTTGCTATCATGAGCAGCCTACAGCATAATCTGAAGTACCTTGGTTTTTAACGTATTTGCTCCAGGATTTTAACAAAAGGATCTTCAGCACACTCAATTTCTTGCATCATGCCCATCCTAATTTAAAACACATCGCCTCCACTCATTTTTATAATGTAATTGTCTGTTCAGAACGGCTTTGTCATGCTTGCTACTTGTTATGCTCGTGATCCTCCATTATTCGTCACTGTTGTTGTTTAGGCTACATGCATTCAGTTAGTGTTTGCTGAAGCCAGTGCTAGCGGAAAAATAGCAAACAAACAATCATAACCAACGCAAAAGTACAAACTCAATGCGTGCATATTGGCTACTTCAGGTCTCGTATCTATTTTAAATTTATATTTTCATTTTTTTCTAATGTCTTCAATCTTTGGACAGTTTCGTTTACATGGAGAAATCTGATAGTTGGTTTCACATGCAGTATTATGGTTTTCGTGTTAAGTGGCACTCTGTAAAGTCTGTTGGAATAACAACGCATCATTCGAAAACCAATTAGAGTTTATTATTGGCCTAACTGAAAATGCCACTGCCCACCTAACAGTAGCAGCCGTGGGGATTTTGGATATCAGGATGTGCAAAACTTCGTCCACTCTGCTCTAATCTTTGTTCTGTAACATGTCGCGCTTTCCTTTGTATTTAGCAAATAAACCTTAAGTGATTGCTATGTTTGAATGGTTTCGCGTAAAAATCGACCTTATCTACTGCCCGCGTATACGTAGACCCCATACCATAACACTTTGAGGCGTCCTATCATTGTCGAAAGTTCCTGTTACCTAAGTTGCACCGCCTATCATTCCATCATTGCATATATCCTCATCACACATCACCCTTATTACAAAATACCGTTGGTGCTTTTGCACATTTTGGGGCATCAGCACAAAATCAATGTTGTGGTTTACAAAATTTTGTGTACAACTTACTTAGCATTTCGTACTGTATTAGCAGGCAGCTCAAAGACATTTCATGGCGTAGGCGGAAAAGCCAGAACAGAGGAAGAGCAGGAAGTGTATGAGAAAATTGATGGGAGCCCATAAAATAATGTCAAGGCTAGTAAAGATTGCTCTCGTTTATTTGTGTTTTCTTTAAATCCATTCATGGATTTGCAATTGCATGTCCTGTTAGCAGTTTATTGCATATCCTGTTAGCAGTTTATTGCATGGCCTGTTAGCTGTTTACATAGCCAAGCTACTTATACACGGTTATTAGAACTTACCGTCAAGGTTAATTTCCAGTGGGCTGCAGATTTACTCAATCATACATTTTCAGACTTGAATTTCCCTCTCTGGAGCAGGTCGCTGGGGCAGCAGCTATAAGTCTCAAAAAAACTATGTATTTCATCACCTTTGATAGTTCTGTAGCCACAACACCAAGGGGCGACAAGTCAGTTTGATGGTACAGTCGCAATTTCTGCTTCTTTGAAGGTCCCTGGACGGCCTTCCCGTTGGTGCAGACAACATGTTCGTAAGCGAAAACAAAGAAACACCAAATCTTGAGCAGGTAGCAGAACTACAAGCAGAAAGCAGTGAGTTCAGCGGTAGGCCTATTGCAAATACTAATGCATATGAAATCCAACTTCTCATCAAAAACATTAAAATGAAATCTAATAGTTCTCCCAATGACATTCCATCCGAATTTTTGAAAATAGCTAGTTGCATTGTGTCAGAATGGTTGTCTAATTTCTTCAACAAATGCATGGCTACTCGTGAATTCCCTGACTCCTGGAAAATTGACCACACTCCAATTCCTAAAGTTCACAGCCCAAGTTCCTCATCAGAATACAGACCAATCTCTGTTCTTCCAGTATTGTCAAAGTTGTTTGAAAAAGTTCTTTATCACAGAATATGCTTATTTGACAGAGCACAAACTAATTGATAAAAGACAATACGCTTTTTAGAATATCCCTCAACTGAACTAGCCATTGCAACTATTTGTGATGAACTGCCCAAAAGCTTTGATAATCAATACCATCTTCCTTATTTCTAGACTTATCAAAAGCATTTGACTGCTGTAACCATGAAATTTTACCTGATAAACTTTATCACTATGTATAAGAGGTGTTCCTCATAAACTATTCTCAATTTGTTTGCACAGTAGAATGCAGTGCACTAAAATAGGGGCATTTAAATCTTCATACAAAAGGATATCTTGCAGAGACCCTCAGCGTAATGTTATTTCGCCTTTGATTTTCCTTATTTACGTTAACAATATCACAACAGCTTCCTCTTTTCATACTATACCTTATTTGCTGATGATATCAATCTCCATATGTCAAACTCCTGCTTTAATTTTCTACAGACAACTGCTAACCTTGAACTGTGCAAAATTGACCACTGGTTGAGAGCCAACAAGCTTTCTCTTAACTACAATAAGACTAATTTATGCTATTAAATTCTCAAAAACACAATCCTACTTAATTTAAATTTATTATAAATAACCATAGCATTTCCCCTGAAGATAATCCAAAATACCTAGGTGTCCTTCTTGACAATAAGTTAAGCTGGAAACCTCATGTACAAAAGGTAAACACTCAACTAGTAAGAGCTTGTGAAGTTCTATCCAAACTTAAACATCATACGACACAGTTTGCACTGAACGTTGTCTACAACTCATTAATCCATTCCTACCTTAATTACCCAATCCTCAATTGGGACGTGCTTCAAATGCAACCATTCAGCCTCTCGTTAAGCTCCAAAATGAAGCTATAAAAATAATAAATCCAACCAACACGGGATCTCTACAACATTTCCAGCACAAACATCTTATGCCTTCCCAAACTATATACTTCATCAGTAGGCAATTTCATGCACTCTTATTACAACGAACTGCTTCCAAATCATTTTGATGAATATTGTATTCCACTCAGCTAAATTCATTGTCACTCCACATGACTAGCAACCTCTAACAACCTGTTTTTACCTAGAGTTAACTCTTCCTCAGGAAAATGTTCTCTTACATTTGTTGGCCCAAACGTATGGCCTTCAATACCAGACGATATTAAATTTTCAACCATCTTTACCTTCAAATGGAAACTTAAGAAACACCTCCTACATGAAAATGATCCATAATTATGAACTTTTGCAACATTTCACCTGTCCAAAACAAAATACTGTGAATTCTAGTATTTTGTAATTCTGTTTATTTTCCATATATATTTACTTTTTCGGATTTTTTTCTTCCGTGCGCACATCCCATGCTTACCGGCATTATAGGAAACTCCTTAGTTTTTTCTGTTTTGCTTTGTTTTTCTTTTGTACCTCATTAATTAGTTTTTGTTACATTTTTACTTGTAATATTTTTACTTTCTAATTTTTATGTGTTGCTAAAAATATTCTTACCACACCAAATCACTCCACTTAAATTCGATCCACTCATCTGTGCACATAGGCATGCGGTTTCACCTGTACATTTTCTTCACCATGTTCTGCGTTTGTTCAATTTTTTTCATGATACTCATTTCATCTACAACTGTTGTTTTTCAACACTTTTCAAAAAGTGACGAACGGGATTGGTTGACTAGATGATCACCATAGTCCTTCACCAATCCTATGTGACACAGCACCCCTTTTTGTTTACATTGATCATCTATTGTGCCACTGCGTTTTCATTTGCTGTAATGTTCGCTAATTGTTGGTTTACTTAATCCGATGGCTTTTTATGGTGCTTCTGCTTGTTGTTGGCTGAAATGGTTTGTTGATATTAATTTATTTTTATGATAATGTTTTACTGCTGGTCACGAACAGCAGATTCTTCAACATGGTTCATAGATAGTTGTGCATGTTTGAAAACTCAGTGATCAGGTTATTAGTGAAGAGTCAGCACAGGTTGCAGGCGCGCAACCAGGGGGGGGGCATTTCTGGCATTTGCCCCCTCGAAATTTTCAAAACATTGCATAGCAATTTTGACATTGTAGAAACTTTCAAAGAACAAAGATGAAATTTTGTACTCTAATCATTTTTAAGAAATCTTATTGGGATTTTTCTTTGTCTTGCTCGTTAATCATCTCCTTACAAGATTTATCTTGAGACAGATTATCTGATCGAAAATTTCGTAAATGATTGGTATTCAACCAAAAATATGCTGGAAGTGCCAACTTGGGAGATAGTTTAAACTGTTCGTATTTTTAAGGCATTTTTATCTGTTTGTTCGTGTACTATTTTGTCTTAGACAGGCCTCAGTTTATCCCCATGAAATTTATAACCTTAAGGTACTGTTGAACCGTGCACATTGCTGAAACTTTCAAATTGATAAGAGAAAGCTTGACATAGCAGTTAGTGCCTCGTCAAACCGCTTGTTCTTCTGCGACCTTTTGGTTATTATTTTTGTTAGGAGCAAAGCGGATCACCATTATTAACGTAGTACATTTCTTAAAAAAGCGTTCTTCAGCTGCATTTTCGCTTTGAAACTTGATAGTTTTTAACTAAATTTAGGTTGAGGACTGTTTCACGTTTAATGTCTTTCTGGGTTGATCCCAGCACCACGGCTTGGGAAAAAGGTTTAGTGAAGTTTCATATTAGTGCTAGTCAAGTGTTGAACGTTCCTTCCTACCAGACCACTTTGGCTTCAAATGACGCTTTACAAGACCCTAACTTTTGCAACCAGTGCAAGTCCAGAAACTCATAGCTCCAAACGTGCTTCTAAATTCTTTCACACAACTCATGGATGCCAGGAAAAGCCATTATACCCCAAACACACCTGATCAGTTGTGCTCCAAAGGCACAAGACACCTGACCCGTTTTGCCCGAAATGGTAGCATTCAAAGATCCCCTCACCCTTGACACAGGCTATCTTTCAAGTGTGGGATCTTCATTTGTGATAGAAATTCAAGCACATGCTAGAAGAATAGGGCTATAGAACGAATTTGCTGAAACTAGAAGAAAATTAGGCAGGTTTACAATTGTAGTAGCCTATACATCTGTCACACTAAAGCCATGAGTGCACTAGTTGAGTACGGAGCCAGGTGTTTGTATAAGAATACAAATTTTTACTCTGTCCTGATCGTTCGGTCTGCATCTTGACTAAAACTGAAAAGTACTCATTTTCGGAAATGTTGCGAAGAGAACTTTTATTTGTGTCAGGCTTATGCAGAATCACATGAAAATAATTTCAACTACAGCAAAACTGTTTGTATGACGTTTAAGGCTAAAAGTGCAAAAAGCACAGTCACCCCATTACTGACACATGGGTGGTAAAAATTTAAAATCTGTCAGCCAATACAAATATCTAGGAGCTGTACTGGATACTGAGCTCCCAGATGACAAAGACATTCAGAGGCAACAGCGATAAAAATTTTGTGCAGCAAACAAGCTGCGAGCCTCTTCTCCCGGTGTTCAAATGCAATGCTTTTGTACCCCAATGTATGCATCACAATTACGATGGAATTTCAGAAAGTCATGCATGCTAAGATTGCGTGTGGCCTATAATTTTGGATACAGAGCTTTATACAACCTGCCGTGGAGAGCGAGTGTTAGTAATCATGACTCATCAGGTTCAATGTAACATTCCTACATTTGATGTTGTATGAAAAAGTATGCACTTGTTTCTCGAACGATGCAGAAGGTCAAATAACGTAATGGCTGCCTGCTTTGATGCAGTCAGATTGTTTACATTCCTCCTTATTCTTTGGACATTACAACCGCATTTTATTTTGTGACTGAATGCTCGGTCATTGCAGTGTTTGTTCGTTTGAGGGTGTGCACAATGCATTTGTACTTTACCTGCGCTTGACCAGCTTAGGAATTAGCGTCCCACTCTGCAGTAGTGCTGTACCAAGTGAACAAATAGTGTTGAGAATGCGTCTGTAAACCTGAGGCTCGGCCTCCAACGCCGTTACAAAACGTTCTGTTAAATAAGTTTCTGTAGCCCGGTGTCAAGCGAAATTTCTGAACTCTGCGAAAGTTCTGACCTATTATTTTTTGTCAGTTATTTTGCTTCTCAGAGTAAAGGAATACAGTTTGGCGATTACTTTTTTATGTGTGTTGTGTAAATTAAACTTTTCGGTTAGATGTCAGATACCCACAACAAGCTAAGGTACGGGAATAAGTAAAACCAGTGAAAATACTGGACTTAATCATAGACTTCAATTATTTTTCTTCTTCTAACTGGAACATAAACCCTAACCCGACACACTTATCTAAACACGAAATCCTACGCCGTAATCATCAGTTTTTTCAGCGTATTTGATATGTTGAATATTACTCTGTGCCAGGCCCGTCGCCAGGACTTAGCAGCAGGGGAGGTCAAAAACCAGAAGGAGGGGCCAAAAACCGGAAGGGGGGGCCACATTTTGTAAATGCAGTATTGGATGTATGCCACAACCGGGGGGCCAAACGTGAAATGGGGGTGGCACCGATTTCAAATGGGGGGGGGCCGGGCACCACTGCCCCCCCGCTGGCGACGGCCCTACTCTGTGCATGCGCATATGGCGTGAAGTCAGAAATTTCGCGTCAGAAATTTCGCTTGACACCAGTGATTCAGCCTCCAACGCTGTTGCGAAACGTTCTATATGGTCTGTTTTCATTAACCAGCGTTGTGCAGAATGTGTGTGTTTGTACTATGGACTTCGTGTCTGCGGGAAAAAATACATTATTATTATTATTATATGTGATCGTTTGCGAAAAAGTTGTACCACGGTTTAATAAGCACGATGACGTCATTGAATGAAATTTCATGGAATTCCCCCCCCCAAAATGAAGAGCTGGTTGGGCCCCTGATAGGTTGTATTCTTCTGAATCAGGCACTAAGTGGTAAAATTCGGTCCAGGCACGATTTCTGTTGGTCTTGGCGTGTACGCTTTCAAATTCGACAGGGCACAATGACAGCCTGATGAAAAATGAAACATCTTTGACTAAACATGTAAACACAATTTATGTTTGAACATATTTGACGATTAAGTTAATACAATATACGAACAGCTTCAGAAATAAATCAATGAGGGCAAGTCTCGTGTAAACATTTCTATTGTGTGGTGGGGGATGCAGGGACGCCGGAACAGCGGAAGGGCAGAGTGGCAGTAAAAGCGTTGAGGGCAACGGAAACTTGCAAAACACAAAAATCGTAACCAATTGTGCTTGTTTTTGGCAGCAGCAATGTTGCCCTCAAAATAATATCAGAAATTATAGAAAACCATTCTGAATTTTATGGGTGCACCAATAGCTGTAATAAATTTGTTTGAAGTTATCTTGAAAACATAAAATTCTCTGCGATTCCGTTATGAAAAGGCACCTCCGCTCCTGTTGTCCCTTTTTCAAAAGGCCAGGGGCAATACTTCCGTCATTTCACCGCTCTCTGGCGTCCCTGAAATTACCTATGATGCTGTTATGTAAGGGCACTTGTGTCCCCGTTGCTCCCCTTTTCAAAGATCAGGGGGGCAGTGCCCCCGTCATGCACCCCCGTTCCGGCGTCCATGGGGGGATGCATGTGCATCCGCTGCATCTCCCTTAGTGCCCGGACTTGTCAGTTTGCCAATACTTCGGTGCCATTACAGACCACCAGGCCACTTGACACACACGAGTCATCTCAATAATGTTTTCTTTAATCAACGCTAGCATTGCAGCCCGGATTACATCACATCCTGAGGCCTTCCAATTTCATTGTCTTGGCAGCTCCAGTAGGGTGATTTCGATCACATTGTTGAGAGCTTCATCCTAGAGATCTACCAGCACCTCCTTATGTCATTTTGCTTGATAAAAACTGTTATGTTGACTAAGTTCTAGCATGGGTGCAATTAGGTAGGGTACACGGGACACGTGCCCCCAGGGGCGGATCCAGGCAGCATGGTTAGGGGGGCTATTTCAGTAATTTTCGGTAGTTAGATTTCATAACGTCTTCGCTACTGTAAGAGAAATGAAGTAGGCCTATACTTCACAACACAACTGTGACAAAACAATGGGCGGCAAAATGACCTTACATCCCGAATGTTGTTTTCCGAATTGTACAAAATCAAGGTGAATAAAGTTATTTTCGTTGGTTTTATGGGGAGGGGGTGATCGCCTCCCTGGATCCGCCCCTGCGTGTCTCCCCACGTTTTCAGACGGTGGTTACACAGGCCTGTAGCCAGGGGGAGCGGGAAAAATGTTGGACATAGTTTGAAAGTATTGGACATTGTATAAAAAATATTTTTATCCACTCTCAGAAAACTCTTGCCCCCACTGGTGCTCCAAGCTGGTTACGGGCCTGTGGATAGATGATATGCCATGTACCCCCACATTTTTCTCTTTAGGGTTTTGTTTGGAGAGGTTTCAAACTAAATGTGGCGTTTGTCACGTCAAATGAAGAACTTTTCATGTTAGATGTGATACATAGCCAAGTTGATGTTGAAATTAGAGTCTGGTGTGGCATCACTGATTCTGATATTTTTATAAATTTTAGCTTCGATAAAATGATTTTTAACAATTTGCAAGTTTCTAGAGACCGCGGAAGATTGTTAACTGCTTATGTCCAACATTTTAACTGTGTGGTATACTGCAAGAAAGGTCATTGTTTTGAAACAATGAGAGTTTAACAGCTGCACGTGCGAGAGACCACGGTACCAGGGTTGCCAGATTGGCCATTTCATGGATAATTTTGAAAAATTTGACCATTTGTAAGTGCGCTGGCCATGAAAAAACACATTTGGCTATTTTATAAAAGTTGGCCATTTTTCAGTTCGCCACTGTAAAATGATATTTTCAGTAAGTATTTTGTCTTTGTGAATTTTTTGGATGGACTTCGTGCCATTTTTACGCCGTAACAACATGGTATACTTCAAACAAACCTTGTATTGTTTTAAAGTGTGTAGTAATGATTTTATTGTATTGTATTGAGTAACGTCTTCACTCCCACATGCAAGGCGTTTGAACTTAAGCATGGATCGCAGTAACATCAGGGCCGTCGCCAGTGCGGGGGCCAGTGGTGCCGGGCCCCCACATTTGAAATCGGTGACCCCCATTTCACGTTTGGCCCCCCGGTTGTGGCATACATCCAATACTGTATTTTAAAAATGTGGCCCCCCCTCTGGTTTTTAGCCCCTCCATATGGTTTTTGGCCCCACCTGCTACTAAATCCTGGCGACGGGCCTGAGTAACATGGAATACGCAAATACATGAAGGAAGACGAGGATACATACATGGCGGTAGTAGAGAGTAAACGCTTGATGGCGCTAATACATTTACTCTGATGAAACACAAGCATTTGAGACATACGCATGAATGACGCCATCATGCTTATTATAATGTAGTACTGCGATGACTTCCAAGTACATCGATTTAAAAAATGCCTGAGGGAGTGGGAGGCTGCGAAGGACCAAGGGTCATCTTATGCTGCAGACCTCCCAAGGGCGATTTAGCCCAGGGATGGGAAGCCTGCGGCCCGCGTGGACATTTGATACGGCTCGCATCAGAATTTTCGTTACCAAGTAAGTGTACAAAATCCTGTCAAAACAAAGCTCCATAATAACCAGGTACTTAAACAGTAAGTCAAGAGGCAAGGGCGTACGCAAGGGAGGGGGTTTGGGGTTAAAACCCCCCTTGAGCTTGATATTTTACGAAACTTTATTACTTGCACAAAGGAGATTAATTTTTTTCGCATACATTTTGCTTGTTCATTTGTCGACTTAATGCAAATACCACGGAATGGAATTAATTTGCATGCAAATTTCAAGGAACATTGTAAATGGGCCAAAAAGTAATAATTAGGTTTTGGTGGGAATCTGGGTTATCGTCTGCGTCCAGAAACCATCTCACCACTTCTTGCAGACCTTTCGTCCACTACGCATGTTTAAGATTGTGTTCCGCGAGAGTTCACTTCATCGGAAACAATTGTCTTTGTTTTGTCTGTTATGACTGTGCAGCGCAAGTGCTGACCGCAATGGCTACAATATCAATTTCTATAGCATGATAAAACTGTTGCACGAGCTCAAAAACAGCAGTTGTTAAAATAGAAGCATTCAGGCATTTGATAATGTCTCAGCAGGGAAAAAGGAAAACTACTGTAAAAGTTTCCTGGACTTCTATACATAACAAGCAATCGAACGTTTATTTGCGTGCTATATGCGCATTCTCAAATCTTGTATAGTTTAGCAAGATTCGATCTTGCAAACCGGGGTGTGCGTCAGACAGTCCAGCCGCGCATTTTCTGTGCTCCACTGCTCGTATTCGACAAGACATTAGCGCAGCCTCATTTTGCAGTTGTTAATTGCTCTGACGCATAGGCGTAGCCGGGAGGGAGCAAAAGGGGCCATGGCCCCCCCAAATTTTTGGAAAATATGGTCATTTTGTGCTTTGAGAGGCGTTTTTCCATACAAAATAGTGATATTCGCCTAAAATCAAACATTTTGGCCCCCCAAATTTTTTGCAACCCCCAAATATTTGGGCTGGGTACGCCACTGCTCTGACGTAGTGGTGAATGTGTTTTACTACACTGTTTTAATCCGCAGCCTGATATTTTTGCAGTTATGAACTGCTGTGTCTTATGGTTAGGTGTATTTTCCTTCGATCTAACCTGGAGCACTGATAGTTTGCATTTAGTGTGACGTATCGGTATTTGTTTGCCCGTTCACAAACCCGATCGTGCAAAATCTGAGAAGAAATCACTTAATGTTTCATGACCCTGAGTTCTCAAATATCCGTTTGTGGATTCTTTGTGTTTAACCGTCCTATATTTTGGACAGCAAAACGTGCCGTCAATAGTTTTAACTCTGTTTTCTGTAGACAACATCACTAGCCCAGTAGATTAACAGCAGCTTATCTTAAGGACAGCTACCGGAATCCCCTGAGTAGAATACACATTTTTACAGCTTATTGCACTCCCATAATCCAACGTACGCGGTCTTACATACATTTACTACGAAAATATCACGAAACACATCAACAAATTAACTGCTAAACACTCACAGTCGCACTTAATTAGTTTTGCAATTAAATTTCCCATTATTCTACAATACAGCAAGTAACAATGAAAGTTTACTTACAGGTTCTTGTAAATAAGCAGCAATCTCACTCAAAATACGATCATTCAAGGGAGTGACAATCTCATTCAAAATTATGTCATCTAGAAACATCCCAATTTCATTTAAGATTTGATATTCTTTGGGTAGATCAAACTCAATCTCATTGTCCATAATGTTATTTCAATAGATTGATTTACTTAATTGTAATCTGGTTCAGACTGGCAGCATGCCGCTTTCACATTAAATGTCCAAAATCAACTGCATGCGGGCGGGTCGCGTGCTTCGTTATTTATAGCGTAATTCGCTTATTTCTTTCTATAAAGATTGTTTCTTTCTATAAGGTTTGCTCTTCAACTCACTGGTTTCTTTTTATAAAGTTCGCTCGTCAACAACCAGCTACTTAGCATTCCCCTTTCAGTTTTCCCATGACATCTTGGTTCTTTCTTTTAACGGTTCGGCCGCACGATTCGATACCCAATTTCGAGTGCGCACACCGTGGGTGTTTGCGTCTATCGAGCTTTTGTTCATTCTTTTATGACACTCATGGTGGTGTGATTTAGTTGCTAAGTGACATGGACGTTTCTTGGGGTTTGATTCCCTGGACAGGAAACTGCAGTTGCGCCATAGTTGCATTTATGAGCTTTTTAATGTACTCAAGCATCGCGTCACAGATACTTTTTCTTCGGTTCCGGGACCTTGCGCAATCTTTTGCCTGCCTTCTTTTGTTCGAAATTGTTCACGTGGCCTAACACGTGATTTCTTTCTTCCTTTCGTTTTAACTTGTAATCTTTTCATTGGTGCATTTTAATCATGTGATTTTGTCTTTGTTCAGGCTATACTTTTTCTTATGTTACGCCCTGTTTTGACAGTAAAAAAAAAAAACAGATGCCAGGGCACCTTTTTTCCTGACCTCAGGCCCCTTGATTATTACTTACTTTTTAAGATTGTCACTTTCTTGAACACACACAGTAAAAGTTTACAATGCAAAAGAAACACAAAATAGCATTGCACACGTCTCAACATTTGTTCAGTCTTGTGAGCGTTCATGTTTTTCAGTGACGTGTGGCACAGACCGCTCTCTCGTACTGCGTCTTACGGCACAGTGAGAGTTAGTTCCTTCCTCTGGCAGTCGACATGGTTCCTGTAGTGCATTGAAATGGCTCGCATCCGCATGCTTCACAGTTAGCTACAATTTGCGCATTTGCGCATACAGTTTCAATACATACAATCAAAGCACACTCAGTTTGCAGTTTCCAATTTCTAACTCATTAAGTAATATTCATGTTATGGTTCAAAAATACCATAACAAGTGCAATGACACATAAAGTGCGGGGAGTGCGTGCAGACGAATATGCATATTATGCCAACAAACTTCGCCAAAACGTTGGTTTGGAAACATAAATATGACGTCAAATTGTGACGTCACCAACAGCGCACATCAAATAAATATGACCACCATATGCCACTGAATGAACCTTCCCCATGAACATTTTCTGCGTTCGCCACTGTCAAGAGAAGTCACTCTACCTCATAGTTAAATAAAGGTAGGATTTTAGAATAAAATCAACTGATTTTGCGGCCCCCCAGCGATAATGCGCAATTCATGCGGCCGTGATAGTAGTTAGGTTCCCCATCCCTGATTTAGGCCTTGCAGGCAAAACTATAGATTTTATACAAGTGTTTCAGTCAGTGATAGTAGTGTGGTTACCGTTGGCATTGGTAGGTTCTACACTTGTATCTGAAGACTGCTGTACGCAGTGGTGCGACTGATCATGTCAAGCATTTTGCATTACTAGCTAGATTTTACTGTTAGAAGTTTCTCATCACTCTTACAGTAACGCTATACTGCAGTACTTCATCTCGCTTTTTCATTTAGGAATACATTCCTTTTTTGCGGATCTATTCATTTCTGCTTGTTGACACTTTTTCCATGTTGGTTTTTATGGTTTTTCTTCAGTTGTCCATTTGTCTGGCTCGGTTTCCTGGCTCACTTTGATGATGAACATATGTTCCCTACTTTACGCTCATCTTGCATTGCTTTGAAATTGGTAGTAATTATTTAGTCCTTGAAATCAGTGGGTTTTGTACGCAGATGTATTCTGCCAAACATTTACGAAATTCTACCAAATTGTAGACAATACATTACAAACATGTTAAGACAGTGGTTCCCCAACTTTTTCTGATCGCGTACCATTTGTGGGTCACGTACTGTCACCACGTATTACCTTGTTCCAGGAAAACTCAATGTGCCAAATATTATTCGATCAAAAGTTTGGAAAACCAGAATTGTCACAAATGCAACATGAACAAAATGGCTGCGGGAAATTGTAATGGCCATTTTAAGAAAGCAACATGGGAAGTCGGCTACGTAACAATGCAGGAATTTATCAACAGAACCCCATAAGTAAAAGCTATAACTGTGAATATAATTCATGTGAAGAAAAACAGAAAGTAGGCCTATTCGCCTTCCACCTTAAAGGACTACGCGTATCATTCGCGGTACGCGCGCCGCAGTTCGAGAACCGCTGTGTCAAGAGGAACTGCATTGGCGCAAATCCTCTAGGGAAATGCCGTACACCGGAAATGACAAGCAGCACAGACCATGATGCACGTATCCAATGAAGGCGAAGGCGCGGCCTGCGTCACATTGTGTTGTGACTT
>Ga0210059_1005534_pt1 | contig 20328 bp, 12 predicted proteins | sample Ectturendosymbi2_FD_188042 | JGI IMG/M metagenome (GOLD analysis project Ga0210059, IMG submission 188042) | Ecteinascidia turbinata endosymbiont from Florida, USA - Sample 2 (SPAdes) (version 2) | ecosystem: Host-associated > Tunicates > Ascidians > Unclassified | place: Key West, Florida... | reverse complement strand
AAAGAGTTTTTGTAGTACAGACTTGAAACTTTGGAGATGTCTGCTACACAGGCTTGACCTAATGTAGCTGAAGATTTGTGTCAATCTAAATAAAATTTTGGAAGTTATTCGATTTTTGGTGATGGCCGTTTTTTTTGTGTCACCCTGTATATTCAGTGATGGTTTTTTTTTTTTTCAAATTTGAGAAAAAAAAATTTTTTTTCAAATTTGAGAATCCGGCTCCTGTTGAAGCTCCGGCAACTATCGATGCTACCGAAGTTAAGCAATGTTTTTAATTAAGCAATGACATTTACTCAAGTATAATAAGTAACTCCTGCTACTGCCGAAAGTAAAAAGAGACTCCGGATCCGGTTCTGAAAAGAACGCAGAATCCTGCCGGAGTCGACTCCAGATCCGTGGCCAACTCTGCTAGTTCGCTTCCATCTCTGGGAAGTTACCGCGAGCTTGCTCTAAAGAGCAAACCGCAAAATTTAATGCGTCGGTTCACAAGTTGAATGCTTTGATAAATGTAGTAGAGTTTCATCGTAGTATTAAATCGATTTTAACTTGATTTTAATCCCTATTGTTGCGGGTAATGGGGTTAAAAGACCAGGGTTGCGGAGCCGGAGTCGTAAGGAGAGTTTTTTGGGTGGAGTCGGAGTCAGATTCTTAACAACACTGGAAGTCGGAGGCGGATTTTTTTGTCCGACTCCGGATGTCCAATTGGATCATTTTTTTACATCACACTCCTAAATTGGGAATTCCTGTTGAAATGGTACAATTTCTTTTGAAACATTTGTTGAAATAGATTTCTTGATGTGTACCACGATTTCCATTGATTTTAACAGTGAAATTCCATTCCCTTTATGTTAAAGAGTCGGAGTCGGATATTTTACCTCCGACTCCGCAACCGCTGTTGACGACAAGCTGATCTTGATTTTAGGCTGGAATAGGAAAATAATTTTACTGTCGATGTTTATAACAGGTGGCGGTTCTGAGCCTTTGATAACATCTCCAATTATTAGTTTGGTTCGAGATGCTCAGACTCACGGACGCGGGAAACTTCCTCGCACTTTGTTAACAAGTTCAACTTTCAGCCCTCCTTTGTATGGTGGCGCCCGGATTAGCTTTTGTTGCTCTTCACAGAAACTTGCTTTGTTTCATGTTTGTCGTCTTGCCGGACTCAGCATTCCTTTGTCTACGTGACTGCGCAGGTGTAGGTGTCAGTTAAGGTCACTGCCTGCTCTTGCCACTCGACCGCTTCGATCAACAGATTCATCGTCGTCACGTCGCGAGATCGATCTTCCGCACCTAATTGTTGTTAAGATGGCATAGATGGAATGGTGCGAATGCAACGCATATGCGCTAATCGAATAATGGTCTGCAACCTCCAATCGAGCAAGACAAGACCACAGATCCGCGTAATTCCCATATGACTTCAGCAACCACTTGTCACTGTGGAACGCTGTGCAAACGTTGAAATCCTGGTTATTGGGGCCGTGGGTTTGTACATGCGGTAGGGTAAGAAAATTGAGAGAGTCTGTGGTTCGTTGCTGCAAAACTAATCGTTTCCGGTCACTGATCAGTCAGAAGTTCCGGAAGCCTGCATAGGCTTGAACGCATGCTACCTGCGCACGCGCAGACATCCGCTTTTTTTAAGTTTCAAATTCGGAATGCGTTGCTGCATTCTCGAAAGCGAATTACTGGCTTTCTTGCAGCGAATGGTTCGCCCGCACACGCCACCCAACAACTGCGAGCGAGCGAAGTTCACCCCTCGCTTCTTGCTGGGTTCAGCGGCGCGCTGCAAGCAGCGGTGAAAGTCTTCGCGCAATTGCGACGTGCATGACCTCGCGCGTGGCATTCCTTCGCAAGACGCACATCGCACGGCCTTGTTTTCCTCTTGAACCTGCGCCTCTCGTAACCACCGGCCATCAATCAATAGACTGGTGGCGTTGCAGACGTCAATATAATGCATCCGGCTCGTTCGCACTGGCAGGACATACGTCGACGCAAGGTGTTTTTCGACGACTCTGACTGCAACCTCTTTGTGAAGGGAGGACATTAGTTGGAATAAAGCGCTGACAAACAAAAAGCTTTTGTCCAATTGTTCGTCCGGAGTTGGCAGCATTGCTGCATTTGTAATTTCTTCCACAGCAACACATTTCTGTTGCACTTCCTCATGTACGTGCAAATGTCTGACGCATAGCTTAATTTTTTCGTATGTAGCAAAATTGGCGCCTGCTGTAGGTCTTTGTATGCATGTCCGTATAAGGATTGGCCGCAAGTGAGTAAAGCTTTTGCAGCTTATGTTTGTCAACCACTAACTCATCATGCTCACTAGGTAACTAATGTTCCATATTTGAACATACCTTTAGTAAACTTCTTCACACCAACCGCAGGTTTCTTCTCTGCTATATTGTTTTTCTTGCATGTGATGAGAAGCTGCCGATTTCCTGGAACAGGGTGGATTTGAACATCACTGCAAATAATTTTGTTCAGTGTTTAGATAGTCACGCAAACACTAAGTATTGTGTATTGTAATAAACGTGCTTCACAAATGACTGCAACTCCGACCTTGCTCGGTCCCGTCTTGATGTGGAGCCAGTAGAACTATCTGCGATTTCTGTTGACCGTGAGTTATTTCGAACCCTCCCAGGGCTGCTGTCCCGCGAACCTCCTGAAGGGAAAAGCGGGTGTTAAGATGAATGGTTGATGCTTCGTAACTTTGTGAGGAAAGTCACGTGACGCCGAGCCGTACGAATCGAAGGGCAGTGAGAAATTCTAACAGAGAAGTTGTAATAATTACATCGTACGACTGTTACTCATTCATACATTCATGTTTATTTGGGAAAGCATTTCATAAAACTGAAACGCCACATACCGTACAGTGCAGTGTGAATACAAGCTCAGATGCAAGCTAAACCTATACGACACAATTGCATCGTACATAAAAGCGCAAGAACCTGTTTTAAATGAAACAAGAATTTGTCTGTGTTACTCCCGAGATACCTAAAATAGCCAGGTGGTTTTCCAGTTGGACACCCCTATATCCACAATCGGTAAACTCGACGTAACTGTTCTCATTAGTCTGATTATACTTCTTTTTCACTGTCTATGGAAAGAGATCCTTTCTAAGCAAAGAATCAGACACTTTAAGATCTTACAGCGTATATATTTCGCCTACGATGTAGGCATCACCAGCTCTTATTCAAGTAGAATCAAGTGCGAACGAGCCGGATGCATACTTCTCTTTCATTCTCATCTTATATATTAGGTCAAAAATACGAAATTAGCTCTATTCCAAACACACAGTAGCATAATGTGGGGCTGATGTAAACAATTCGAGTGAACTTAATATCCCTTTTCTAGATTATTACAAGTTATTATTTGTTTTTGAAAATATAACACTGTATTTTTTAATTTGTCTGTGAAAAATGGGAAATATTTGCTTAACTACCATTCTCTCAGGGCACCAGTACGCTGCTTATGCACTGGTTTGTGACATTTTTTGTGAAACAATTTCTAGTTGATTGTCGCTTTTTTAGCGTTTCTTTGACACATCGTGATGTTTGCTTGTGCTCCCACACACTACTTAGCCTTAATGTTGAAAACAGCAAATTCAGAAAAATTGTGATGTTCGTTTTGCCGATAAAGCTGTGTTTTTGCCCTCCTCACGACAGTCATCGCTCGCAAGCTCAGCGTACAGGATTTGTTCGCGCGCTTACGGAAAAAAAGTACAGTAGTTGCCGCAGTTGCTGCATCGACTGTTGACTTCGCGCTGCTGTGTCGCCCGGATGTGCGAGGCTTTTTGATGACTGTACCACTGTTTATCAGGCTGAAGTCGCTCACGGAAATTGTGAGAGGAAACGTCATGATAAAACAAAATAAGCAGCTCTGTTTCACTGACACAATCAATTGGGATGACATCATGAATCCCAGCGCAAGGAAAGCTCGCTGGACGATCGATATGACAGGAACACCGCCTGCAACGTGTAAGTGAGCGATGTGTTTGTTGGGTTCGTTGCGCTGGCTTGTGTTACCGATTTTCCACGCCTCATCGTGACATCAACTTGGGAGGCCTACTTGTTACTAAACTTCAAATGAAAAAAACACGTCTCGACATTTGTTTGTTACGTCCATTCACTGAGACATCAACCGTGGGATATCCGCTTACTACTTTGGCGATTGTCAAGAGCCGCTCGGTCGTCTTTCAGACTTGTTGCGCTGCTCTACTCGCCCCACACTCATTGTGGCAAAGCCGGCAACGTTGCCCTCGCCTTTGTATCGAACCGAGTCCTGTCTTTTCTACTTAACCAAAATTCTCCATTGGAGGCGAACAACCATGTAATCCAAAATTCTCCATTGGAGGCGAACAGCCATGTAATCTAACGACTGGTCTGCGTAATGGCGTGAATTCTTCGATGAACTTTTCAAAGTTGTCCAGCTATGCCCTTGTCCTGTGGCAACAGAAGTATCCCCTAAACGCGGGTCTCCAAACTTTTTTGTCAGATGGCCACAAGCTATTACGCAACAGTTAGAGGGCCGGACATCGTACGTAATGAGATTGTTTCGGGATATGTTATATTCTACCAAATAAACAAATTTTGAGTAAATGTATTGTTTTTTAATTATTGACAAAATGGTTTCGCGAGCCGGATGAAATGACTTCGCGAACCAGATTTGGCCCTCGGGCCGTAGTTTGGACACCCGTTCCCTAAACCATTCGTTAACTATTTCAAAAGTGGCATCATCGCTGTATTTCGTAGTGAGGTTGGTGTGCTGCTGATAACCGCGTAGAAGAGCGAATCGCTTGAGATCTAAAAGATCCCGAAAAATATTTAAATGTCAACAAGAAAGAAGAGGATTTGATTGCAGAAATTCGAAAAAGTTTTTCCTGTAATATGCGCTGTTCTAAATTTGAGGCAGACTCGACTTTCGGAATCGTTCGGCGTGATCCGAGTATGTGCGAAGCAGTTCACTTCTTGAAATAGTTGTTTCAGACCAAGTGCCCTACCTTGAACTTAAAATAAAACCCATCGTCTTGGCGTGCTCATTTCGGTTCACATTCGTACAAGGCTCACCAAGCTAATTTCAAGTGCTCTGCAGCTCTCATGCCATTACCGCGTGCGTAGAGGCATGTAATCGTGAGAACCTTGCCAGAGATCGTTTCAACGTCATGTGCCGCACAGGGTCTTGCGCCGCCACACCGACCCAGTGCATCGCAACGCAATTGCTGTGCAGCGTACAACGCTTTCCGTCGCGATTCGAGCCAATTCTTTTGAATAAAGTTGACTCTGCTAAATATTTAATGAGGTGCTTTGTTCGCTGCTGGCTCGCCATCGCATCTTGATTCTTGCTTCGGCTGTTTCTTACCCACGCCTGATTTTTTTTTTCACGAAAAGTTTTGAAAACCCTGCCAGCCAGACGCTGCTGGGGGCATTCTGTGAAAATATCAGTCGATTTCAATGATTTATTAGTTGATCGGTCGATCGTGACGTGAATTTTCATCGACGTTTAATGCGTTGCAGCAGTAAAAGTATTAAATCATGTGCGACTTCCTTTAGCCTCGAAACTCCGCACTAAGTGACGGGTACAAATTTTTGTGCACTTGGGAGAAAAAGCAAGAATGGGAACGTTTTTTCGCTGAATAACTTCGATTATATCACAACAGTGCGGTAATGGAAAATGCGTCGTATGTTAAAGTGTTTCACTTCATCCACAATACCGTCAAATTTAGGGGCATATGCGATGTTCGGTGTTTGACGACACACCTTTAAATAATGCGTTAACCTTTCCACTGTGGTGTTTGAAAAATAAAACACGAGTTAATTGCAATAACATCACTCCTTTCAACGATGTCAGCGTTTAAAGCAGTGGTTCTTAACCGTTACACACACGCTGAATCCTTAGTAGTTTTCCAAGCTTTTGTCGAACCACATTTTTACCCAGTATAACAGAAAGTAAAAATTGTGATATAACGACGTTTGTAGTCATGTTTCAGATGACCTTCGTCGAACCCCTGAAACGGTTCCGTCGAACCCTAGGGATTCAATCGAACCCAGGTTAAGAACCACTGGTTTGAAGCAAACGTAAACAATTTTGTGGACACATTAGCCACTCAGAAACTGATGAAAATTATTATTGTTAGTTACCTTGTATACCTCTTGTTGCAAACTACTGTATGTTCGTCACTGGGATGTGCAGTAAAAGCTGTTACTGTCTTTCGAACGTCACAACGTGGCGAAGCCCCAGATCCACTTTACGAGGAAACTGCGACATTTATGGACATGACTGTAGCTAAGTCTAAAATGATTGTTTAACCTGCACGACTTGAATAGTTCGATCGCATGTAAAATATCGATATGTGATCGTGGACTCGTCTTTGCGTGCTCCATATTATTTTTGGTTGCAATGCATGCGATTTCAATCTTGAATGCGGACGACATTGGAAGGCTGCTCCCATTTTTCCATTGTCACGATTCGTTGCTCGATTGGCCCCTTGTGGTCTCGAATGGCCCAGTTGCGTTGGAAGCGTTGCTCCTGTTGCAAACTTAGCCTCATATCATGTGGCGGCGGTGCTACGCAACCCACACAGTGTTTGAAACCATTGCGGACAAACGTTTTGATGATGTGGTTTGCAGGTCACAGTGCACGAACATTTTATGCAAAGATACCTGATTTCTTTCGTAACGAGGGTGCTCGCCTGCTGTTTGTAGTCTCTTGGGGTTGGATAGCTGTGCGTTGCCGCTTGAGCGGTGAGGATGCCTGTACCTTTGTGAAGCATCTAGAAGGTCATGTGTTATCATAGTCTTTATCTTCACTGAGCGCATTATCTGGTTGGCCTTGCTGACAGCTACAACATGACCGTGAAAGCTTTGCCTTAATTGCCATGTTTTGCATTTTCGTGCTGTGCTGGGTTTTCCCCCTGGCCAGGTCGTGTTCTCAGATTTATTGAAACTTGCTTGTTCGGCTGCGACGACGGTCAGTTTGGATCACAAAATTCCTGGGTTTATAGTTGCGGTATGCTGCTTGCAATTAACACATTTGTCCTTGGCCTTAGTTGCACTGATTCTTTTGAAAAGAACATTAAAATAGAAAAAACACAGCCAAAACACAAATCCAGAATGAAAGACATGTTTTTTAGGGCGTAACGCAAACGCCTTTTTCACTCTCCACCAGCCTGACAGAAACGTTTGTGTGGACTTCTACAGCACGTTCATTTTCATGTTGCTTGGTGCTGAGATAATTTAATGGTGTCCACTTAGTCTTTTGCTTGAAGATGCCCATGCCGTCTGTGCAAAGGAAAGTTCCAGTGGTAGGCATGTAAGTCAATTACAGAAAACCTTTGTCTTTGAATTATGAGCTGAGGGCACCGACCTTTTACAACTCTATCACTTAAACCTACGCAAAGTTACATAGTTTACAATAAGCAAGTCGGTAGTTAAATATGTGCAACAACTATTGAACAATTATAAATTACTGTACTAGAAAATTAAGAAATGAGTCATTGGCCGCTCAGGTACAGTACGTGAATCTGTCACGGAAAATAACACCACAAATATTTCATGAACTTGTAGTTCAGTTAGTTCGTTGTAACAGTCGAGTTGTAATTTTCTAATTTGTTTTTAGGTGGTTCCTGCAATGAGTCATGTCGTGGTCATTGTTGGGGAAAAGGTGCCGACATGTGCCAAACAAGTGAGGGCGCTTATACGTTTGTGTATGGCAGTGGTTATCGTAATTTTCCATTGTACACGGTAAATTACATCTTTAGCAATTCAGTCGTTGATATTTATGTGCGTTTTTGTTCATAGCGGCTGCATTGGATGATAATTTTTAACTGTCAAGTTTCAGTTCAAGTATATAATCACCGCCTCGTACGTTGCGGACCTGCTGTTTTATCAGAGAAAAGGCAGCATTTAACCTTGTTTTCGGTTAATTAAGTCATAGTTGTATGGCCCAGATCTGCGCAAAATGTGCTTGTTTTTGCAGTGACTCTTGCAAATTGTTCGTCTGCTTGTGGAACCTCAAGATGTTACGGACCCAGGAGAGAAGAATGCTGTGATAAGGAATGTGCTAGTGGTTGCACTGGGCCTAAAAACACGGACTGTCTGGTAAATAAAAAGAGATGCCATTGTGAATTAAGTTTGCGTATGCGTTGGTTTTGTTGCTATTAATTAAAAATTTCTTGCAGGGACATGGCATTTGTGACTTTCAGTGCACTTTACCGTCCACATGTGGTTGGGGCACATAGTTAAGTCTAGATCAGGGTTTCCCAAACTTTTGGAGCCATTGAACCCCATTTGGGAATACGTTTTTTATGAGACCCCATCTTATGTCGCATAAATTTTTCCGCCCAATCACCACTGAAGAAAAATACAAAAACGAAAATAAATTTCGGTGTATCTAAATCACTTGCTTCAAACCACTGCGATACTTGCTCGCGACAGTGTACATGCTGTACAATGCATGCGTTTGACTTACTCAATTTTTTGTCATATATTCATAAACCCCCCTGTGCAGTCGTCTCGGACCCCAATGCGGGAAACCCTGGTGTAGATAAAGTGTCTGCAGTGTCATCGCTACCGAGCCTGTGACGGTGCTCATTATGCTACATTATCTGTTCAGTCATTTGCTACCAGTTTACTACTCTTGTTTGCTTTTTAAGATCAAGGCGTTATATGTGCAGCAATGGTTTGTTGCTTATCAAGAGTCGCGCGTTGCTGCTTTGCCGTGACCGAACAAAAATACCGGATAAACGCGAAAGTTTGGAGGATATAAATAAAGAAGGTTGCAAATAAATAAATGTAAGAAGAAACACGTATCTAAGCAAATAAACCGAAAGAAAAAAACAAAGTACAGACAAATAGATAACACCAACTCGTGCCAAAGCAAACCGTAGTCCTAATAGGTGAGGATCGGAACAAAGTCGTGTTTCGAAGCTCCCGTTTTGTAAACACAGAGCGATAAAGCTCACGCAGAACTGCGTATACATTACCAATCCGTGTATCAATCTCCTTGTTCCGTCTCTCGTCCCCCAAGTTACTTGAACACCTCCATCCTGAAGCTTCCAATAGTGACACCTTTGTCGACTGGACTGTGATTGAAAAGGATTGTGGCGGCACACACCCTAGTCCGAGTTTTCTTCAAGTCACTTGGCATGTCTCATCCAAAGGTGCTAAGGAAAAGGTTGCCATGGTAGTTGGTTCAAGCTCTCCTGTCTCTCTTTGTGTATGAGAGTGATAACCCACATTGCCAATCTTTCGGTGAACTTCCAGAACACCAGGCCGCTTGACACACACGATTCAGCCAAAGTTCAAAGCTTTAAGCATTTCAGGTCGGCTTTAATCGCAGCCTGCACCCTTCCCGGCCTTCAGTGTTTTGATAAATATGAAGACTACGGCTGCTTCCCCCCTCCAGACGCACCTCTTGTGTGTTTGCGTTGTTTTGTCATAACTGGGCGGCTCATGCTACTTCCGCAGCCTTCTGTGATCCTCGATGGACTCGAGCTCCATCAACATCCTGCATAGTTCATGTATTTATTTGACTGAGTTGCGGTGCGAAGGAGGACGTTTTGTGAAACTTATTACAAGCCTGAACGCTTTGTGAATTGGCCGCATGTCAAACCTCAATTTCTTGTTTGGGTTGCTGGGGTTCTTACGCTCGTTTTGATTTCGCTTTCTCTGTCACTCACACTGCACGTACCTCGGGTAGTAATTGTGTAATTGCATTCTCTTAAACCCATGGCTTTCGCAAATGATAAGCATAACATACATTTTCACGCTTCAGTCCAGGTCGTCATTATTGAACAGGAGGCTCTGTTGACGTTTCGTTCCTGCAGCATCCCGACAACTTAGTCTTTTCAAATATAAAATCTTGCATCTGATAATGTGCACTGTGTTAATCGTCGATTCGAATGAACTTACTGGAGGCATCAGGATGGATAAGAGGAGCACAGCAAATTGGAGGCGAAAGGACGGCTGAGTGAACTTGACAAAATGCTAGGCCTATAACTTGTCCTCATTCAGCAACAGTGCATCTAGAACCGTCTGTCTTACGCCTTATTAACGCCAAGATTGAGACAAAATGTCAATGCGCGCCGTGGGAGGGATAGCACCAAGTACATTGTTATCATCAGAGTGCAATTGACAATCCCGGAGAAACTGGACATTTCCTATGAAAAAGCGGGTGTCATCCTGAATGTAGCTATGATACATTTGATGGATCGCTGCCCCAGTCTACAGTGCATTACCCCTACAGCCATGCTGTCCTTTATTGTTGAATGCTATAGGGGCAATTTTCCCACACATTCACATGTGCAAGGACCCCGAAAAAGCGGGGTCCTGAAAAATTTGAGTACTCCTTGAACGTCGGTTGCGCTCCTTTGCTCAGTCACATTCATGGACTTGCAGTTGCGGTTTACACTAATATTTGTCGCATTTATTATCACATCACAGTTAACTCCCGAATTGTAAACAACTCCTGAAAGTTGTCAGACATCAACATATTCCGTTTCCGTGACACTGTCGACAAAATGCAGGAGTTAGTTAATTCGCTGCACGTCTGAAACAACTTTGACAGAAGGTGGTAGCGATTAACATGAAAAACAATCCCGACCAGTGAGGTGATATTGCGGAAAACGTTCAACGTCGTCATCGTTGGACAAACTAGATTTTTACAATAAGCTTCTCACTCGAATAGAGACTGTTTTCAAATGATGCGCAAATTTGGCCAAATAGCACCACGGTGCAATTCCTCAAGTACTGCGATGAACGTTTCTTCCTTACACCTGTAATGTCTCAGTCCAGCTGCTGTGTTCCACGCCGTTCAGCGTCTTGTGGAAGCAGCGACGTGTGGTGCTGATGCGGGCCCAGGCGAAGCTTCCTGCTACAGCGGGCATCAGCCTTTCTTTTCTGAAGGTGCAAACGCCGAACTCTTGCCAGTAATTCTGCCTTTTTCCACCAACAATGCTTTCTACAAACTCTAAAGATTAAGCTCCAAAATTTCAAGAAACCCTGCACTGCCACTTAAAACAAAAGCCAAACGTAGAACTTACGGAGCTAGACAAAGATCTTTTCTTTGTGATCGCACTTGGTACCAATTATAATGAAGAAGGTGTTTAAGACGTCACAATCATTTTTTTGCAATATTGAACGTTGTTGCGTAACAAATTTCAATGCAGAAACGCATACAAGTCAGAAGTGATTGTTGCTTTTGGAACTTGTGAACAATTTTGAGCTAGCATAGATAACTATTAAACTATGCTGATCTTTAAAGTTGGTGGATGCGCTGAAAATTGCTTGAAGTCGGCATCAAATTACCAGTGGTTTTGTCTAAATAAGGGCCCTTATTCCCCTCTGTAGCAAGGGGATATATCCTCGTGTTCAGGTGACTGTTGGTGTGTGATGAAGGTGAATACATGATGTTTCTTAACTTTGTCCATGTTCTTGAGTTCATTGGCTGCAGAGATTTTACATCACCAGGACTCGAGCCTATTTGAGAGCTATTTAGACTTAATATTATCTCCAGTTTGGTCTGTTTTTAAAATATTCCGTAAATAATGAACAATTTGAGAGAAACTGCCGCGCGACACAGGGTCATTTGTACATTGCAGCTACAGCTGTCTTTGCCAGAAACGTTTAACTATTATTTCATCAACAGCTGGCTTCAGTTTAACTGTTGGTCGACAGGTTGTCAGTCATCAGGACTCATGAATCTTTTCAGCCAGTCATTAGTAACAATGCACTGCGCGCGAACATCAGGGCCAGGTGTAGTGATTAAAATAACTGGCGCTTGTTTGTTCTGCGCTCGGTGAGTGCCAGTGAAAGCGTCGCTCTTGAGTCTGATGCTCGCCGCTCCCCCCCGAACCGCAGTGCGAAGTATTTTCCGAAGAATGTCGCGTCGCGACTGTCGAATATGCGTCGTAGAAAGCTCGTGGAACGGAGAACAGAAAGAGAGCTCGAACCCGTAAGCTGCTGCATTAGCTGTTGTTAACTTCTTTCTTTCACAGGTGTGCCTGCACGTTAACAACAGTGGAGCATGTGAACTGTCGTGCCCACCTAAACTGATCTACGATCCTCAAACTCAACGCAACATCAAGAACCCACAGTACAAGTTCCATTACAGTGACCACTGCGTTGACAAATGCCCGGGTAAGTGCAGTACCTCAGATTTCCTCAAAATTCGTCAAATTGCAAGTGCTGCTTAATCGCGTTTGGTGTTTTTGTAGTTGTTTGGTGTTCTTGTAGTTGTTTGGTGTTCTTGCAGTTGTTTGGTGTTCTTGCAGTTGTTTGGTGTTCTTGCAGCTTTATGGTGTTCTAGCAGGTGTTTGGAGTTCTAGCAGTTGCTACGACAACGCCGCCAGGTTTGGTTTTATTCATCGTAGTGATAATCGAAATGTCTGCAAAGTTAACCCTTCGAAATGTCAGAGCAAAGTCTATCAACCCTTCAAATCACATTCATGGACCCAATAGGGGTTAACGGACACAAGCTTAAGTAAGCGTGGTTTCGGGGCTTACTCGCACCGACTATGTGCTAAAAGCCTTGATTGAGCAACTTTTAGGCAGTTTTCAAGATAAGCTCTTATCCCAACCAGATTATTTTCCTTAGCCCGGAAGAAACCCCGAAAACAAAGCCGAGGAGTTTAAAGCTGTGACGCGGTAAATGTAAAGATTGATAATAATTTGGTTATAAAGTAACTGTCTGATTAAATTGCATATGTTGTCTGAAAATATTTTTGTGTGCATGGCATTAGCAACATGTTATTTTTCTCCACAGTAAAGGAAGGTTTTCAGTTGCTCATTTTTGTATGTGGTTGGTGAAATGAGGTTGGTTTCGGTTCTAAATGCAAATATTTTTCGTATTCTCACGTTTGTTATTCAGTGTAATGCGTCACAAATGAATATTTTGCATCATGCAATGCATCACAAATGCCATTGTTGCACGTGGTTATATAAGCAATAACCTTGTACAGGAAGCGCAGATAGTTTCGGGTGAAAGTTTGATGATTTATTTCCTACTTTCCGTGAAAACATGTTTTTATCGCGATTTATTGCGCTGGGTGGCCATGGCCTTTCTGCTCAATATTTGATTTAAAGTGTTTGCGTAAGTGTCAGTGACAGTATCGACCATTTTTGGAGGGTTTGAACTCGTCTGAACTGTGAACCTACCTTGGGGTGCATGTCGGTCCCACCCGTGTAATTCAAGCATCCCTGTTTGTGGTAAAAATGCTGAAACATTAAAATCAATCCTTTTCGTTGTCTTGAATCCACGCGTATTCTCGTGTGACCCGTATTTTAACCTCGCGCTGCTCTGAATGTGTATTCTGATGTTGAATCCTCAAATTAGTGGGAAAACACTGCAGTGGAATTTCTTGAAGGTTGTCGCTGTTGTGACCTCAGTTTCAACGAAGTCTGTTAATCAACGAAGTCTGTGCCCTGACCAGCCTCTATCGTCTTCCATCAACACACCTTACAACTGTGCTGGTGACCCAGACACCAGGCGACTGACGGTCGTCGCCATTTTGTTTGTTGTGAGATGTTTGTTCCAAGCGGGCCGATGGTGAAGCAAAGGGTTATCGCAGGTCGATGTTATGGTCCAGAAAGTGTGTATTTTCCTTCCGAGTTATAGCCTATCTTTGCGAAACATTTACTTGATATTGATCAGGGTTTTGACGTAAGTTTGAGGATTATGCCGACTTTACTTCATAATTTCTGAAAGCTGTCAATCAGTCAGTGTCACATATGGATCCGCGTGCAAGTGATTTTGATGCGTCTGTCATTGCATACCTCGTTTGCATGCAGCGTACTTGTTCCGGACGCTCGAGTCTGATAAGAGGAACTTCCACGTAACCCATTGTTGACGTCACAATGTCTGCTCAGACACTTAAAAAAACGTCGTGGTTACCGTTGGCGAGAGTTGTAGCTCATCTTGCTGGCGACGAGAATGTCGCAGCAAGTCGCCAGAACGTCTCTGTACGTCGTTGCGCCGGTGTCAAACGCCCGTGGTTATCGCGGACTCCAGTTTGTTGACAAGAAATGTGTATTTCTGAGGATTTTGTTTCAAGCAAAGTGCTATTTCATGTCAAGCGATAACGTTTGTCGTCCTCGATATTACTTGTGGAATGCAGCTTTTACGATTGATTGTGCGAACGTACGACTGAAGTTGGGTTAAAAACCTTTGTTACTTATAAAACTTTAGGTAGGCCTAAAGCGAGCAATGCACTGGAAATATCTAACAGCTCCTGACTGTGACACACCGTGCAAAGCATAAGCACCCGCTTTTCTTCCCGGACAGCGACCCGCAACTTCCTCCTTGCAGCTGTTGCTCGTTTGTCCACATTTCGCCACATCCCTCGTATGAACGTTAGCATCCGTATTTGTCAGATAATCGATACCTTTTCGCGTTGTTGGCAAGTTAAAATGGATTCGGTCGTCTTTAACCTTTCCCATAAGGCAGCCAAGATCGTTAAAGCAAAGAGTATTGATTTTTAAGACAGTCATCAGATCATATCTTCTCGATTGTTTGTCGGTAACCAGGCGTTGTTTCGTGAATGTTGTTTTCAAGATGGAAAACTACGGCAGGACACAATGGAGTAGTCGTGAACGTTTGCTCAGTCTGTCATTTTATCTTTTTGAATTCTTAAACAAATACCCGAGGGTTAACGACTTCTGACGTTGACATTCTTGAGTCTATCACCAGCAGTAGAGGAAATCACGGCCATCACGAAATGCGGCGGGTGGGCTTGCTTGTTAAACGTTCTGCACAAGGTGGTGTAAACAGAAAGCGACCTCGTTCTACGGTTGACCGATGACTGTAATTACCTGAAAATTGTACCGTTATTCACCATCCTAGTAGCGCTGTGTTTTCTGCACTGCAGAATCGTTGTGCTTGTGCAGTCAGTATTGTCACAGGTTTATTATTCAGTTAGGTGGACGGTAAAGTACACCAACTGTATGCACTACTCTTCAGATAGGTGGAAAACAACAAAACTTGTTTTCTGTGCATGTCGGTGATTTGTTTTTTCAAAACTAGTTCTTGAAACATTGCAATAATGCGAGCTCCAATTGCTCTTCACGTTCAGACGTCTATTTCTGGTGAAAGTTGAACATCAAACTGTCAACAACAAGCTCTGGTGTCGCGTTTTCATTAAGCCCTTGTGCCGTCGACATTGATCGTTTCACTTGCGTAGTGATCATGGCTTGAAGTGATCAGCCATCAAAGCAGACCTCACCCTCGCCACACCCAGCACTCGAGTTTTAAGTCTGGAACGCTTAGCGTGTTATGATGGTTCTTTGCGTGCGTGAATAGCAAGTCTCAAGCATGCTGCTGATGCTGTATATAGGGGCAGTGCAGGTGCACAGCTGTGTGGGTGTCATCAAAATGTATCTGGAAGTGTTTCATGAACTAAATGCTGTGGCCAACGATCAGCTACTTGTCATCGATGTTTGATTGATATCAAGCTTCAGATTATTCACCAGAAAGGTTTAAACGAAACTCCAGCAAAACATGTTGCTGGTTTTTGTTGCACCATTTTCATTCTGTATATGTTGCTGATGTACGTGGCTTGAAGCTGCGTAATTGGTATCGTTTGATGTTTCCCGTTTCGACCGTTGATATTCTTCCAATTACTTCCCATAGTATGTACGAGTTGGTTGTTGCAAAGACTAGTGAATAAGGTCGTAGGTCTCAACTAGGCAACATCACAAGCTGGAACTTAAATGCGCAGCGTTGTGAGTTTTGCCTTATGCTAATTGCAATTATTTTGAGTGCGATGCTTTTGATGCTTTTTTCAGAAAAATGTGTTGTTTCGTTGCAGATAATCTCCTTATCGAACAGAACGGATGCGTAAAGTCCTGCAGAGTGGGTTATCACAATGACGGTACCGGCACTTGCGTTCAATGCAAAGATAAAAAATGTGACAAAGGTTTGTATGAAAAGCAATTGTGGGTGACGCGTGTTGTTTGCACCTCAAGTTGCGATCAGGACCAAGTTCTGATTTATGTGAATTCGTTCAAGTTGTGATTTCTACGTTTCGAAAGTTCGCACATTCGATGTTGCAACGAAAACAAAAAGCAAACATCTGCTTTAAGCAATCTATTGCAGCTCATGTACACCTGAGCGTCTACTTCAGCTTTCGTAGTTCCAGAGTTGCGTGAAACGACGTTTTTTTCCCTTGTTTTCGTCAAACGTTTCACGCTACTTTACAAATGAACACGTATTCGCGCCCTACTCGGCATGCGGTAGCCGCCCGTCACCTCGCCCGCGCATCGGAACGTCAGTCCGTGGCAGTGAACATGAAATGCGCTGAGCCTCTGCCCTGCGGTTTCGTTGAAGCAAAAATGCGTGTTGTTGTTTCAATCCTGGCATATTACGCTCGTGCCCAGTCAGCGAGTCGGTCCGAAACTTTGACTCTACCAAGAATGAAAATTGCACTACTGTAATTGTTATGTGTAAAACACTTCGGGAAGCGTGAAATTTAATTGTTCATGGAGTCCGATGCGTTACTGAAGGTTTTCTTCCCTTGTTTTTGATAAATTTGAGTTCTGCAATTTTCACGTTCGGGCAAAGCTTGTGGAACCTAAATTGTGTCTTGTTGATGAGTTTTGGTTTCCCAGAGCGGCAAGCACAGATCCTGGTTTGTTTGCACCAAACGTTCCCATCTCCGCAGCAGTGGTGGGCTCAGTTCACTTGATGCTCGATTACTAAGCGGCCGCGATGTTGGTCTGAACATACCCTGTCATTACATGGTTGTGGGCAACGAATGGTCGGATTTAGGTCGAAATAACTCTTATTGGTTTCTCTCCGGTAGAGTTTAGTTGTTATCAGCGTTTAATCGAGATTTTCAAAATGTTCAGTGTGCGAGGCAGGCGCAATAGTTATGTCAACAACTGCCTTTGCCGGCGACGTGGTGTGTGTGGAAGAAAAACTACCTGCGCGTGTGTGAAATGTTTTGCGTGTAGCCGATGTTTGAATATATTTGCAGAGTGTTTCGGGGTGAAACATTTGGATGGACCCCTGGCACGCGCCACCACAGTTAATGCACGCAATGTGAAGTACTTCAAGGGTTGCAACATCATCAAAGGAAACGTCATTTTTGATTCTTACGTATTCACGGGGTAAGTACTGCAAGTGCTTGTTTGCGTCGTTGATGATTTGAATGAATGTTTTTTCAGTAATTTTGAACAATGTGATTTTGTTCGGCACTAAAATCATGTTTTCCATGCTTCTACTTCTACTGGTTTTATGTTGTAATTTCATTGGTGGATAAGTTTAATGGTGCGTTGCAACGATATGCAAAGGATCCAGCTGACGAGAATTGGACAATTGTTTTGTAGCACGTAGGTTTTTAAGAGCTAGTGGTAACTTATTTCAACACGGTCTCAAGTGCCATGGCACCCGCAGTCAGACTGATATTGAGCAGCCGTTTGGGGTTTGATGAGACGATTGTCTTCAACAAGGTGCGAAATGTTGTCACCTTCGGGCAGTTCTCTTCAGGTGGTGGCTTAAGCACCATCCCCACTGACCCATGATAAAGTGAGGTTCTGTAGTATCAACGTCGTTTAGTACTGCTGCAAATACGCTGCACGTTGTACTTATGAAAGTGGGTGTGTCAAAGAATGATGTGGTTGCTGCCGCCTGCACAATGTTAGTGCCGCAGTAGACCAGGCATTCGTTTCATTCTATGTCAGTTGTGCTTATCAGCGACGATTCTCCATGTTGTATCCACTGCAAATGAAGCGTACTAACCCAGCACTGCACACACGGTACTTTGCCGGCAGTTCGCAAACATGCGCACGTAGCAGCGAAATAAACAGACTCCTCCCCGTCTGATCCTGTTTGCATTGATCCGTCTCCGTCGCTCGCGCTTTTTATCACTTATCGGACGTTCGCCAAAGCAGTTCGTTTCAACGGTGTGTGTATACGAAAAGGCGTTGCTCGTACTATATTTACGAGTCCTGTACGACAATTCCCGGCGTTGTCCGCAGAGACGTTTTACGCAAGACCTTGAACAGCACAGTCGCAGTCCTGTTTCCGGGCACACTGGCCGCGCTGAGTGGGGAGCGTTGTGTTTCCGTGGACAGTGGAAGTGATCGAAGCTTGTAAATTTTCGAAAACAAATAAAAAAGTGCCGAAAAGTCGCCGCGTCGAAGACTCTGGCTGTATCTTTGTTGCAGCAGACAAAAAGACCGCTGATTGGATGATGTCTTCGCCGCGAAGAAGATTTTAAAACACAGGCCTCGTTTATGTCAATGCACTAAGTTTACGATCAAGCCTTTTGTTTTTCAAACATACCCGAGCCTTCTGTGGTTAGTTTTAAGTGGAGTGAGATCGCCAATGTGCCGCTGTACAGCAAACCGACCGGCAAATCAGTTTTGCTTCTGCAATCGATGTTTCCGCGACCTAAAACACGACTGATTGCGTTATGGAAGTGATTATCACGATGAATCATCGCTGTAACGTATTTACAGAGACGACCACACCAACCTGCCACCATTGACAGCTGAAGAGTTGACGGATAGCTTCAAAGACGTCAGGGTCATAACTGGTAAGTGAAGCGCGGTGACGCGTCAGACAAGAAGAGTACCATCTCTTGTTGTCTCAAGTTCTTGGCCATTCTTTGTTGAACTACGACTATTTGCGTCATGTTTGTTATCAGTATTGAAATGAATATCAGCTGTTTTCCTCTTGCAGGATATCTACATATAGTCAGCTGGCCACCAGAACTCAACGATTTTTCGGTGTTCAAAAATCTACAGCGCATCGACGGTGTGGACCTTTTCCAGGCGCTCGCAAGCCTGGTCATACAGGACAGTCTTCACGCCCAGGGACCTTTTTACCTGACACATGTGCGTATCCGCAGATTGTGTGCTATACAGGTGTCTTCCAGGCACGTTGGAAATGCAGCACGAAAGAAAATGCGCCCATGTAAACGGTGCTGTGTATATCGGGTTTTTCTTTTTATATAAGGGGATTTAGTTGAAGGATTACGGATTACTGAGACACTTACCTTTGCTTTCACTAGCTGCACATCATTTTGCTCCAGTAAGAGTTCGAAACGTATGTGGTTTAATAATTAAAATTGTAAAGATACCCTAAACTTTGGTTGGCCTTATTGACCAAGTCATGACTCTGAAAGAAATCAAACGCTGTGGTTTGAAATAGTAATGAACGAATGGGTGTTGGATGGTGGTGGGTGAAAAGCTCTTGGTAGTAAAAACCGTGGTGCAACGTTTCAAAGTTTTATTATTTTGTACTTCCGTTAAGGTTTTTGTTTGCAGTTGCTGGTTTTGATATGAATTTGCTGTGATTATTTTCAGGTGACATCACTTGGATTTACGTCCCTAAAAAATGTGACACACGGCAACGTGTACATAGGCTACCTTCGCAATCTCTGTTACGACCGACTAGTGAACTGGACATCCGTCATTAAAGCTCCAGTCCACTACAGAACTTTCCAGAAGAATGGCGTTCTGTTGAGACGCAACAAACCCGATGATGAGTGTAAGCAAGAAGTGATTCCATTACTGCAACAAAAGCTTGATTATTGCTTTACTACGTTATAGTATACTTTTCAAAGATGCATGAAAAGAAACAGCATGCCGATAACATGGAGAGTTCTCTATATGAAGCCACAAAATTGTGTTTTACTCCGTTTTCCTGTTGCAATGTAAATTGCAAAGCAAACAAAAGTTTTGGATTTCCACCTTTCAGAAGCCAGATGCAAACGTGCCATGCACTTCTTTCTCAACTTGTATGATTGAAACGGTTGTTTACTTTGGTGTTTTGCGACAAGATATCGATGACATCCTTAGTTCGTCCGAACCCGTGCCCGAAATAATCAGCTATTCTTAGCTGGTGCCAACTCATGTCGCGGATAACTTTACTTACCTGCACTCTCGTCTCAACGATCTTAGAAATGCCAGTGTGCAGAGCAAGACCTCCTGCCGACAGGTGTTCTACTGCCACTTGCGTATCAGCTGACAAGGACTGAGTGTCTGAGTAGCCTAAAGCGATACAACTGAGCCAGTTGAATTCGAAGGAAAAGTAGGAGTGTTTGTCAAATCAGTTTCTCAGCAATTACTTAAATATCGTGTTAATAAACATTTCTTGGTTTGCTTGAAAACACAAATTAAGCAGCTTGGTTTGACTTTGTGTAAGTTTTATTGATTTGATAGACGTATAAATTGTTGCAAAAAGCTTGATTCATATTTTGTTGTTGTTGTTGTAGGTTTGAACGTAACTTGTGATGTTCAGTGTATGAACGGATGCTGGGGACCTGGACCTCATCAATGCTTAGCCTGTCGCAACTACTCGTACCAAGGAACGTGCTATGATGGGTGTCGCTTCGAC
>Ga0210059_1005533_pt1 | contig 20328 bp, 12 predicted proteins | sample Ectturendosymbi2_FD_188042 | JGI IMG/M metagenome (GOLD analysis project Ga0210059, IMG submission 188042) | Ecteinascidia turbinata endosymbiont from Florida, USA - Sample 2 (SPAdes) (version 2) | ecosystem: Host-associated > Tunicates > Ascidians > Unclassified | place: Key West, Florida... | reverse complement strand
ATACAGTGACTTGACGGCCATAAGTAACAGGCGACCGTCAACACCGTAAGTAACAGGCGACCGTCAACACCGTAAGTAACAGGCGACCGTCAACACCGTAAGTAACAGGCGACCGTCAACACCGTACTCCCGCAACATCACCCAAAGACTTTCAAGAGGAACCTGACCATATTCTTTCCCGAGGTCGATAAAACATGTGTATAAGTCTTTGGCATGCTCCCAGGATTTCTTGAAAATTTTCTGAAGAGTAGAAATTTTTTCTGTGGTGCTACGGCCGCGACAAAACCACACTGGGTATCATTCAGCTTTGGTTCAAGTATTTTCGCGACATCTTAGCGTACACTCTTCATGGAAAACTTACGAAAGAAATGCCGCGGTTGTTGGTTCATTCACTCCTGTCTCCCTTTTGTGTACGGGGATGATCAATTGCCCATCTTTCCGCACCCTTCCAAAACGCCATGCCACTTGACACACATGAGTCAGCCAAACCATTTGGCGTTCTAAGTTCCCCTAAATCACTATCAAACTTTTCGCAATTGGCTTTAGGCTGGGATTTAGCAGCGGCATCAGAGAGTTAATTGATGCAAAGTTCTAGGGAAGCTTTCATCTGTGCAAAGTCAAAACATCCCGCCTGAATAACTTTGCTCAGTTCTGTCAAGTGAGGTGTCAATGTTGACAAAAGGAAAGCACCATGATGAAATATTTTGTTTTAAATAAGTCGCAGTAAAACAACGCACATTGCATCATTTTTATTTCCTGACAGCTGCTTCACTGCAGCCCAAAAAGTTAAAATCTCACTCCTAGCTCTCATTGTTACCTCACTCGACAACCACTTTGTTTTGCATGCGCGCTGCAACTGCCGACCTTTTGTCTTCGTTGTAGTCTGGTGCATCGCGAGGCAAACCGGTCGAAACGGTCAAACAGTAAAGCACTTCCATAATTGCATTAAAGTGCTTTGGCAGTTTCGTACACCGTACTGTACAAATCTGCGACAGTATAGTAAGAGGTCGAAGCGAGGCGGTGCCCATGACAATGCACAGATACCAAACTTACAATTTTCGCTTCCAACTTTTACTCCAGAAAATTGTGTGGGCCTATAACATTGCAGTCATCTGTTGCAATAGCCATGTGCAGGAAAACTTGCTTTCCTCCAATCGTTTTACTTCAATACAAAGCAAAACCATATCTAGGCTTTCAGAATTTAGGGCGTCATTGCAAAATTTTAGGGTGTCATTTTGACACCCAAAAACGGCTTAAAAAAACACTGGTCCAAATGTTGCCCCATATCCTGGATACGCAATAGGTTATGTCTCACTTTTGCTGATTAAACTTCTAAAAAATCTCACGTTTTACTGCGTAACAGTTCTGGCTTGGTTTGGTAAAAGAGAGTACACTGCAGATAGGAGCTCTGTAACATTCAAGGTTTGATTAAAGATTTTCTTTCGGTAGATGCTGTGATATTGGGTCAGTTATATTTCGTGGCTTATCATGACATCACAAACTTCATTGCTGTGCCACCTATTGCAAATGTTAATGGTCATTTGCGTTGTAAGTTGCAGGAAAGTTTCATTTGAAGTGATATTTGCAAAATGTTACAAATTTAGGTTGCAAGTCATAATTGATGCGTTAGCATATTTTGCAGAAACGTGACTATTTTTCAAAGATGGTGACCATGGTTGAACTATAGCAGGTTTTATACAACCTTTATTTGTATTTCAATCTTTGCACTATAAATTTGACTTTCAGAAACGCTTTAACAACTCCTGGAGTGGGCTCACCCACTCCCAGGGGTTCACGTCCCCTTAGGGAACCCCCTCAGGGAACCCCTGTTCTAAGATCAGTTGTAAAGTAAAAAATTAAAGAAAACGTTTGTTCGCTTATAGATTGGGAAAATTTTCACATTCTTATATAGGATATTAAAGCATCCGCCTGTGTTCCTACTAGCTTGGACTACTGGCGGTCACAGTGATTGAATTTTAGAAAATTATGGTAGCCCTACATATGCGACGTAGACAAATGGGCCTCGACTCGACCCAGGGAAAGATAGGGAAAACTAATTGAGTTCAGGATTGCTAAACTTGAATTATAAGCATCCTGTAAACAGAAAGCTGCAAGAAAATCAGGTTTTCAGAAAGCTGCAAGAAAATCAGGTAAACAGAAAGCTGCAAGAAAATCAGGCAAACTGCGGATAGCCCGCATGTTTTTTGTGTGGCTGTTCTGGCAATATCTCAAATTAATAGCGAGTTGTCGCCCATATTTAATGTTTGTTTCATTTATCAATGTGTTTACACGATTTCGTTATTCCACTTTGCATTACCGCCAAAACGTGTCTTGAATTGTCTTTCCGGCTTTTTCCACTGCCCATTACAGTCTGTTGTAAACCACGTGATCGCCTGAAACAGAAACCACCCGAATTGCGGAGAGTTTTTTTGTCAATCAGTGGCCGAATGGCCGTTTACGAACGGGTTTTAACGGTTTTGTAGCTGTGCTTAGTGGAGGGGTTATAATTGGGCTCAATTTTCTAAACTTGAGTTTTGATCTTAGCAGCAGTATGTAGTTTTTCTATTTTGTTTCAATGTCGACTTTTGCGCATGACTGACGGTGTGTAACACATGAAACTAGTTTCCTTACGCAATAACTTGCGATTGATTCGCTTGGTGTGAGTCACTGCTGTGACTATTGCTGAATGGTGGGTGCAAGCTTGAAACATTGCAAGAAGATGGGAACAGAACCAGGCAGGAGACTGCTCGAACAGCGTGCTGCAAAGCTAGAGCCTGTAATTGCTGTTAACGATTTCGTAAGGTTAGTTGCCAAGGAGTCTACGCGATTTGATATAGGTCATTTTTTGTAGGAAACTTGCATTCTTTACCGAACTGATTTGTATTGACAAAACGGATTTTGCGGCTCGCTGGTGTTTTTGATTTTCTGAAAATGACTCGTCTGTTGAACAAGTTTGCCTAACCCTGGTATATGGCAAGCAGGGAACAGGTTTCACCAACCGCATCAGACTACCAGTTGGTCAATTGTGATGTGTGATTTACGAGATTTTGACAGGAAAATGAACATGTTTTGATAGTCATACTCAGATCAGAAATTTTGTGATTAAAAAAAACTCGTTGCAAGTTGAAAAAACTTGCTCCAGGTGCAATTCCACATGAAAACCTTCAAAATATGAAAATATTTTGTCTGAAGATAAAACAATAGTAAACTCTTTTACAGGAAACTACTCTTTCAAAATATAAAGGCCCTTTTTCGCAAGGTTCATTTTGAAGTTTGAAATTCCTTAACCGTGCTTGCAGTTGAAAACAGCATATAATTTGCACAGAAACAGTTTACCAGACCGTGATTCTTTTCCGCTAGCACAAGGCGATCAGGTACTGTACTCACCCAGACACATAGCAGTGAGCCGCGGTCATGACGTGGTTAGCTGTGATCAAAGATCCACCACAAAAGTGACTTCCTGAGCTGCGCTGAAGAGTTGCCTGAAAGTGGAAACATACTCGTTTGACATAAAAATCCACGCATCTAACAGTTCTCCTTTGTTTTCAATAACCATCTGATTTTCATTTTGCTGGTTCCCCAAGCATCACACATCGCCACCTTCAGCGTTCCAAGTCAGAGTAAGTGAGTGCTCGAAAGGAAGTCCACACTTGAACATTATTAAATTCAGACAGCCATTTTCAAAGTAAATGGTGAAGGATAGCAAAAATGGCCCTCTTCCTTCTATCAATTTCTCTCGTTTTCAGAACAAATCAGAGAGACGTGTTGGACTGCACGGTATCATATTTCTTCCAGCAAGTTGCAAGGAACAAGGATGTTTGTTAAAACAACTGTTTTATCAAACTTGGTTGACCTCAACACCAAAATGTAGTTCGGATATGTTTAATTAGAGTGGCAGGAAAGGGTAACTTTTCACTGCTTCAAGTGACGGACTTAAAAAAAGAATGGTTAACGATTAAGCTAAAAAACGTTATATAATGTCTGATCAATATGAAATGAAAGTTTCCTTTCGTAGCAAATGAAAAGACTTTGATCAATTTTCTTGTGAAACCAAACAAAGGGCTGTTTTTTGCATCAGTCAGTCTTTTCAAACGAAAAGAGACGCTTTTGCGACGTAAGTTTCTGTGTTTGTATATTCAGTCACAACATCTTGTGTCTATTAGAATCACCTGCCACGGGAATTCCCCAGGACTGGCATCTGTTCCCCCAACAATACGTTCGTTGTGGAAATCTCTGGGTATGTCCTTCAGGTGACTGACCGAAGGTGTTCTGTGCCCTGTAAAAGAAAAAAGAGCCTGCATTGAAATAATCAGATTTTTAAATAAAAAAATTATTCCGAATCCGATCAGATTTAACTAAATCGGAGGCGATTTAGCTAAATCGGAACAGATTAAGCTAAGGCGGAGGCGATTTGGCTAAATCGGAACCGAATAAATGTAAATATACTGTGCTGACTGCTTACGTTGAATGGCTCGGAGATAAATCTGTTTGATTTAGCATCTGTTCAGATTCAGCTAAATCTGTCTGACGTGACTATTTTTTCTTAGCGATGGCCTTTAGCAAAGTCTCCAGCTCGTTGCTGACCAGACCTTGAGCAGAGGCGTCGCTGACAGGAAGCAGGGGAGCCAACCGCACCCCTTTGCAAGCTAAATGTAAAATCAGTGTCCCCATTCAGTTTATATTTCGGTGTTTATTATTCTTTGGTTTTCACCAGGTTGTTGCTTTTTTGCGTTTTTCGCAGTGTTTTCCGGTATTTCTAGTTTTGGTGTAGACATCCGCATCCAGATTCACTATCGTTTCTCAACGTTTTCTGAGTATTGGCAAGTGGGCCCCTTCAGCCAAGTCCCCCCTTGTTTCAAACCTGTAGCTACGCCACTGACATTTATTAATTGTTGTCGCGCTTTTTTCCGAGTTCCGCATTTCTTTGCGACTCTTGTTTTGTTCTTTCGAGGTGGTGGAGAGAATTGTGGAATTCTGTTTTTGGTTTAACGTAAACCTATGAAGTCAGGTTTTCACGCACCCAAGACATAAGGTACCGCAGTGCAAGGCTGCGTCCCAATTATTTTAGTTAGTAATGCAACTACTGCAATTTGTTTTTGCTTTCTTGTTGTGGATCTGAATCAAGCGTCAGGAAACTACTGCATGTGATCTGAATTTAAAACAGTTTTTTTTAAGGAAAATGTTAGGTACCCGGTATGGACCTGTAGGGACCCGATTTCTCTGATTCTAGGGACCCAATTTTTCTCATTCTAGGGACCCGATGATAATTTTATCTGATTCTAGGGACCCGATTTGCACTTCTAGGGACCCTAATCAGGTCCCTGAAACACCTTAAAAAACCCTGATTTAAAATATCCGAATGGTTCCCTTAAGTGATGTACTGACCAAGAGTGTTAAAAGAATTTTAGCTTAATCTATCGCATAACTACGATAGGCTAAAGTTAACTGTGTGTATATTTTTAATTCCAAACAAAAACTTCCTACATGTTAAAGAACCTCTTCAGGCGAGCATATTTTTATGTCCACCAATCGTGTACCTACGTTACTTCGAAAAACATAAGCTCGAATGGATTGTCTAAAAAGTATTCTAATGACACGCATGACTTTTCCCAGAAAAAAAGCATTTAAACAACATGCAACAAGTGGCCTCAAAGTTTCCGAATTATTTAGATTTTTCTGGGAGTTTTCAACATACAACAAACCTATTGGGCATCAAAAAAACATTTGTCCGCGTTTCGATCTGAAATCTTGCGCGGTACGATTCACTCGACGTAAGTCTTTATAAATTGAATAAAAATCGCAGTTGAAAGGCCAGCAGCAGCAAGCAAATCATCTCACCTGATGCGAGAGCAATGAGGGCAAGGAAATAGAAAATCATCTTTTTCGATTGGATCTTGCTGCGAGTTTCCAACAGAAATGTACCCCAGCTTGATGCAGAAGCATTTTTATACAGTTCTGTGTTTGCTTAGTTAGCGAACAAATGTAAATTTACTGCGCTGATAAGATCAACGTTGTGAGAACATTCATGCATTGGTCAGGTGTTAATAGAAGACCGTGTTTTCTTGGTCTTGTAGCCGCCTGTGACATTGCGGCCATAACAAGCGTGTGCTCAAAGGTTTTAAATTGAATATTTTTGCTTCTCTTCTTCAACACATTGCTATTAACGAAGAAAACCCGCGCCCAAACATAAAACACCCATTTTCAAACTGTACAACGTAGGAGGCATACAAGGGGAATAACCTAAACAATCACTAAAGGTTTTTGGACAAATTGCCATACTCTGCCTAGTGCCTAACTAGAAGGTACGTGAAATTCTTGGGTTTGCGCCATTTGAGTCTGAGCTTGACTTCATGTTTCTAATCACGTCTTACATTTACTGAAAAATGGAGCTGATTTCCAAACGCAAAGTGAGATTACGGCTTCAAATTGCTGCAGCAAAACGCAACTTACCGTATTTCTTCGAGTATAACACGCACTCGTATACAGTATAACGCGCACCCTTAATTTTTGAATGAAAAAGCTGTTGAAGACATGTGGCTGTAACAAAACATTTATTGATAACATACGGTACACTGGTAAAGCAAACTGCCAGTATAAGCACAATTCCCAAATGAAAATTACAGTTTAAAACCGGATTCATCATCAGATTCACCAAACAGTTGTTCGAACTCTTCTTGAGTTACGTTTATATCAGTGTCCAAAAAAAATAAAAATAGAGCGTGCTGATGAAAAAATCGTGTATAACGCGCACCCTTAATTTTTGATTAAAATTCCGTACAAAATTTTGCGCGTTATACTCGAATAAATACGGTAAATAGCCAAATACCGATGGGGGAAAGTATGTATTGGCAAATTATAAGCTGCATTTTTTGAGAAAGCATGGATAGAAGCCAATAAAAGATGTGAAACAAAGAACTCGAACAAAGGAGGGCGAATATGACTTAAATAACGCGGAATGTGAAATTGGCAAAGCAGAATTTAACTAATTCTGTAATGAGATTTTAAACTGGAAATAGGATGGCGACATCAAAAGATCCTTTTATTTGAAACGTTTGTTCTTGTGGGTCTCTCAACTCTTCGCGGCACAATTTTTCCTACACGAAGCATGATACAGACACATGCTTTGTAGACTGATGGAAATAATTTATTTTCGCCTATTATGCTTAGAACCCCTTTTGGTCTGACCTTAATCAGTGCCGGATTAAGGTAGCGCGGGGCCCGTAGCATTCCAAGAGCGCGGGGCCCCAAGTTAAAAAAACACATCTGAACATGTGTGTGGGCAAGGCATCCGTGTTTCTAGCTTTACTCTCTGTATGCTCCATCCAGTTCGCATCGTGGCATGGCAGTCTGAATGTATCTTTCAGGCCGCCAGTGTTGCCAGATGGTTGTGACCTAAATCTGCTAAATAATGTCACAAAAAACTGTTAGATTCTGTTAAAGGTCTCGTCCCAAATTTTCAGCTAAAATCTGCTAAAAGCAGTGAAATTCTGTTAAAAACTGTCATTTTTAATATGATTAAAAGAAACCTATTAAGTTATACAATATACTCATTTTTCGTCTTGCACTCGCTCTCAGTATGCATGCGCTGTAAATGCTGGTTTTGGCGAACACACTTCTCGGCCTACAATTTTCTGTCTGTCAACATGTTGACTTTTTGAGCAATGTAACTGTAGCTTGCCTCATTTTTTGTATGACACACAGTTCTTGACGATCTCTTTCAAATGGTTGCATGTTTTTATACAGCAGAATAATGCTCAGCGATAAACAATCTGAGCATAGCTTCAGCCCTACAACTTTCTAAGTCTGGTCTTTTTAACTTTGCGTTACATTAGGGAGCTTGCAAAACTTCTTTAGTATTATCTGAGTGCTTTTGCTACCAGTTATGCCTTTTATGCTCACATTACTTCGCTATGATTGCATTGTTACAAACTTCGAAAAAGGTTTTTTGTTGAATCAGCAGGATAGGCAGCACGCATTGAGCCAACTTTTGCAGTAAGTTCTGAATCTTGCAACCACATATGTCGAAACTTTTGGCAGCTTCGGTTTACCAGGAAGTTTTTTTACCAGACAGTCCTACTTACTTGGGTAGAGTAACTGAATCACTTGGAAATATCGGGTCGTGGGATAAAAAAATATTCTACCAATGTTGCCTTTCAACCTAACGCGCTCACTAACCACACAAGCAAATAATTTAGGCTTCACCAAGCTATCTAATTAATTACTTGTTATCATGATACCATCATCTGCTTGAAGCAGCTTCTTTGCATCATAATAAAAATTCCAAATAATTGCAGTTGTGCTTTGTCCTGGTGTTACCCAGTGGCGGTTCTAAGGGGGGGGCTGGGTGGGCCATGCCCCCCAGATTTTTGGCTGGCCTCCTGCTTGGCCCCTCAGTTTTGTACTGAATTTCACGTTCAAGTTCATTTGATTGACATATACAGCAAATAACTTTCAGCCAGCAAAGTTTTAAACGATTTGAAGACTTTCTGGCGACGGTTCTAACGATATTCACAATCCTATGTTGGGTTTGACAGGGTTAATCATGGCAAATCAATCTTCATTACAACAGAAAATCACTATGCAGGAGAGACATTTATGTTGGCCCCCACTTTTTTCCTTGACCCCGCAGTGCGCCCCGCCCCAGTTTTTTCATTGTAGAATCGCCACTGGTGTTACCCAGTTAAAAACGTCATGAAGAAGATAAGTTTATTTTTTGAAGAAGAAATAAAGTTTTCATCTTGAAAAACTCTTAGAATAGGTTTTTGGTCAGGTACTTGTTACCTGCTAAACCTGCCAAACGGTTGGTAAAATCCTTCTAGAAAATTAGCTAACTGCTAGATTGAAAATTTTACAGCTAACAGTGAGAAAATCCTGCAAAATTTAGCAGCAAATCAGCTAAAATGGCAACACTGCTGACCGCAATTTTGTGCCTTTTGTTACGAAACTGTACAAAAAGAATCAAACAAGAATTTCTGGATACAGACAGCGTTCAATTGAAAACCTTCGCTTACTTCTTATGGCAAATTTAGGAAAATACTGACTTCTTGTCTTCTTAGACTGAACAAATTTTTATATATAATGTAACAAATAAGATTTATTGCAGAAGACCGCAGGGCCCGTAGCAATTGCTACATTTGCTACTATTGTTAATCCGGCACTGACCTTAATGGCATGTTTGGATCAGGAGCGTGCTGTCCGTTATACGTGGGTATGTTGGTGTAGTTTGAGCTCTTTCCGCTGTTTTCATCATGCGCTTATGCTTTTGCAAAGCTGTTGATGTTGAAAGAATGAGCAGAATTCCAACTTCATTGATTTTCATAACTGTTAAAGTGTACTTGCTAGTCTAGTTTGACCACAAGGTTGTGTAGCCTCAAAAACCATGAATTTAATTAAGTCCGTAAACTTTAAAGAAGTGCTCTTGTTTCTTTTATTACTGCTTCGTCGTATTGCAGTGTATAGGAGGAAAAGAACGATTTCAGAAATTAAACAGTTATTTGTTATTTCGCATTTTCGCGTAACGGGAAGATACATTTGAAACCAACAATACTGCAAATTGAGCAATTTCAAACCAGCCATTCATGGTGGTGGCTGTCATCAAAACTGCATAGATTTTGGAAACACAATATTGTAAAGGAAAAACACCTCCACCTCGCATGTACAGCTTCTAAACCAGTGGTTGTCAACCCTTTTTGCATTGGTACACCCTTTTAAACTTGTTAGAAAACCTGTACACCCTTGACATTGTACTAAAATTTAGTGCTGTCAAGTGTAAAATGTAAGCAATTTTTACACTGTAAAAGCCGCTTTCTTAGCAGATTTTTGTGTGTCACTGCTCAGCATTCCTGAATACCGAAATCTCACCCAATAAGCGATTTACGTTTTTGATCGCGTGCCAGCAACCTACCTTTGCGAGCAAGGATTTTCTGATCTTGTTGAAATAAAATGAAGAAACAAACTTAATCAAGGACTCTGTCTATGGAAAGAAATCCTTTCTCAGCAAAGAATCAGACACTTCAAGATCTTACAGAGTGTATATTTCGCCTACGATGTGGCATTATCTGCTCTTATTCAAATAGAACTCAATCGAGGATGTTGATCCTCTTATGAAAAGCGCCCTTGAAACAGGGTTAAAACCACATTTTTCACACCTGACGGTTGAAATTCATCGGGAGCAATCACAGTAAATGAGATTATTTCTTTTTTTAACCATACTGGGTGTTGTGCAACTTCATGAGCAGGATGATTGACTTTCAGTAATTTTATTGTTAAGAACAATCTCCTGACCTGACCCCTGGTTATATTCTTAAATTAAACTCTAACCACAAATTTTCGATTAATCATGCAGTGAGCTGAAACCTAGGTTTCTTTCCGCTGAGACATTTCGGTCATTTCTCCAAAATAGCTTAAAAGTTTTGGTCATTTGTTATATTGGGACACTTTTTTATGTCTGAAAATGGCATTATGACCAAATTGACCATGATGACCAAACTGACCAACGTTTTTTCGGTCATTTTAAAAAACTTCCGTCTATGACCGAAAAATCCTCAAAAAACAAGTTGAAACACAGTCAAGGGAAATGTTTTTGCTTTTTCAAACAGTTCAATTAGTAGTTCGTTGCATGGCTGCTGTTCCGTTGGTAGCAACTGCCTTATACTTCTTCCAATCAAATCCATGACTTTCAATGAACTCATGCACTTTGGCGAAGATGGCTTGAGCAGTTGAGCAAACTCCCATGTTAAAGACAGCACAACTCATTAATGGTTTTTGTTTCCTGATTGGCAAACCAACAACACAAAATCAACTGAACCTCTTCTGAAATATCTGCTATTTCATCGAAATGAATATCAAACAACTGAGCTTTCTTCAGCTTGTCATGAAGTTGTTTCAACAAATCTTCAGAAATATGAAGACATCTACGTTTAGTTGTATTGCTTAATAGTGGAATTTTTCTTACTTTGGAAACGGCCTTTTTTTTCTCCATGGAAACGGCTATTTTCCTCCAACGACAATGACATTCTAGAGATGCTTCAAAGATTGCATTTGACTTACTTTGATGAGTAGAATGCTGTGACCTCACACATTTTTGAGATGTCCAGTAGCCAAATTACTTTTATGAAATACGGTTGTATAAAATAGGCAATGCCCTGAAGGATACAGGTTCAGCATTTCGTCTTTTGTGTGACAAAACCCATACAGGATGCAAGTATCGCTCTTCCATTCGTGCTTCTTAACAATACAAGCCTTTTTCTCTTGAATAACTTTCTTTATAACTGTACACTGCTAAATCTCGACCTTACTCCCAGAAAAGTGGGCTACTTTGCACTCAGCATGTGGCTTGCTGACATCCATACTCTCACTTGGTTCACTGAAGTATTTCCTTTGATAGTTACTATGCTCTTTTTTACAACTACCTTTCGCTATTACATTTTTCTTTAAAAAATTGCGCATGTCAATGTTCTTTGAAGATCAAGAAGGAACTTACTGCAATACCTTTCAAAAGTTCAAGATGATAGCAGCTTAAAATCTGAACTGAAAAAATGCAAATTTAAAATTAACATAGAGGTTACTCACTTCCTCTTGGTATAAGTTCTCCCTTAGCTCCAGCTAACTGCTTGAAAAGTAATGTGGAAAATATTGTTACGTGTCTTACTACAAAACAATAATCATTGCAGAAAAAGCATGGTTGGTACAGCTTACAAAAAATTCAAGCTGGAGCAATGGCTCCCAGACTATTCTTACAGGCATGCTCCCGAATGTCGCATTTATAGAAAAAAGAATACGTGATGGTCATCTGACCAACATTACATACAAACAGGCGGGAAAAGACAGACAATGCATCCCGCCCGATAGACGCGGTTTTAAAATCTGTGAAAAGTTAATATATCTGCGCTGGAGCAAAGGACATATGTGGGACAATGTGACTGTTCTTGAAGAGCACACATCAGGTACACCCCATAAAGTTGGTACACCCCTGGAAAATTCTGGTACACCCTGGGATGTACGATACACCCGGTTGACAAGCACTGTTCTAAACCTTACTTTGTTGAAGTTGTTTCATGATACATAAACACTGACATAACAAATATTCCTAGAAAATTTTGCTTAATGGCTCATGTAGCCTACATGCTGCAATGTCTGTTAAAATTATAGAAAATAAATCTTTCTCACCCGTGATCTCGAAGAAATATCCATGATACTTCAATTCAGTATAATTAACATTTTGGTCCATCCCGCTATTCAGCTTCTAAATTATCAAGACGATTTGTAGGAACGCTGGTCAAAATCAAGCCCGTAACCAGCTTGGGACACCTGGGGGTCGAAGATTTTTCTGAGAAGGGCCCAAATTTTTTAAACTATGTCCAATACTTTTGAAGTATGTCCAACACGTTTTTCCAGGGGGGGTGAAAAATTTTGCAGCGGGGGCGAAGCTCCGCGCCCCAGCTAGTTACGGGCCTGGTCAAAAGACAACAGTCAGCGAAAAGCAGGGAGGCAGATAAGCTTGTGCAGTGTGTTGTACTAAGGATAACTAAGAAAAGTTGCGTATTTGCTGAAAAAAGGAGTCAATTGCAGTGAGTCGTTATTTTGGTGCAAGTTTGTTTTTTCTCAACGAGAGCAATAAGACGTTTTTGAACTGCTGAAACAATCAAATCGAATACTTGGTAGTTAATTGCGACGTTTTTACGCCTCCAAATTATTAGATTTTAGCCAAAGTGGCAAAACATGAACTGTTCTCGAGACAAAGTTAAACAATTACTATCGAGCGCACCCAAGCAGTTTCAATATGTAAATATGTTTAAACACAGCCGGTCAGTATCCCAGACAGTCTATCAACATCACGAGATGGCGAAAGTAAAGCAAATTTGTACAGATGCTGTTTTTCCCATTTCTTTCACCCAGTTCATGTTTGCTTGCCACGTGTAGGCTTATTTATATTTTTGAACCGACCTGCAAAATGCCGTTTAAAAATTGACGCTTTTCCATTTGTCATTACCAGCTGATTTCAAAGTAATGTGAAGTTGCAATGGCCTTCTTATAAAATAAGCAAATCAAAGGATCAAACCTCTTTAATTTTTGCTTTTTTAGAATCAAGATTCGAGTCTACAAGTAAATGCACGGAAGAAATGCACATTTGCATGCACGCCAACACATTTGCATTCACGCCAAGTGCTTACCATGGGCATCAGTGCAAAAATGCTTTAAGCAAAACTGAGAAACGTTTCAACCATAGCTGGCGGAACCGGGGGGACCACATGGGCCTAGGCCCTCCACTTTTATTTCTGGGGGGGCCTGGCCCTCCCACTTTTCACTTTCGAATTATGTCTAAATAAGTTTAAGTAACACAAATAATATTGGGTCCATTGTTAAAGTAAATCGTTTAATGAACAAAATGTGGCAAAATTTTGTCAGTATTTTGTCAGTATTATTTGTAATATATTATATGTAATTTGGCAGTGAATTTGGCAGGATGTGGTCATGTTTGGCAGAATACACCGTGCCCGGTCTGTCACCTTGTTATGACTTGCTTACCGCATTGGTGTTGTTGAACAGTGTTGCCAGATGGTGTAATACAACACAATTTTTACAATATTGGTGTAATTTTACATGCTTGTGTGCATGGGCGTCGGAAGGACTTTTTCCACTGGAGCACAAGTGGATTTTTCCAAACGTTTTTCTCAGGGGAGCCAAAAGTGGTGACATTTGTTTTTTACCACTCGAAACTAAGAAAACAGCCTTTTTTCCTGAAGTTTTCAAATTCCTACCCCTCTTCCCACATCCTTGCTTGTGTGTAGGAAAACGTTCGTGCTGCACCACTAAGAAATTGGTGCAATTTGAAGCGTTTCAACACCATTCTAAATAGTGAAATTTTGCTGAATCTTACACAAAAAATGAAATATTTCACAGATCAATTTCAATTGTGTTTTTGTTTTTGCATTGGCAACACCAAACAGCCATATTTACTTCTGCATTAGCAACGCAATCGGCATCCTTACAGCAGACCTCTCGCTAGTTGATGCATATTTCATATGCTTTGTCTTGTTTTTGCATTCCGGTATCTATTGCAGTTGTAGAGTGAGTATTCAGTCATGTTACTTCTGTGTTCAAGATGTGGAAAAGTTGTGATTTTGAATGTGTTTAAGATAGGTATCAATGCTGTGTCATTTTTGTCTGTTTTTTATGCTGTGTTCTTGGCGTTTTTAACAGCCCGTGGCGACTCCGGCACATGGGCTCCTCGGGCTTAGCCCGAGTCTTCGATTACAAGTTATATCGGAGAACGCGAGCTTGCTTTGTATATTTATGCCGCCACCCACGATCCCACTTCACTAACTTGTTAACTCGGCCTCTTTTGTTTGGACCTTGTCAGTTATCACTGTTCATACATTTGCGTTCCATTTCTGGCCTTTCGCGTTCATGTTGCAGGTGACCTGAACAAAACAATATCGTTCGTAGCTTTACTCGGGCTCAAGCGTTAGAGTCCGAGCTGCCCTATGCAATTAAGTATTTTTTAAAACATAAATCATATCGGAATTAATGTTTTTTGAAGCAATGGATTTGTATAGAATATTGGATTTGAAGTCTAATCCAGGAAACAGTTCCCATTTCGAGATGAATTTCAAACGAACAATAAATTGTCCAGCAACTCGGGCTAATATGAATGAGCCTAGTAAGCTGAAGACTGACCGGCGTTATCGTTGCTCTGTGATGTACGTTACTCAACAATGGAGAAGTTATCACGAGAACTTCTCATTTATCATTACGTAGCTAACGTCTCAGAGTAACACTAATGCCAGTCAGAATGAAAGCAAATGGAAATTTCAGTGGCACAAGCGTCGAACGGTTTTATTCAGTCAGAATGAAGGCTGATTTATCGTACGATGAGCCCGAGAGGCGCTGTTGACCTGGGTCGCCCCTGCAACAGCCTATTTGGATTTCATGTAGTTCACCGATGCGCTTTTATAGTGGTTTAATTTTATCGAAAATCGTGTAATTTAGACCTACATACGGCGTATAGATAATGACCTAGTATTTCAATGCTTGTGACGTCACAGTTGCCAATTCAAACCACAAAAATTTTCTACAGTTTTTGACGTGCGTTTGTGCCCTCCCACTTTGAAAAAGGTTCCGCCACCCATGGTTTCAACACCTGAAGTATTGCCGTATCTTTTTCACTTGACTAATTTATTGACTGAACATGTTTGTGGTACACATCCGCAAATTACGCAAAGTTGACCCTGTTATGATAATCGTTATGATAAATCCGCGTGATGAAAATATTGTGGAAAACAGATGGGAAACAGCATGTAATGATTCAAACCCTGCGTTGTGTTTCACAGACATAAAGAGTGGGAAGCAATCTTCCCAATTCTCGAGCTGACAATTCATATTGAAGGTAAAGCTTACAACAGAAAATATTAAAAAAAGGAGGATCATCACAACTTTTCACCACCATTTAATCCGTGCAGGGCCTGTCGAAACTAGAGCGAAGGATTTTTCACCGACCGGCGCCGAAACACAAGTGCTTGTAAAAAAGGACAGATCACGTCAAACGAGGGCCTGGGGAGCTCGCACGCTAAAATTTATCTTCGTCACGTAAAGCATCGACGCGGATTAGCTTTTGCGCACATCATTAGCCAAAGATTCTCATGGTTACGCCATGGATTCCTAAATTCCCGAATTGCGTTGTCACTTCCACACTCTAGTTTACATTGGCACTGCTTCTGAAACCATCACCAGTGGTGAAATGCTCTGTACTTCCACCCAGTGTCACACGTTTTTGATATAAGACGACACTGGTCAGAAAACACATCACAATTAATTCCATTCTGTTTGAAAACAACAAGCGTCATTACAGAAATTTGTTTATGACGACACACACCCGTGGTTGCTCACATCCTGCGTGAAATTTAGTCAGACCGCGGTTGTGGTGTTGAGAAATTCATTTCGAAACTGAGAAACAGTCTCAGAAATGATCGAAGATTGATCTTTCGTGCATTTCAGTGTGAGATGAAACTGGCTCAAGGGCGTACACAAGGGGGTTGGGGTTAAACGCCCTCCCCTGAGCTTGATATTTCACTAAAACTTTATTACCTGCGCAAAGGAGATTAATTGTTTTCGCATGCTTTTTGCTTCTTAATTTGTCGACTTGTTGAAATATTGTACCACGGAATGAATTTGCATATTTGCATGCAAATTTCAAGGAACACTGTAAATGGGCCAACAAGTGATAGTTAGGTTTTGCTGGGAATCTGGGTTATCGTCTGCATCCAGAAACCATCTCACCACTCTTTGCAGACCTTTCGTCCACTACATTTGTTTAAGATTATGTTCCGCGATAGTTCACTGATCACTTTATCCGAAACAATTGTCTTTGATTTGTCTGCTATGGCTGCATCAACGCATGCGCTGACCCCATTGGCTACATTACTAATTTCTGTAGCATGATAAAACTGTTGCACGAGCTCAAGAACCGCAGTTGCTAACATAGAAGCATTCAGGCATTTGATAATGTTTCAGCAGGGAAAAAGAAAAACAAAAAATTTGTTGGACTTCTATACATAGCAAAAACTTGAAAGTTTTCTTGCGTACTTTATGCGCATTCTCAATTCTCGTGTAGTTTAGCAAAATTCGATCTTGCAAACGGGGGGTGCGTCAGACAGCCCAGTCGCACACTTTTTATGCTCCACTGCTCTTATTCGACGAGACATTAGCGCAGCCTCATTTTGCAGCTGTAAATTGCTCTTACGCAGTGGTGGATGTGATTTACTCCTCTGTTTTAACACGCAGCGTGATATTTTTGCAGTTATGAACTGCTGTGCCGTAGGATTGAGTTTATTTCCTCCAATATCCTAACCTGGAAAGCTGATAGTTTAGGCCAGCGCTCTTCAACCGGTGTGCACGGTGCACTCTAGGGTGCACCAAAATATGCGTGGGGTGCAACACTAAGAAAGGGTTCACGAAGGTGCCTCACAAACTTGTCACACTAAACAGATAATTTTTATGAAATCTTTCTGTTAGAAAAATGAACCATTAGCCAACCAATGACATTCAGAATTTAACCGAGAATTTGCACAATCTAAAGTGTGGTGCACAAGCATCACACCATACCAAGCTAATTGTAATTAGATGATTATAATCATCTGTGCAACAAATTTCAGGTTAAAAAAACGTTCATGCTACATAAGACCTGTTTCGGTGTAAGAAAAGTATCCTGATACTAAATTTGACCTTTATTTCTCTAGATTAGGTACCGTTTTCGTGTACTATAAATCAAATTTTATTATTATTGGTTACGAATGAAAAACACAGAATTGTCAGTTTAAACAACATTTGTCCTCTTAACCCTCTTGTGAAGAGTGTCATCCTCCCTTTTTATATTCCAGCAGTAGTCTGCCAACATGCCAGGGTTCCATTTTTCTTCAAAACGTTTCTCCATCCACTGGCGTAGCCAGCCCAAAAATTTGGGAGGGGCCAAATATTTAGGGGGGGAAATGTTTGATTTTAGGCGAATAACGCTATTTTGTTTAGAAAAACGCCTCTCAAAGCACAAAATGACTATATTTTCTAAAAATTTGGGGGGGCCAAAGGCCCGTTTGCCCCCCCCCTGGCTACGCCTATGTCTCCATCACTGAAATATCCTGATGGAATCTCTCACCATGTTCATCACTCACATCACCAAGATTATCCGTAAAAAATCCAAATGAGAGTGGAGCACATGAACTTTAAGAGACATGTTGCATCCCATATCATGATAATGACGCAGCAGATCATTCACAACTTGCACAAAGTCTTCTGAACGATGTTTATCACAAACTTTCTTGAATGACTCAAAGGCAACTTTTTCTTTTCTCTTGAGATGTGTGTTGAAAGTTTCATCAAGTACAATTTGTCGAATTTGGGGACCTATGAAGATACCTTCTTTTATTTTAGGTTGACTTAGGGAAGGGAACTTTTCTGCAAGATATGCAAATGCGAAGGAATCCTTGTCCAGGGCTTTCACAGATTGCATAAACAAACCGAGTTTAATATGCAAAGGTGGTGAATGGATTCTATCGCTTTGCAGAAGTGGTCTGTGCTCGGTGTTATGTTTTCCTTGCCCAGTTTTTTCTCTAACGGTCCAATGCATACATGCATAATGTTCAGTTCTTGCTCTGGAGTTCCATAAGCACAGGAAACAGCAAAATTTAGTACAGCCAGACTGAAGGTCGGTAAGCACGGCTACAACCTTGAAATTTGCACAAATATGCCATTTATGGTCATTTTATGCTCATCAAAAATTGTTTTTTAATTTTCATATGATTCTTTCATGGTTGCGCTGTAAGCTGTGGGAACAGATGGCAGAGTGTTACGGTTGTGTAGCAAAACAGCTTTGATGCTTTTCTTGGATGCATCTAAGAAAAGTCGCCAGTTGGTGTCATCATATGGTATTTCCAGATGTTCAAAAAGTTCAGCAATGTCATTACAAAAGCATAAGTCATCTTTGACGGTGAACAATGCATGCAGTTTTTGTGCACGTTTTCTATACAATGTTATCTTCACTACTTTTCTAAGAAGATTACGTTCTTTAAGCCTTGATGTCAGAAGCTCACTTTTGTCTTTGGTTAAAGAGAGATCTCTGCATAAGTCATTTAGAGCCTATTGAGAAAATGGTATTAGTTTACTCTTGCTTTCTGAATCATAAAGTTATACTGTTTCATCACCGGAATGGTCATCTCCACTGCTGGAACTCCACATTTCCTGATCTGGGGGTTTTTGGTACAGGCAAATCTTTTAAGTGCTCAACTGGGCGCATTGCTGATTGCAAATTTGGGTAAACAATGTGTTTCTTTTACTGTGCTGTAGTACAGCCCGGATCGTCTTGCTGACAGAAATAGCAATCATTAGAATGATCTTTCTGCTCACGCCAAATCATTGGCATACCAAACTTCAAGTGGACATTTTTTCTTGCATACACTGTGCTCAATGTCTTCACACATGTAAGGCAACAGACACGAGGAGCCCATGACTTGTCTTTGCCTGCTATGTCACAATCAAAGTGCGCCTTGTACAATTTCTTGATATGGCTTGTAATGCTGCGCTTTTCCTTAGCAGATGTTAATTTACCACATATGTAGCAGAATCTGTTTGGATCATTTTTAAACTGTCTTGACGTCATTGTCAAATAGTAAATACACGAAAGTTTGGCAGGAAAGTTCCTCAATTTCACCCAGTTACGTGTGGTTTGGGTGAACCAGGGCATGCACAAGGGTACATTACACTTTTGGCACAGTATGCCGTTTTTTCTTTCTATTTTCTTGGCAGCACAATGCGCATACCTTCTTTTTTTCTTTTTTCCTTGCACTGGGAGGTAGTAGTGCCTCCTACACTGAAAAGACTGAAATGTCTCATCCCTGAGTCATTTCAATGCGGAATTTGGACATCAGTACAGAAGACAGCAATGCTTGGGATTTAAATAACCCAACAGTCTCGAAAGGGTTAAGTGGTAAACACGGTTAAATATAAGCGGACAATAACATATACACGATATGCAAGCGAAATGATGTGAGAAATTCATTTTTGACCTTTTTTTGCTGAAATTCTCGAAAGTGACAATTTTGCAAAAAACTATACCCAATTCAACAAAAAGAAGGCCAGAAATGGATTTTCCATGTCATTGCGCATATAAAAATGGCCACAAATGTCTTGTCCTTTTTCGGGTGTTGCACAGTGTTATTTGTGATTCATAAGTAACAGGCAATGAGCCATCATCAATTGAATTATGTAGCTGAGTGACTGAATTAGGGGACTTGCTTATTTAGACCCGGGTACTTACAGACATGGGCGTAATTAGGTGGGGGACAAGGGGAAGTGTCAGTAAATAGGGTGCATGAGTTTAAGTGCTTAAGTAAATAGGGTGCATGAGTTCGTCAAAACATCTTTAAGGGTACACCGTAATAAAAAAGGTTGAAGAGAACTGGTTTAGGCGATGTTCAGTGCCATGACTAGTGGTGTGTTTAAGGGGAGGCGAGCGAGGCACTTGCCTCGGGCCCCCCCTTTTTGGGGGCCCCCCCTTGAGGTATTACGCGCATAAATTTTCCTTATTTTTGTTGAAAGACGTATTATTCACTCACGTAATGTGCTACAAAGCAAACCATAAGCAAGTATTTTGCTTTCAAAGGGCCCCCTACAGAAATTGTAATGTGCAGGTACTTTGCTTTAAAAGGGGTCCCAACAGCAACTGAAATATGTATGTACTCTGCGGTTAAACTTCATCGAAGGGGCCCCTAAAAGAAACTGTAGTGTGTACGTACTCTACTTTCAAAGGGGCCCCCAACAGCAAGTGTAATGTGTAAG
>Ga0210059_1005532_pt1 | contig 20331 bp, 6 predicted proteins | sample Ectturendosymbi2_FD_188042 | JGI IMG/M metagenome (GOLD analysis project Ga0210059, IMG submission 188042) | Ecteinascidia turbinata endosymbiont from Florida, USA - Sample 2 (SPAdes) (version 2) | ecosystem: Host-associated > Tunicates > Ascidians > Unclassified | place: Key West, Florida... | reverse complement strand
GTGTCAAAAGACGCGACAAGTCTTGTAGTTTGCACTCGAAAAAAATTTTTGGTTGGGGGGTGCAGGTTTTTTGTGAGTGACGTCATAAGTGGAGGACGTTTTATCCACCTTGGCCAACTTCACCTGGCCCTGGGCGCCAACCGTTAGATGGTAGTATTTCGCTGAAGTTTTCATTGGAAACTAGGCTACAATCCGAGTCTTTTGATACTTTGGATGACTGCTGGGGTTTCGGGTTCAAAAGTTATGATCTAAGTTAGTAAAAATATTTTACTAATTAATTTGTTTATTTTAGATCATAACTTTTGAACCAGAAACGCTAGAAAGTCGATCAAAGGCTCAAAAGACTCGGACTCGAGCCTAGTTTCCAATGAAAACTTCAGCGAGATACTTTGGCCTAGTGGTTGGGCCCTAGGCGAGGTAACATGAGCCAAAGTGACCCGATGGAGCGGTCCAGAGACTGATGCGCGATACCTGTTGTTTGGAGCCTGTTAGGAATGCATTTTGGTTTACGACTCAGATCCAAAATTATTTGGTGCAGAAAGCTGCCAGTTTGGAAGTGTTTTTGTGAGCTCAAAGTGAAAAACTGGAAATGTACTTTGCTGTTTCATAATTCATAGTGGGAAAGGTATATTTGTTTGATGTCATTATTTCTTCACAGCGTAGGTCCATCAGAGTTCATCACCTTGTGTTGGTACAGCTGGACATTAAGGCGTTAATATAAATTAACTTCCAAGTTGAAATTCTCCATCGGGGTAAGTTGAACCATTCAAGTCGTGCAATTGGTTCAACTCACCCCAATTGATCCAAGTCGTTAGTTGTTGTTTCTTTAATTTAGCTGCTGTTATATTTAATCATTACAATTATAAAAATTCCTTTAATAACAAAAATAAACCAGATCGTGATTCTGTTTTGGAAGATTTTATGACATCCGCTGTAGCAAAAAGCACTTTAAATTGAAAAGTTGCAAGCCAATATGAAGGTATTCATCGTATTTTTTAAACGATTCATTGACCGAAAGGCCTCAGTAGCGAAACATCTTTATGGTTATGATGCTCTCAGTGATGAACTCAAAATGTTCAGTGATGGAAAATGATTTGGCAAAACATGTGAAGGAACTATCAAAAAGGTTTTTATCAAAAAAGGCAATTGGAGCGATCGCCCCCCCTAAAATCTACGAAAGTTACTTTATTCACCATGATTTTGTACAATTCGGAAAACAGCATTCACGATTTTAAGGCCATTTTTCCATCCACTGTTTTGTCACAGCAGTGTTGTGATGTATACTTCATATCTCTTACAGTAGTTACACAGTAATGAGACTTGACTAACCAACTATTAATGAAATCTCCCGCCTAACCATACTGGCTTTATCTGCCCCTGCTGCGAGCTTCACTGGTAAAAGAACTCTTTCATATGTCACACCCATTGGGAGAATTGATGACATAATTGGAGAATGCGAAGGAAATTTTCAAGAGGAAGAAATGACCCTAAACAGGAAGAACAGCCGTCACTTTCAAGTTTGGTGACGAGTGCTCTTTTTAAAAACGTGTCATTGTAAAGATACTCCCGTTTCCAGAAGTCACTGGAACGACCAAAAGACAAAAGAAACATGTATTTTCACCGGACTTCAAAAGTCAGACAAATTTACTCTAGTGAAAGTAGGCCTACTCCGTCACTTCCTCATGCATCAATGGTTAGAAGCGTTTACGACGGATTTAAATATTTTTGAATACGTTCACGCAAGTGTAAATATTCCGACATTTCATTCTGCATTAGCTCGTTTTTGTGGCAGAGCTTTAATTTGGTTCAACTTTCCCCACGCATGGGGTGAGTTGAACCGCAAAAATGATGTTTTTAGTTTTCAATTTCTGCTAAGAATATAAAAGGCTATATCAGACAACCTGCGTGTAAATGTGTTAAATGGATTTAACTACCAAAAGCCCCAATTTTAAGTTTCTAGTGCCTTGCCTACACCAAAAGAGCAATGGCAAAAAATGGTTCAACATACCCCGTTCTCCCCTACTCACATTGATCCAGCTCAGTGTACCAGGATTGTATCAGAAGGAATGGAGCTTCTCTCTATTACACAAACTGTCCTTACTTCTCTCTGGTTCAGTCACAGCGCTCAAGAGACATTTTTATTGATCTGTTTTATTATCATGCCAAGCATGAACATCCGGCAGCACTACCTTGAAAAAGGGCTTGAATTTCCTATCAAAACTGGCCGTGTTCAAATGTAGAAAACACCCTTAACATACGAACCGTTGATTTACCTTTGCCTCAACAGAAACAACTTTTGAAATTTACGTCATAATGCAGCAGCGCTAAACGAAGAAAGACCTGGGCGGAAAATCGCAACTTTTGCTGAATGAAAAGCCACTGTACCCATTTTGGCCGCGGTACCACGCTAAAACACTCCCCCAGTACGTTGGCCCTGATTGGTTACACCTAAGACCTAGAATACTTCCCACATTCACAAATTATATACTCCAAAGCCGGGGAGATTAGAACACTGGATCAGCTACTGTCCTTACGCAGAAGAGTTGAAGGTGTTTTATATGAACGAGACAATCACCATTGTTTCTGGCCCAAAACAAATTCACAGGAGCATGGCAACCACGTCCACAGATTAAAATGGTTAAATGTTATATTTATGGGTAAAAAGCGCACAGAACATCTAAACGCGGCATCTTTTCAATCTGCCCTTCTGCGCTGGGTACGCAAAGTGGACGCTAGTTTTCAGCACACATCTTTCTAGTAGGAAGAGTGTCGATAAGCTTTTTCAGAGTCTGGTCATTACTTAAATATCAGATAAATTTCAAAATCTTGGATATTGCCAGATATTTTTTGCAATAAACGTGTCAGCTTTTGGAGAGAAATGTTCAGGTCTCGAGTCACGATTCAGGTCTAAAGGCCTTTCTACACTGGAGACGTGCCAGGAGTTGCCGTGCGTTTACAGTGTAGAATTACCCGACGCAATAAACTAACAAAGTATTACGCCTGGCAACTTCTGGCTCGTCTTCAGTGTAAATTGGCCTTTAGTTCCGGCTTTTGTGACTGTTCCGTTCTCGAAGGTTGAAACCGGTCTCGGTCTGCGAAGTTTACAGTGTCGACTACATCATTGGTAATAACATCGACGAATTCGTTCGCACCATTTCCATGCAGACCTTCAACTAAAGAAAAGAAACATTTTCAAAAGTCACCAAATCAGCCGATTTTCTCCAGCAAAAGCGAACGCCGTCGCGCCAGCAGCAAACTTCTGCGCGACGCCGTCTTCGGCGGCTTACGAATCGCGGGCGACGACGACGACGCGTCGTGCGCTGGCGCGATCAAAGTCACAGCAGCCGCCTCGGAGCTCGCGGCAGGAGCGAGTGACGCAGCTCGACGCTTTGGTCTTCGAGGCTTCGCTTTCTCGGCGCGCTTCTCCGAAATCGCCCCAACACTCTTCACCTTTGTTGCGTCAGCATCGTCGCTGGGGTCAATGTTGTTTGAACTTTTGACCTTCTGTTGGCCCGCCGGTTTAGGAACGTGCTTTTCATCCGATGGGAGCTGCACCTCCGTTTTGACCCCCGTATTCCCGATTTTTCCTCCCTGTTGGCCCGCAGGTTCAGGACTGACCTTTTCATCCGATGGAAGCGGCACCTCCGTTTTGACCGCGGTATTCCCGGTTTTGCCCCCCTGTTGGCCCGCAGGTTCAGAAACAACCTTTTCGTCCGATGCAAACGGCACCTCCGTTTCGACCCTCGCATTCCCGATTTCCCCCCCCACGCTGGCTTTCACGGAACGAAGTGACCTTACCCTGACCTTGCTACCTTTCGGCGGGGTTTTGAAAGTCACTTCGTCGTCTTCCGAGTCGACCAGTATCTCTGCCTCTTCTGTGGTGTCGAGCGGGTCAGTGGTGACCGTATCTAGAAAGGACGACGCAACAGCTGAAGTTAATTGCGTTAAAGTGCAACAGCTTCCGTGACATGAACGGTTTTCCAATAAACTCTAGAACAGATACAAAATATAATTCGCAGTGGATTAGTAAGTGTGGAAACTAAGCTTCCTTGTTGCTATGCACACAATGTTGCAAAAGTGGGAAGAGCGAAGACCAACGAGTCATAGCAAGATGTGGTCCCCATGAAAGCCGAAAAAAACTGTAAATTCACAGACAACTGCCGCCAAACATCTCTCACGGAACAAGATGAGTGTTTGCGCCAAATTATAGCGAAAGGCATCTCTTATCAACCGTACAAACCTTGATCAGAGGATTTTCGAAGTCGTCTCGGCGGTTCAGACCAGTTTGGGTTGGTTGCCAACTGCGAAGAAGAACATTACGCTTCAGTGAAGTAGGTCGATTTTGCAATCGCAATCAGCCACGCATCGTTTGTCTTGCACGTGACAGAAGTGCACATGGGCAGTGACGTACGGAACGGAATGAACTTACGATGATCTCTAAGCTACTAACAGCAGATAATATCGGGATGATGGACACGTACCCGCTTGCCGAGTTCACATACATGCCGATGTTTGCGTCCTGCATGGTCCATTGCGGCCAGGGGTGGCTATTAGAATTTATGGCTCGAGGCAAACTCTCAGAAAGGAGCCCCCACATTGAAGTTTTTTCAAAGACCCTCTTTGGCACATAATTTTGCTTTATTTTGAAAAACGTACTAGCTGCTTCAGAGCTTTATTAAATGTGGCTCTAGAGTGTTTCGTAAGCTTTTTAACAAAACAACGCAAAAATAAAGTGCGAAACTCTCGAAGGGGAGGCCCGAGGCGACCGCTTTTTTTGCCTCCCCCAATATCAACACCTGTTTGCGATCGCTTGACTTTACCGGCCCAAGTTTCTGCCCAGTTTTTTTGCGTAAGCTTTTAACGCGGAAAACGCTTTTCCAAAGTACAAAAAAACTATTCTGCCTCCAAGGTGTGTCAATAAGGTTTACTACTCACCTTAAAAAACCATCTAAAAACATATTATATATTATAGTTTGTCAGTAAATGATCTAAACACTAATCAAAAATAACTTTCTCACAAGAACAAATGAGGAATTTGAGAGCACGCAAATTATGCGTGACATTTTCGGCAACATACGCGCTACAACTATTTTAATTTTGACAAACGCGCAGTATTCGTTGATTACTTGACGCCAATACAAGCTTCTAATGAGCGTGTGTACCCAATAATTTCGATTCCACGCGTGTTTCTTTTTTATTGAAAAGTTCTGATTTGGCGGAAAGTTCTGTTCACAGAGTAATTCCACAGAAAAAGATTGTGAATAGAAGTTTAAACAAGAGCTTGATGCTGGTTTAATTCGCTGTTAAGACATTTCAGTCGTTTGTCCTAAATACAGTGGTGCGCAAATTAATTGGGACACTTCACAAAATTCAAAATATTTGTAGAAAATCGAATTTTTATTTTTGTACTGTGAAAACAACATTTTCAAAGGCTTTAATAATTTATGTTGTCTCCTTTCGCATTGACAAGCAACACGTGTGGGCATTGAATGTAACACGTTGGAGCAGAGATTTTGCAGTTCCTCATCATGATACCAAATCTGAATTATCCCCTCTATCAGCTTTGATTTGGTTGTGCAATCATACTTTTGCAACCTTTTTTTTAGGATTGCTCACACGTTTTCTATCGGACTGAGGTCTGAGGAATTGCCAGGCCACTCTAAAACACTTAACTTGCTCTCTTTAAAAAATTTTGCATCATTTTTTATGTGTGGCACGGCGCCAGATCCTGTTGAAAAATGCCACTTCCTTCAGGAAAAGTAACTCGAATAGTTGGAAGCAGATATTTGGTCAAAATTTCTTTGTATTTGATGGAATTCCTCATTCCTTTCACAAGGATTAGCCTTCCCGTACCTTTAAAAGTAAAACAGCCTCAAAACATCTTTTTCGGGGGTGTTTTGGCGCTTGCTCAATATGACAACCTTGGAGGGGTTCTACCTTACTTCTTCGTACTTATTGAGACCGATATCCTTGAACTTCAAAACGACTTTCGTCAGAGAATATACCCTGTCTTCATTGTTGTTGATCCCATTTTTTATGTTTTTTGCCCACTGCAGCCTTTTCTTTTTCATAACTGTTGTTAAAAGTTGCTTTTTCTTGGGCCTTCTGGCAATTCTTCCTCTTTCAATCAACCTTCTGATAGTTGATGAATGTACATTCACCCCCAGCAACTGACAAATCTCTTTTAAGGTCTACACTACTTTTTCTCGGATCTTTAACGCTGTTTCTTATTATCCTTTGGTCATCTCGAGCAGTCGTTTTTTTTCTGCCGGATATCCCCTGTCGCTGGATAGTGACGTCATCACTGTCATTGTTCCTCTTAACAACCCAGCCAACCGTGGATTTGGGCATTCTTAACTCCTTCCCGATCTCTCTCACTGACTTCTTAGCATGTTTACTTAAAGCCACAATTCTCGCTCGCTTTCTCGGAGTCAAATCCATTCTCAAAATAAGTGAATTATCATAAGCAACAAAATGCAAGAATTGTATTTTTAAAGTGGAGTGCTAATAATTAAGCTGAAATATTCTAAATAAACGATCAAATCTACAGTACATATGACAGATTACCGTAGGAATGCACATAAATGCAGAACTAAATTGCATAATAGCATAGAAACTTAAACCAACCATCAAAAAAGATTAAAAAGTCAAAAAAAGTTGACTGTCCAAATTACTTTGCACACCACTGTAGCTTACAAACTTTCTGGCATTGTCATTTTCGGACATTTTTTGACCGAATTGACTTAATTTTTTTCGGCCATTTCAAAAAATCCGGTAAATAACCGAAAAAAAACAGGTTCGATGCAGCAAGAAACGAGAAGCCAACACATCTGATCACAAAGTTTCAAAACAGCGTCACACGTGTGAAAATTAAAAGGTGAAAGATTATGCCGGCGTTCCAAGCCGGGAGTTGAATTCAAACCGTGGAGACTTAACAGTCCTGGGCTAATAAGTGGTAGTCAAGCAATTCGTTATGAAATTTAAAGCCGGCAAAGCGGACTGGCGACACAGAAGAGATCTTGTAAAAATGCAAACCAGTGCACAGCAGCGAACAAGACGCGGTTGTTCGACGGAGCGATCATTTCCGGCGCTTACGTTGGTAAAATCGTATTCGACTCCGAGCTTCTCCAGCTTCGATTTCAACCTGGACTGAGTAAGATTTCGGCGCTTCTCTCTGTTTTTAACCTTTGGAAACAAAGGACTTGGACAGTTACTCTTCGCAACTCAGAAGCCGCAAAAGGGTTCAGACGCGACAGGCGTGGAAACTGTCCGGCAATTTCTTTTCGTTTTTGTTTTAAACCAATGAGTTATTGCAGTACTATGCTCCGCTTTAAACAGATCTGTCGCAACAGATATCTATAAGTTCTGCCGGGTTTTCAAACAAGTTTTTCTAAAATGCGTTTTTGAAAGCAGAAAACATTGTGGCAAACGCGTCACGAAAGTACGCCATTTATCAACAAGTCATCCGTAGTCTATCGACACTGCACCGCGCACAACAAACAAACCTTTTCGGCATCCATGCTTTGGTTGTTGAAGCGTTGAATCGCTGCTTTTCTTGTGCACGGTTTGTAAAACTTTCTGTTCCATCCCTTGAACACATCCGGATGAAGTTTGTCTTTGGGAACAACTTCGCCTGTAAAATCACAGCTGATTAACTCCAGCCTGGCCTTTGTCACGGTTTTGCTGTAAACGAAACCAGGCTTCAGCCAATTACAAAAAGACTCAAACACTACCGCTTTAAAAACGCTGCATAAAATAAACCGAATTTTATTTGACAAAGACCCTGGTCCGGTTCGAGAGATCGACCAAACTGCGGATGTAACCGCGGGCAACATTTAATTATAATTATAAGACTTCAATCACAAAAGCGTAACTGCGTGCAATAAACATTACCAAAATTTTGAAATGAGAAGGATGAGCCAGGTAACTGCAGGTAAAAGCTGATACAACTGTTGTATAACTCTAGCCTGTTAAATTACGAAAGTAATTAACGTGCGTTTTTTTTTATTATTTCTGAGCAACAAAATGGCGATATTTCTGTAAAATGCGTATGATTTGTTTGGAAAACAGATTCAAATCTGAACAGGTGTAGACACTAGACAGTCTGACACTAAAAACACTTGCAGACCAAACCAACAACTTGCTTAATACGTACATTTAAGTGATTTCTCGAACATAAGGTAATTGTTCATTGTTTCGGCGACGACCTTTGCCACCGCGTCGCATTCAAATTCAATGTAAGCATAACCTTTCGGACGTCCAGTCTGAAACAAAAGCATCGTCGAAATGCAACAAATATCAAACGTAAACGGACTTGCGACATGAATTTTCACAATGAACCAGATTTTTGTTTAAATACAGCTGCGTTATGTGGAGTTATCAGTTCAATTATCCAGGCAGTATTTAGGTCAACATCTTAAAAGTTGATGTGCTGGTCTTGAGGCAAGATTTCATCCTGGCAAGCGTAACACGCAATTGCAATGTTTTGGTGAAGTGACCCCCACTTTTGCGCGCCAGTGGCGTAACGACGCCTTGGTGCAGTCTCAATTTATGTTCGTGTGGCCAACTGCTATGCAAACAGCATAGCAAGTGCTTCAAATACAGTGTGCACTGCTTGACCGAGGACAGACGCAAGATCACTGCATCCAAGAGATTAACAGCAACGACGTCCTGATAAGACACCTTACAGCTTCGTGCGTCACAAAACAAGAAACTTATAAGCCTGCAAGCCATTCACTTATTTCCATACCTGATTTCCTGTCACGATGGTCGCGGGGGCAGCAACCCTAGCCTAGGAGGACTCACAATGCCTCACCGTTTTCAGCAATCTGATAGTTCTGCTGGCTCCACGCTAAGACGGGACCAAGCCAGGTCAAAGACAAAATCACACCACCTGGTCTTTGGTCGACCTCCGGGCCGCATTCCCGTGGGGGTCAGTAGCGTAACTGACTGGGAGTAGGGGTGCAAGCTACCTCTAAAAACGAGCCCTCACTTAGCTTATATTTCGCCTTTAGTGTTCTTTGGCTTTTATTTCATACTTCAGATACTCTCTATTAACTGAATAAAAGAAGAATATATGCAATTAACCCCCTAAGGGAGTGCCAAAATTGTTTCTCACACTGTTATCAAACACTTAGAATGCCTTCACGCCCACTCTCATACATTCAAATTGCTTTTCACTGCCCCACACACTTTCACCTGCAAGTTTATCAGTTTAATGGAAAATAAGCTCATTTTAAATTCTATAATACTGCATTTATTCGATTGTAAGCTGCGGCTTATAAAGCTTTTTTTTCATCATTTCGTGTGGCTTAAAACCAAGGGCGGCTTATATTTTTCATTTCTTTACCTTATCGAAAGGTATAGATGATGCTTAGTCTTGCCTTGGCTACGTTTTGTGGACCAAACTCTTTTCACATTCTATTCGCTTCAGCATCACGTGCACATCCGCAATAGAGGAATTATGATGAACAGAAGGCAGTTGTGGTGGTGAAGCTTCATCATGGGCGCAATTTTGTTGTAAAATGTGGGGGACAGCTTGGTGTGAAAACAATGTGTCATCGGGTCGATGCAGAAGTGACGTTTAATATGTACAGATTCCCAATCTTATTTCTAGAGGTGTTTTGAAAGCAACACTAATCACGCTATGTCCTTGCAGATGATTTAAATAATGAAATACTTAAATTTGTTGCTGGACACGCTACTGTAGTTCAGCCTGTTTTCATTAATATCGTGTTTGGATATGATCAAGCACAGCAATATAGTAGAACACAGCTGTCAGTTGGAGTGCATAAAATGCTGAATCGCATTGGTCGCACGTGCATATAACTCTTACAATAGAAAACATAAGTTTTCATGCATTTTGTAAGAATTTCCGTTTTTTGAAAAAGCTACAAATCTTTTTAATGCTACTGGCCATCATCCATGCAGGTCCACGCCTACCAAAATCTCCACTGATATCCTCTCACCAGCAGTAAAAACATTTGGCCTAAAATTAGCGTAGCCTACTTCACAAAATGATTTCAATCTATTTTTACTTTTGGTGGGTAGAGGATGTATCCTTTCAATCTCCCCTTGTTGGGCTCCGCCTACATACCCACACAGAGTTGTAAAAGGGCCTTATTTTGAAGCCTGAACCTGGCCCAAGCCCGAATCCGGCTCGAGCCTGACATTTATTTTTGAAGCCAGATTTAGGCCTGAATGCCAAATTTACCAAGAAAGTTAAGATATGCGCAACTGTGAAGTAACAAAAAACGTTGTGTGCAGGTGTAGCTGCAGGTACACAGTTTATCACACCGAAAATAGCAACCACCTTGAACAAAACATTGGCATAAACTGACACAAACGTAGCATGTTAGTCAACGATAATACTGCGGAATATAATGTTTCTCAAAAAAAAAGAAATTATCACGAAACTATCTACAATGGCGCTATAAGTATGAAAGAAACTTTTTAGGATAGCTCTATAGAAATGAAAAGCTGGATTGTAGGCTTCGTAAAACAAGCAAAGAATCGCATGAGTGATTGATCTTTTGGACACAACGCCATCGCGTGCTAATTTCCTCACTGTTGTCGCCTTCTCAAAAAGAGTGTGAGACTAATCCGAGCAGAGAAGAAAAAAACGCAGCTGTTTGCAAATAGAATGAGCTGAAGAAAAATCACTAGTGCTTCCCACTAAAGTGAAGTAGACATCAATTAAAAATCTTTCAGAGACAAGGAATGACTTACGAATTGTTGCTTGAAATTGTTAGCATGAAAAAACTGAATAGTTTATTGTACCGCAACTGTAGTGTAAACTTTTTCACTGTATCGCCCGAACTAACTAGAGTTGGCATGCTAGACTTTTTCCGCTGCACGTTACGATCTGTTGCAAACCACGTGATCGCCTGAGACAGAAACCACGCTAAACGCGGAGAGTATGTTTTGTCAATCAGAAGTGCCTCATGGCTGTTGCGATCTGGGTTCGTTGAACAGTGTTGTGGCTGTGTTTAGTGGAGGAGTTCCAATTGTGAAAAAATTTTGTAATCTTCAATTTTTGTAATCTTGAGTTTTAATCTGAGCAACAGTGTGTAACTTTTTCTTTTTGTTTCATACGTCGACTTTTGCGCAGGACTGAAGATGTGTAACACACGAAACTAGTTTCCTTACGCACTAAATTGCGATCGATTCGCTTGGTGTGGTTCACTGTTGTGGCTTTACAAATATTGCTTTACCCACAGAAGTTACCGCGGCGAGCACAACAAATCTACGTCACGAAAGAAAAAAGTCGTTACTCTTAATGTTATAAAAAAGTTTTGTATTCAAGCCGGAAATTGGCCGAAATATTTTGAACTTAAGCCCGAGCACAGCCCGACCCGAAAAGCCCGGCCGGACTTATGACTCTGCCCCATGTCAAAAGTTCCATTCTAAGAGTTCTACTTGCATTACAACACAAAAATATATTTGGGATAATATCAACATGCACTACGGTGAATTGGCAAAAAAGTACCAAGTTTCACCTTCAACACGAAAAGAATGTCCAACAAAACTAGGTGTGATGTAGCTGTAAAGCAAATGTTTCGCACTTGGTGAAAACATTGCTGCATTGTGGGTTTGGTTATACTCAAGTAAATCAGGTAACTTACGAACCAATGCATTCAGCACAAGCACAAAGCGTAAGAGTCAAGAAAAAAATATCTTTTGGATTTGTTGGTCACTGTTGCCGCGACATTACAAGAAGTTGGGATAAACATACATTTTATCTTTATTTCCGAGTCAAGTCCCTACGTTTTGAGCTATAGGTCAATATACAACTAGGTAAATACCAGGGTTGTGGAGTCGGAGGCAAAATATTCGACTCCAACTTTTCCAAAATTTCCAACTCTGACTTTTCCAAAATTTCCGACCCCGACTCCTTAACATAAAGGGACTGAAATTCGGCTGTTAAAATCAATTGATGGAAATCATGGTATACAGCAAGAAATCTCTGTTTCAACAAAAGTTTCAAAAGAAACTGCACCATTTCAACAGGAATTCCCAATTTACGAGTGTGATGTAAAAAATGATCCAGTTGGACAACCGGAGCCAGACAAAAAAAATCCGACTCCGCAACCCTGGTAAATACTGACAGGCAACTTCTCCAACGTTTTGATTGAAATCCTGTTCGCTAACAGTTCAAAACAGTTTTTTGCTAAACTCCCCCATCCCAAAACTAAGTCTCCACAATAGTGCCGGTTTTTGTCTTCGGCAAACCTTTCGCAGAGATTTGCCTCAAACTTTCTAACATTATATACACTAGCATCATTAAATTATACACTGTCTGTTTCTGAATACGTGACAATAAACGTTACAACAAACGCAGTTACATTTTTGTACGGAACAAATCATGGCTGTACTGTAGTCTTTTACATGTGCAGCAGTAATAATCTCACTGTAAGAAAATAACCTTTCTAACAGTATACTACACAGGGAAAATATCGGACATAATCAGCTATACACCTTTCATGGTCTCTAGAAACTTGAAAAATGCTAAAAATTATTTTAGTGAAGCTAAAATTTATAAACTAGCAGAATCAGCAATACCACCCCAAACTGTTTCAACATCAACTTGGCTATGTATGGCTTACCATCAAACATGAAAAGCTCTTCACACAAAACACGACCAACATCACTTTTATTTTTGAAACCTCTCCAAATACAAAACCTAAAGAGAAAAAGTGGGCGAGACAGCATATTATGTCCCCTGCGGCCCCCACCCACTTGTGCCCATGAGCTTCATTACCAGGGTTACCAATAAACGCAAAATGTGCTAATAGGCAAAAATATCTCAGAGGCTTAGATAACCTATGTTCAAGTGTGGCTTACAAGCAAAGTGGGTTACATTTTCTTTTTATCACCATTTCGTGTAGCTTACATTCAAGAGCAGCTAACAATCGAGTAAATATGGTAGGTGAAGATATAATATCCACTTTAATGGTGACATGAACATTTTTCATGATACACAAAATCTTTTTTCTAAACTTCATCAATGTCTTTCAACCCACAAACATAAATAGCACTATTAAGCCAAGCATAAAGTTGCCAACTACAGTACATGTAAAGACACTTTGTGTCAACTAAAATAACAAACATGGCTGTTACCATACCTTGAACAGCAGCTTTCTGTATGGCAAGTTAATTGAATTAAACTTTTTCAGAGAACATTGGCCGCTGCACAAAACATGAAGCACAGATCTATGTAAAGTGTTGTCAAACAACTTGAATCACCTTTTTGTATTTTTTGTATTAAAAAACACTTATAAAACCTTTTTTGTATTAAAAACACTTATAAAATTAATCTGCACAGATTAAATTCATTGCTTTTTTGTCACTATACTTCACTAGATGTTATAAGTGCTTTGCATTAGGATTCATGCAACTTTCTTCAAAAATGAAGTCAAAAATACCTTTTTACTTCTTGACAACCGTAATCTTGTTATGTTTCCAAATTGTTGGAAATACCTCTTCATTTGTGGTTCAAAAAAACCATGTGGAATATGCTTGATGAAAACAACAGCCCGTTCAAATTCTTCAGGTTCTTTGATCTTAATGAAACAGCATAAAACTTATATACCTGATTTTGCACATAACATTTTAATTGTTCCAAGAAAGTTAAATCATCACTCTACAAATATTTGCTCAAACGTTCTAAATACTTCATACATTAAAAATTCTTATAATACTGTACAATAGTTTTGTTAAAGTGAATTCCACAGTGAATCACCAGAAATTATTGAAATCTTTCTCTAATTATAAAATAGATAGCAGGAAATAATGTAGTGAATTCACAGGACCACAAACTATGGCACTAGCTCAAGCTTTTGGTTAACTTTACAGTGAATCAGTTAGTAAGACAAAATGGCAAGCAGCATGCAAGCACTGAAAGCAATCAAAATGCCCACAACAAACCCATAAGGGAATTTAGGAAAAGGCACCAGCAAAGTAGAAGTTAAGCAATGTTTTAACACAGAACACTTCAATCTTTTTTGCTACAGTACCCCTTTGAAAATTTCATACCTCACAAATTACTATCAGTGTTTCCCAACCTTTTCTGTCCCACACTCTATTGCCAATTTCAAAAATTATTTAACCTGCCAAAAATTTTTTAACTTATCACAATAAAAATTGTCAGGTTGTTCTAGTACGGTATTACATTCACTCTTAGTATACCTTTTGTAGTTGAATACCCAAGTAGAGACTGATATAATGCACACATGAAAGTACCATATACCTGGTTTACACTTTCGCTGCCAAACTGCATTTTATTAATTTTTTGTGCAGAGTCCTGACTTAATTTTAAAACGTACTTAACATTTTTACCACCAAAATTGTTATGCTAGACCCTTTCTTCTTGTAAGTATGTTTCAAAATGTGTGAGTGCCTTATACATTGTTGCACAATTTGGTATGCAGCTGAAAGAGTCGCTTTCTCTTCTTTTATTTCACCTTGAAACAAAGTTACTACTATGGTGTGCATTTTCTCCTGTTGCTCTTGCCAAGGTGATGAGCAGGTTGGTTTGCTGTGAACAGTTTTATATTGCAAGATGCTATACAGTATTGTAGACATGTAATAAGCAAGGATGAATATGTTAAATTGATGTATCGCAGTGTATTTGCCTTTTTAGGCTGACATTACAGTTACTACATCAAGATCATGGCTAGGAACGATTTTTGCTTCATCAGGTTTTTTTTGAAGAAAGTTTTTCAATGTTGCAATGTGGACACAGGCAAGGATGCTTATCACCTTCACTGCCGGTGTATGAATATATCGTACCCAGTGGCGGATCCAGTCTGGAAAAAAGGGTCTGTCACAGACAGCCAGATTTTCATATCATGTTTCAGCATAAAACCACACTTTCTCTTAAGACTTGAAATCGACCGATGAATTTTGCAATGTTGCCAAAATATTATGATATACAGTATATCGGCAATATTTGCTCATAAAAGCCACTATGCTAGTTTTCTGCATGGAGTGTTCAGAAACCCAAGTTGCTACTGCATCTATGATTAAATAACGCGAATTCTCTGTACTGTTCCATACCACTCGCAGCCTTCCGATTGCATCAAATAGTGCACAAACTTCAGACCACTCTGCAATCGTCCCAAAAAACTGGTCTATAACATAAAATTCACTCCCAGGTTTTGCGCGGTAAGTAGATGGCTGCTTGTGAACAAGGCTGTGGTTTTGACTATCTTAGTGACCCAGGTTTGCGCAGAATTCCATGTTATACGCTTCTTCATCACACTGTAAGTATTGCCTTTCAACTGTGGTTTGAGTGTTGCAAAATATCGGCGTTGGTTATCGGCAATGAACAATAAAAACATTGGTATCCCAAAAAAGCCTTATCAATCGAGCTCCAGCCAAAACTCAATAAAACTTGACTAGTAGCCTAGCGCAACCAACTATTTAGAATAGATAGTAGTATTGATCTCATTGTGAAAACACACAATGAAAGATTTGCAAATTATCATTGCTTTTGGTCACAGTGCATTTATTACATCACAATCTATGTTGGTTCCTACAAATGTGGTACTGAAAAGATAATTAGCTTGTCGAACATTCAGCAAATGTCAACCATACAGCAATGAGAGCTGTTTACCCATACATACATGCACTTATAAAATCGAAGCTGACAATCAGCTGCAAAACTGTGTCTGTGGAGCGCTGTCTATCAAAGATGGCGGTGTCATAAATATCCGTGCAAAATCACTGCGGAAAAGAACGATTGATTTGCAAATGCTCTGATGATTTACATCACAATGTAACAGCAATTTTCTCGAAATCAATATAGGACTTTTTAGGCAGAAAACAATATCATCAACTGCTCAATTCTAAAAAGGCTATTTTTGAAATACAACGCTTGACTGATATATTGATCAGATAATTTGACCATAATTTCTGAGGCTACCTGTCGCGTCTTTCATTGAGATATTCCTTGTAAAAATATAGCTTCAGTTGAAATGAACCCGCATTACTTGGTGTGACGCTAAATTTATTTGATTTAGTGGTAACCTAGTAGGTGTAAACAGCAGACAAAATTTAGGTCGAAACTGCAAAACAAAACGATTGCGATTGGACACTGTGCCCTATCGCCATGAAGCGAAATATTACAAAACAGATCTATGTGTGCGTGTCAGTGTACGAGCTTCTGACAGCTTTGCTTGCGTTGGAGTTGGCACTGCCAGAGGAGGAAATTCCGAAACATGTGCGTGCAACGCAATATCAATTTAAAGTGTTCAAAAACGTCAATTCTTTCATGTCATTGCACAGGCGCAAGACAGGGACGTTGTTGTTTCGTAATAGTACTATGCAACATTACAAGGGAAATGTAGGCCTTTTCCTGTTACAAACCACCCACACTAGAGACCTGCAGTGACAGCGTTTGATATTTTATTATCGACTTTAATGCTGAGTAGCCTACCTGCGGTACAAAAGGGCCTGTCATGACAGCCAAACAGACCCCCTGGATATGCCCCTGATCGTACCCACAAATCCTGCATGGGCCACTATTTTCGCACCACTTTGCAACTCCATAACTTGCCTGTCAATTTTGCCAGAGAGCTATTTAAATCCTCAAAAGAGTCAGCCTTTTGAGCCTTTGATCAACTTTTTAGCGTTTCTGGATCAACAGTCATGGCCTAGAAACAACAGAATTATTTACTAGGGCAGTGGTTCCCAAACTGGAGGAAAATTACCACCCGGGGATAATATGTGAGCCCTGGGCCCAAACCGTTAGATGATAGTATTTTGCTAAAATTTGTATTGGAAACTAGGTACAATCTGAGTCTGTTGATACTTTGGATGACCTGCTGGGGTTTCGGGTTCAAAAGTTATTATCTAAAGCAGTGGTGCCCAACCAGTCGATTGCGATCTACCGGCCGATCTTTAAATGCCTGGCAGTCGATCGTGGGTGATTTTGTGCATGTATAAGGGTTTGCCGAACTAGAAATGAATAATTATGCATATGTATCCTCCAAGTGCCAGGTGTCTCACTAACGTTAAAAATTAATGTACTTTCATAAAATAAATGTAATTAAAATATGTTTTTGGTTTATTGCATCATGCAAGTGTAAATTTGTATGTGTAGCTAAGATATGCTGATAGGCTCGGTTTGTTTTGTTTCAAAGCTTTGCCAGATTAGTAGATCTCCAGAGACTGAAAAATGTAAAGGTAGATCCTATGTCAGTGAAGGTTGGGCACCCATGATCTAAAGTAATAAAAATATTTGACTAATTAGTTAATCAGAAAATTAATTAGTTTGTTAATTTTAGATCATAACTTTTAAACCACAAATGCCAGAAAGTCGATCAAAGGCTTAAAAAACTCAGACTCGAATGTAGTTTCCAATGAAAACTTCAGCAAAATACTTTGGCCTAGCGGTTGGGCTTCAGGCAGGGTAACATGAGCCAAAAGAACCCAAAACTACTTCACTTAGATGTCACTCACAAAAAATCTGCAACCTCCAACCAAAAAATTTTTTCGAGTACAGACTGGATGACTGGCTGATCCGTTTGAGCCCTTGAACAGCTCTCTAGCACAATCGCCAGAGGAGCTATGGCATTGGTAAGGCAACCGACAACTGCTGGTATTGGGCTGATTTCAAAGTACAAATATATTGTACCCTGGCTCTCAAAGTGTCAAACAAAAAAAATAACTGCAGTTTTCATCCTGTTTCTTTTAAACACATGGGCAAGTTTTTTATGTGGAAGAAAACTTGCCAAAATAGCCAACTGGTGCATCATAAAAACAACTAAACCATTAAATTTGGTGACAATTAACATGCTAATTCAGTGTTTCCCAATCTTTTTTTGGCTAGCGCTTCTTTTTCTGACAAATTAGTTTCTATCACCCCCTACCACCCCTAGCACACATATCAACACAACTTTTTCGTATTGTATATTTGGGATGTTTAAAAATGATCAAAACAAGAATGAGTGCAAAGATAAATTGCACTATAAAACTTAATTTAATAAATTAACTCATTTAGCAGTTGGAAACTGTTACAGTTCATGAAGGGCTCGATTTCGTTTGAACAACATTAAACTTGGACAAGAAGGTGAAGATTGCTGATTTGGCTTTAATGAGGTTAACACCATTCTCCTGCAATTGCAAATTAACTTCATTGAACTTTGTGAAGATATCTGTGGACTGTGACAGTGACAGCCAAGATACTGCATCTATGACACCCTTTGACAGTCACCTTTTGTGTGCAGCAACAGGCGTACAAACTCTCTTCATCATTATCCGAGTGCACCACATTGCCTAATCTTAGCAGAATACTTTTAAACCCTTGTGTCCTTTGATCAATCAATCCATTAATACTCTGCCACATTTTTGTAAAGTTTGAGTTCGAAGCAGTGCAGGATTGAATTTAATCTGCATATTTTGAAAGTTTTTGAACTTAGCTGTGACACTTGCAGTCGTCCACTGGCCCTACCATCTCTCTCTCCCCCTGGATTTCCTTGGCGCTGCTCATGCTAAAGTGCATTCTGAAACACATTTCTGTTTTCCCAAATCTTTTTGATTCTCTTTAGGTAACTTACTCTTGTTGGCACCTAGCACTATCTGTAAAAAATATAAATTGCGTTTCTACTTTCGAATTGAACTCGTACAAGGTTATTACTATATTTGTGATTATTACACCACTCCATCCAAAATTAGCTCACGCTTTTGGTTACAGGCTGAGTCTAAGTGTAAGCGTGCATTCTCAAACCTGACCAGTGATAGTCACTGTAACGAAACGGGCATTATTAAGTAGCAGTTTACCCATGCCAAGAAGTACAGCTGATCAAAATTCCAATCATAATCATTTCGTTATATAGAAGAGGACAGCTTTACTGTGCAGCCTACCTTTAGTGATGGAAACTGCAGTTCATCAATTTATCTCCTAGCATTTCACCTCTGTTTTGTTTCCAAAACACTAAGTTTTGTTTACAAATTACATGTATATGTTTTGTTGATCATACTGTTTTTTATGACATTTGGTCACTCAAAGTTAGTAAGACAACAGATATGCAATTATTAACTGGGTCTCCTATTGCCCCCAACTGCCCATTTCTGCTTCACCGCACCCCGATCGCCCATTTCTGCTTTACCGCCCCCCTAGAGTCTCACTGCCCTAGGGGGTTGGTACTGCCCACTTTGGGAACCACTGTGCCAATTAAAGATAATAATTATGCTGACCAACAATTTTTTCTTCATTTTTTGTTGCATGAGTTCGTTTAACTGATTCTATACAATATTTGGACGCTGATTTCAAATCTGACATCAGTTTTATTCTGTATGCTTTAGTTTTCATGTAATCGACATTTTTAGTATTCTCATATTAGCAGTATTTTGCACATATTTTTTGTACAGTTTCACCTAATTACAAGTAGCACTTAATTTTTTTTCATAATCCTATACTTGTTTTGAATCCAAGTTGTCAACATTAGCTTACGATAGCTGATAATCTTTACTTGGTTGATCCAGGCCTGTTGTCAGGATTTCTCAGCAGTGGGGCTAAAGATCACAAATGGGGAGCATATTTTCAAATACAATATTGGGAGTATGCTGCAACCGGGGCTCAAACATGAAATGGGGGGCACAGATTCTAAATGGGAGAGCCAGGCACCAATGGCCCTGGGTCGAGTACTTTTTGTAAGTTTGCTGCAGTAGCTTTCAGCATATGGGCCATGAGTCTGCTGTGCTGTAGCAAACTCGTGTCTGAGTCTGCTATGTAACAGCTCTCTAGTGCAATCGGTGGAGGAGCTATGGCGTTGGTAAGGCAACCGAAAACTGCTGGTTTTAGGCCGAAATCTAGGTACAAATATATCGTATGCCAGCTCTCAAAGTGTTAAGGTATGTGCTAGCTACTCACGGAACCACATGTACTGCTCATTGCAAGTGTTGTTGGCTTATTACGTAACATGATGGACGGTGTGTTTATAAAAATATCGGTGTGATTTTCAATGCATGCAAAAGCCTCTGTTTAGACAGTGGACAAATCTGTCACATCTAACGCTGCATGGCTAACAGCAGTCTTCAAAATCAAACATGTACAACGCTCATAGTTCAGCTATAACTACCAATTAAATAAACAGCACTGTTTACCACAACATAAAATTGGTTCTAGATGAGAAAGCACAACCAGTTTCATACATTAGATGCACTGCATTATAAGACGCACTTTTGATTTTTGAGAAAATCAAAGGATTTTAAGCGCACCTTACGGTCTAAAAAATATAGTATTTTAGGTGACATGTATAAATCGGAACCATGCATTGCTGTGAACATATCAGTGTGAATTGAGAGCAAAATCCTCACCTATGCTAT
>Ga0210059_1005531_pt1 | contig 20335 bp, 14 predicted proteins | sample Ectturendosymbi2_FD_188042 | JGI IMG/M metagenome (GOLD analysis project Ga0210059, IMG submission 188042) | Ecteinascidia turbinata endosymbiont from Florida, USA - Sample 2 (SPAdes) (version 2) | ecosystem: Host-associated > Tunicates > Ascidians > Unclassified | place: Key West, Florida... | reverse complement strand
GGGGGGGGGGGCAAAGAACGGGCGGCACCTTTAGGGGGGAGGCAATTTTTTGAGAAAAATTAGCTTTTGAAATTAGTTCGAAAGTTCCAACTCTTCTTCATTTATTTTTAACTAAAATTTTAAAAGTTCTAACTTATTTCAGTTTTTTGTTTAGAAACCCCGACTGGTAGGCTAGCTAAAAACTAGGACATGTGGCTGTGGAGTGAGCAAATTGATTAAATGTTTACTCAAAAGTCTGGGTCAAATCCAGTGTGTTTGTCTTGAAATCATGGCTTTTTTAACGTACTTGCGTTGGAGGGCAATTGTCGCCTAGTCCCAGGGGCGGACTAAGCTTTTAAATCGGCCCGGGCATTCTCATTACGGCGGCCCTGGCCCATGCAACGAAGAACAACAGAAGGCCATTACGGCTAATACAAAGATCATTAAATTTGGTGTGAGGGGTGCCGTTTAATAAATTGAATGTTACATCAGTTGAGTCTGCTAGCCTATTTTGTTATGCCTAGAATTGCTTCATGTTTGACATAAACAGAATACTGTGGATTCTCAACTGAAAGTTCGTGTTTTGTCTGAAATAACACTCAAAATGCAGGACCAAAAACACTGCCTTATCAACTAAAACTTAATTTATTATATTTAAAACAAGCACAGTTCAGCAAAGTGAGTGTATACGAAGTTCACTGCTGCCAGCAATACTATCGATGACATCTTTACTGTCAAGTTTGGCCAGAATTCCTTTCTCTACGGACATCACCATAAACGCTTCAAGATATTCGTGCGTCGTTGTGCTTCGTAGACGTCTTCTAATTCTCTTAAGAGCAGACAAAGTTCGTTCACGCATTACCTGAGACACCGGCAGCGCTAGCAGCAATTTGTAGGCAAGTCAAATGAAATGCTCTTGTAGGCATCTGTGAGGATTCAATCTAAACAGTGCCTTGCAGCAGCAGATAGGACAAGCTTTACATGAATTGCACATGATAGACAAAGGATTCGTGCTGTGTTCAAGTTCACTGTCACTGTCTTCCTGCACCACGTAAGCATCTACAATTGATTATTTTGATGGAAGCCACTGGTTTCCAAGGTTTTGCAGTTCTATGCGAAGTTGTCCTGGAGTGGTGCTATCATCAAACCTCAACAAATATTTACAAAGCTCTTCCATAGCCCCCGCTGGCACTTGACCAAAGTTTCGTGGATGACGAAGTGAGAGATCATCAGGCAATGTTGAAGATGTTCTATCAATCCTGTAAGCGCCCTGCAGAGCAGCGCTTACATTGAGAGCACAAGGAGAAGCGCATACCTGACCAAAGCATAACATCCTCGATAGTGAAATCACTATCGGAAGCTTCCTTTGGCCTAATGGGTTGAGGCGAAGTAAAATAAAAATGGTGGAGGTGCGGGGCACGTCATGGTGGGGGATGTGGGTTCGAAGCTATGACATGCTCGTAGCGTACGATCTTCAATACGTAGGCTTCGTCTCGTTGAGCACGAATGGTTTGAACGACTTCCGTAGGGAAGGGAGTTATGTAAGCGCCCTGCAGAGCAGCGCTTACTTTGCGAGCGCAAGGAGAAGCGCATACCTGGCCAAAGCATAACATCCTCGATAGTGAAATCACTATCGGAAACTTCCTTTGGCCTAATGGGTTGAGGCGAAGTAAAATAAAAATGGTGGAGGTGCGGGGCACGTCATGGTGGAGGATGTGGGTTCGAAGCCATGACGTGCACATAGCATACAATCTTCAATACGTAGGCTCCGTCTCGTTGAGCACGAATGGCTCGAACGACTTCCGTAGGGAAGGGAGTTATGCAAGCGCCCTGCAGAGCAGCGCTTACATTGCGAGTGCAAGGAGAAGCGCATACCCGGCCAAAGCATAACATCCTCGATAGTGAAATCACTATCGGAAGCTTCCTTTGGCCTAATGGGTTGAGGCGAAGTAAAAATCCATTGTTTGATGCTGCTCAGGATAAAGACACTATGTGGTTGTACACTTCAATGCGATACTTTCTTACTGGGTCAGAAGCTGATGAAATCTCCCTAATGGATAGTTCACCCACCATACTTTTGCGGCGTCTATGCCGTCTTATAGGAAGACTCCTCCACAACAAGACCTACATCCGTTTTACTAAGCTGGTCAGGCTGGTCATTAAGCCCTGTGAACAAACTTTGCAGCTGAATCATCACAAACTTGGAAATCGTTCCGTTTCTTCTGCATATTAGGCTATCTACCAATTGACAAACCATACGGTGCACAGTTAGTAGATCCAGTTGCACAGTTTGCAGGTATTTGGAGAGTGGCATAGTACAGGTAACTATATGCAAGTATACTTGGGCGGTAAGAGCCGTTTCAAACTTCAAGCGACCTTCGATGTTTCCAAGCACCCTGTTTTAACAATTGCATGGATCTCTTCATTGTCGATTATGGCATTGAGAGTAGTGAGAGCTTCCGTGAAAAGCGCTCCAGTTGGGTTGTTGAACAAACCCAAAATCTTTTTCAAGGCAACATCTTTTGACCACAGCCTGGTTTGTCTGAAAGCTCCAAGGCGTTTTACAGTAGTAGAATGTCGACGCCAGATGTTCATTCACTGATACGATTCTCGAAAAAATACACCTATGTCATTTAACCGCGAGAATAGTGCTGCGTCAGCCATCAGAACACTCGGAGCTTCAGCCGTAACCAGTAGGTTTTACTCATATTAGACCCTTTTTTGAAAAATAGCGCTTTACGAGCCGACATTATAAGACACATTCGCCTAAACGGAATGTAGCTTAAAGTAGAGATGAGGCCCTATCGTGTATCGTACTTTTGCTAAATTCAACCAAACTTTTTCTTCATAATTTCTCATACAGTTGTCTACTATTCTAAGCCGCAGTATCAAATCCATTTTGTTTAGCTCACGGCCCATATCCGATATTTTATGTAGCCACAAAATACTGCAAACAAAATTACTGTAGGCCTTTTGAATGTAAAATAGCTCATTTTTCAATCAGTGACTCCGGCCCATTTTTGACTCAGTGGCTACGGCCCACCGGGCATTGCCGAAATGATCGAATGGCCAGCCCGCCCCTGTCTAATCACTACACTTTACAGTCAAAACCTTTCTCCCTCCCCATTTAAAAGTCCTTTCAACAAACGGCTATGATGGCATTCGACCGCAGGTCAGCAAACACTACTGGTCTGACAGTCAGAAGTTTAGATTGCCCATACATTCAAAATCTCATGAAAAAACTTGCATGGAATCAACGTAGATTAAATAGTCAAGGCTAGCTTAATCCTTTTTCTTCTATCGTTCGATCTCTAGCAACATCCCCCAACGGCACGCGTTTACATCACCTGACACCTAGACAATGGCGACAAACATTTCCTGGCACGTCTCGTGTTAATTTTAAATGTTCAGCGGGATGTTTTCAATACGTGCCACAAGCTGTAGCCTAGTCATTAAAGATTGGTCAGGTGATGTAATAAAATTGGATCAGATGGGCTTATCCACATTAAATTTTTGGCGGTTGAAGTGAAGAACTCTGCACAGGTAACGTTGCTCAGTTTCAATAGAACTGCCGTTTTTCTGCATAGCGTATTGCCAATGGTGTCGGAAGATCACGTCTTGAAGTGAGATTTTAGAGCTCAGATTGTAGGTTTGAACTGCAAGTAAAGTGACTCAGAACCAACCGATAGGTAACGAAGGTTCCGTATAGAGCAGGGGTTCCCAAACCTTCCCCGGCTATGTACCCCTTCAGCATTTCTGTAGATGAGCATGTACCCCTAGACATGGGCGCTGGAAGGAATTTTTCCAGGGATGGGCCAATAGTGGATTTTCCAGGGGTGGGCAAAAATATTTTGCAGGGGGCCAAAAGTGGCAAAATTACATTTCACCACTCTAAGAAAACAACATTTTTTTGCAAAATATTTGATGAAAAACTGTCAACTTTCAAAATCCTAAGGGACCTTGTCCCTTCTTCCGACGCCCATGCCCCTAAAACGTCTTACCAATAAATCGTATAATGATTTTTTAATATAATATTCACTTATATTTACTTTAATATTTTATGCTTGAACGAGACACGAAGTCCACAGAGCACAAGCACACACTATCTGCACAACACAGATTGATAATAACAGACACAGAACGTTTAGTAACGGCATTGGTGGTAGGACCACAGGACGCTTGTTCGCCAACTCAAAACACTTCATACCACAGTACATTATAGTAATTTTCTTTAACATAGTTGTTTGCCAACTCGTAGCACTTGAAACAACACTACATCGAGAGTAGGACACGAAAATTGCATGTTAAGAAATAGAGTCCACCCTGGCCAAGGCCTGGTTAAGTACGAATGCTTTGTGGCTTGCACGCGTCCTCAAACCAACACTGTAACGTCCGGGCACTCAGTCATGAAGTAAAATGAGGTTATAGTGTTCAAAGAATAAGGACGAATACTGGTATAAACAATCTGATTGATTTTTTTGCATTGTTCAAGAAATAGGTACACATTTTTCTCAATAAGGCCTCAAACGTGGGTGTGTTACATTGAACCTGATGACTACTAACACTCGCTCGCCACGGCAGGTTTTACAGAGCCCTGCAACCAAAATTCCAGGCCACACGCAATCTGTGGATGTATGCCTTCCAATAACACCATAATTGTGATCCACACATGGACATAAAGAAGGAACGAAAAAGTAGGCTACATTTTTCACTTAGCTCGAACATCGAGAAAAAGAAGATCGCAGGTTGTTTACTGCATAATGTCTATATTGCAGTTGTCTCTGAATGTTTTTGCCATCTGAAAGCTTAATATCTAATGGAATTACCAAATATTTGTAGTGGGAAACAGATTTTACTCGTTGTAAACCCAATGTCAACAACAGGATGACCGTGCCCTTTGCGGTCTTAGCCTTAAACATCATACAAACAGCTTTGCGGCAGTTAAATAATTTTATGCGATTCTGCTTAAACCTGACACCCATCAAGCATACTTTGCAGTACACGTGGACAAAACACACAAATGCTGTTCTTTTTGCTACTCATGTTGTTTCGTAGCGTTTGCCACCAGGTTTCAAATCAAACAAACAAATATCATCAGCAGACATCAAGTGGTGCAATAAGACTTCACATATATCACACTCAGCTTTAATGTTGTTTAGTTCAAGACATAAACCATCCAAATATAGCCTACAGCCAACAAGTATAGACTCCATAGCCCCCTTGTATAACACCATTAGTAGCAAGAAACTTTTCGGACAAATTCGTATGTATAAATAATTTGAAATGAGTAATGTATAAACATACTTTTTCCCTTCTGTTGCTAACCCTAAATGTACCCCTTCAGACAGGCAAATGTGCCCCTAGGGGTACATGTACCTCAGTTGGGGAACCCATGGTATAGAGCTTGACTTTGTGTTCAACGGTACACATGAACATCTGCAGTCATAGAAAAATACATTTCAACAAGAAAAGCTTACAAAGGACGTTGCACTCATTTTGATGAATTTAGAGCAGAGTTGGGGAAGTTGCGGCCAGCGGGCCAAATGCGGCCCTCATGAACATTTGATATGGCCCGCATTAGACATTCCGTTACCCAAGTTTTAGCACAATCCCGCCTCAAAACGAAGTTCCACGATAAGCGGGTGCTTAGATAGCAAGTCAAGAGAAGCCACTCTTCAGCATAGTTAGATATTGGTAGAATTTTATAATAAAATTGATTTTGCGACCCGCCAGCGATATTGCACAATTTATGAGGCCCGTGATAGTAAATAGGCTCCCCACCCCTGATTTGGAGAGATAAATCTTAGTCAGAAAACCTAACGCAACAGCAAATGATATGTTTGGGTATGATTGTGGTGAAGTCTTTTATTAACGCACTTGCACAACCTGGTAATGGCTGTATTGCATTAAGTTGTTCAAAGCGATTTCCATCGAATTTAATCACTGCTGAGCATTAAGAAGGCAGATGTCCTGCCGGGCAGGGTTTGGTAATATCAAAATACAGTTTTCGAAATAGACGTCTATTGGCAATGAACGAAGGCAAGGATTAACACTATACAAGCGTGTAGCAGCGCGGTGGGTGCTACATGCGACGCGCTAAGCATAACATCCCTAGTAGCACGAAAGCTACTGGGAGCTCCCTTTAGCCTAGTGCGTAAGTGATCAGGCAAGCCGCTTCTTCAAGCGTAATTGGAAGAATCCTAACCACACGGCTAGACTGCGTACGTTTGCAGATCATGATGATGGCTGCAAGCCAACGCTCCTCAACCACAGCCGGTTTTAAGCCTATGTGAATATATTATCAAAATGGGTTCCGCACCTTTAAGAGGGCGCAGCGTAAGTGCCGACAGAGTTAGTTTGAAGCCTTTCATATATTCTAAGAGAAACAAAACCCTACAGAAACGAGGAATGGACAATGAAAAATTTTTACATCATTGATATTAATATTATTAAAATCATTATTAGGTCTATAGCCTGCTATATGCAGTGTATAAACCTTTTGTAGGCGGGGATAAGCTACTACACGAAATATTAGCATACATAAATGTTTGCATCTGGTACGTAAATATGCCGCCGTTACTGCTCTTAACATTTTTGTTTGATTACCTGGAATGGATAAACCAGGCATTCTCAACTTTGTCAAGCATGTGGCTCAGTTTATAAACAAATACAGGGTTCGCGGCCACCGACTGTACAACTCCATTGCGATAACTGTTGCACATGCGCGGATCACAAGTACTGTATAAACAACTTTTAGTAACGCAACGTTCGCTACAATCAATGCGAAAGGGGTGCATGTTTGTTGTTAGAAAGCAAAGCCGCAACGAGAAGGGAGAACCGGGCAATTGGTCACTTTAAAAATTGCAAAAACATATTTAGTTGTGAGGTTGAACATCAACATGCAATTATTTTGCTCTCGCTGAAAATATCATCAGCTGGTTTCGGCCCTGTTAGAAGTACGGATATTCGAGGCTCAGTACATGGTAATGCACAGATCGTGTCATGTTCCAGATTAAGCCTGCTTCCAGATTTCATTTTCATGGCAACATAAGCCGCCTATCTGCCTCAAAATGTCTTAAGTAGCTGCATATTGTGCACAATGTGGTAGGCTACGTTGAAATTTTCGTGTTGCAATAACCTGTAACGCATAATGACAAAAGAAAACGTATTATGATATTTTCAGCTCATGAGCTACCAACGTTTGCCTTAAAGGGCTCAACTTGCAAAACATACTAAATTTCAATAATAGCTGGCCGTGAACGGTCAAAAATTCTTCCGTGACCCACATGTCGAGAAACCTTGGCGTAAACGATTAAATCCAAGTGGTGTGGCTTACCGAAGATTAAAAGATATCAAGGAAGAAATTTGAGGAAATATGCCGGGTCCATTTATGCATATAAGAAAGCAGACAAAATAGGAAAAGTAATGATGAGAAAGGCCGCTACAAGCAGAAAAAGCAGGAATCAGAAATAGACAATTAAAAACAAGATCAATTGCAGTTTGTGAGTGTTTGATTACCCTTCAGGCTACATCTTTTATATGGACGAAACATGATCTTCTTTCATTTTAAATTCTTGTAAGCAAGTTGAGGGGTGGAAAGGGCGGCACTTTTATGGTCGACCTCGGGCGGCACCTAGCCTCGCTACGCCACTGCATGACGGGCAAAGTACTGGGCGGTCTGCCTTCAAGTTTCAGTTAGGCTCGCTAACGCAAATGATTTATCTGACAATAAGAATATGTAAACTACATTCTCATGAAGCTAATAGTGCAAATACTCAAGTACAGTACATCACTTTGCTTAAGCTGCTGAAGTGGAAGTATCCATAAATAAAAACGCTTAAGTGCCCACGCTACAAGAAATCTATCGAAGTAGGCTGCTGTATTCGTTACTGATCACCACTGCGTCCCGCAAAAGTTTGGCGAGGCGAGTTCTGTTGGCCAAAGGCCCAAAATCAAGAAAAGGCCGACCAAAAAGCAGGCGGCATGATTACTTCTCCGACCTGGGTTGGTCGCACCTTGGTGTGGAACGAGCAGAGCTTTCAGAGGTTGATGAAAACCATGAGGTATTGCGGGACATCCTAGAGCTGCTGCTCCTGCGACCTGTTCGAAAAGAAAAGTGGGTCTGAAATGTAAAGTGGTGTGCTCAGCTGAGTATATTTTGGTAGTCACATATTTTATGTGAAGTCGTACAGTAGTACCTTCTGGTTAATTCAGACACACTTTTGCTCTCGAACGGTCTCAGAATTTTTGCGTTTTTTATGGTGATTCCCTTGCCGTGAAATATAACTTGGTGTGACGTGCACAAGGCTGTATTTTTCGTCAGTTGAAAGTTAATAGGATGTGCACATCAAGTTGTGCGTATCTCAAAAACATTGTAAAGAATGCTGCGCTCATGAAATTACCAACGGACTTTCCTTTTTTCTTTCTTACTACAGTACTTTGGCGCCGCGAGGCATTGTTTTTTTCAGAGTAATTCAGATATCGTTTTGCTATTAATACGTCCTAGTGGGAGGACAGAATCAATAACATTTCCATGTAAACCGCTTGTATTAGAATATTGTAGTGGCTTTTACGAACATCCACAAATAATCTTTAGTCTTAGCATCTATGTTACTACCAGCCAACATAACTGTTGTTATGTGGCACAATGTAACTATGTCACTCCATGTTAATGGGTACCGAGAAAAAGGGATTTTATTTCGAAAGTCTTTTAGTCATCACAAAGGGCCCCACTAAATAAAAATTCCTTGTTCTGTTCCTGTCTTTAGTTGACGTTTATGACAAAGAATGCATTTATTTTCAAAGTAGAAATTAGGAATTGTACTCAAAACTTTTATACATTGTTGTAATAGAGCATCCCATATTGTTTTAAAATTTACTTGCTTGTATCCGAACCCAGCAAATACTGAACAAACTTGATGAAAAACTTTAGGTCTGCTCTACACTCAGCGCAAACCATTATATGGGAAACAGCATTCACTTAAAAGCAAGAAAATTGTCTGAATTCAATCAAGAAAACTTAAAAATACAAAACCGCTTGGTTTCGTGAAAATTTAGTTATATTTTTTCATATTTTTGATGGTTTCAGACGCTGGAGGATATGTCAAGGTTTATCCAGTGCCAGTTCGAAAAGGTTACGTTAGTACCACTCAACATGAAATCACAAGCAAATCAATGGATGGAAATTCTCCCGGCTTTCAATTTAATCCTGATTACACACCAAGTAAGATCGTTGGCAGATGTGTCGCATTAGCCACTGTAGAGATTGAATCAAAATTGGTTTTAGCATGTTTGATGGAAATATGGGATTTGGCCATGCCCATCACACAAAAAACGTAGGTGAAGTTCAAGCTGATGGAGTAGAGCAGTGGTCTTCAACCTATTTTTTACAATCGTCCCTTCACAAGAAGTTTGCTTGAAAATCACCCGCCTTTCTATAATTTTTGTGTTGTCTGAAAATAGTATATTGTTTTGAAAATAATTCAATGCTAAGTAAATATAAACGGGCGATATAGTTAGCATAAAACAAAAAGAATGCAATTGCATTTGTAGAATAAATACTATTCATTTCCAAAAGGAACAGCTGATTCCAACTACCAGTAATGCGAACCTTACGATGGTGTTTATCCGCAAGCATTTTCAAAGCACGCAGGTTGCAAATTGTTCAGTTTAGGTCGTAAGGCGTTTTCCCGATTTTGTTCATGTTAAAGCGATTTCAGTATTTATTACGGTTTTGCAGTACTTGGCAGAAACCTTTCTCAGGAAAATAGATAGTGGGAAACGCCAGTAATAATTGCTTCACTTTTCCCCAAAGTTCTAGAAAACGCTCACTGCACTTGATCCAAAAATTTGACCATCCGTGTGGCCTCTGTATGAAATATAACACGGCTTCATCGTCGCTTTGGATGTGGATAAGACGTTCCTGGATGGTGGAAATGCATTCGCTTATGTTAGTTAGCTGGCAAAAAGCTATTTTACCCGGTAACTTTCCACGCAATGCAACTTTCGGCGTGATCTTCACAACTGAAAGACTTCATAGCAAGCGTCAAACAACAGGTGGCTAAGTGGATTTTTTGACTCATTAGTTTAGCCAAGACGGGGTTTTTGGGCTTACTTGCGGATCTGAGTTCCTCCTTTCCTAACCTACGGTTCAGTTAAAACTACTATAAGTCAGATAAACACAGTACAGCTTTATCCACAGAACACCAAAACACCTGAACTGACTGAAAAACACCAACAAGCAGGTTTTAAAACTTACGGCTAGCTGTTAATAGTTTTGCTAGCCGTTAATTGCTACGTAACTTGTCTTGCAACCATGGGCGTCGGAAGGATTTTTTCCAGGGAAGGGCCAATAGTGGAATTTTCCAGAGGTAGCCGGAAAGTTGTTTTCGGGAGGCAAAAATGGTGAAATTTCATTTTTCTCCCACGAAACTAGGAAAACAACCGTTTTTGATCAAAATCTAATAGGAAAATATCAAATTTAAAAGTCCTGCTCCGCTCCAACACCCGTGTTCGCAACAGTCGTATTTTCAGTATTTTCACAACAGAACACACATCAGTAGGCCTGCATTGCTCTACTCAAGGCACCAACCAAAGATTATAAAGCACATGATAATGGACTGCCATATTTGTGCGTACAAAACAATGGTTTGGTAATGCTTTACTGAAGGCCATGAGAATTTGCTCTAAGGCAATTCTTGTAATAATAACACATACGGTGGAGGAGGGATTTGTGACAGTTCACGACAAAAATTAACTAGGCTACCAACCCTTTAAGTCCCGCGTGCGCCACTTTTCTTGCAGAGCTTTTCAATCCTATAACTCGCCAGGCGATTGAGCTAGAGAGCTGTTCAAACCCTCTACGGATTCAGCAAGTCTTGTGGTCGAAATCGAAAAAAAGTTTTTTTGGTTTCGGTGGGGGTTTTCTGGAGGTGACGTCACAAAGAGGGCATGTTTTGGAAATGTTGGCCACATTTGGCCGGCACTGGGTCCCAACCCATTGATCCATTTTTTGGCTCAAAATTTGGTTGAAAACTAGGTGCAATTCCGCGTCTATAGAGCCCTTGATTGACTTGTTAGCACATCTGTGGCCAAAATTATGGGCCAAAAACCCAGTTTTTGGCCTAATTCCTAACTTTTCAGAAAAGGCATAATTTGCCCTTTCAGGCCAAATTTTGGCCGGCCATAACTCGGCAGCAGATAGAGCTAGAGAGCTGTTCAAACCCTGCAATGACTAGTGGCGTCGTATAGTTAAGAATAAAAAAAAACTTTTTAATTTGGATGGGGGGGTTTGGGCCAATAGGCTTATGATGGGAGTCTGTTTTTTGGCTAATTATATGACGTCATCATCCGATCCCACGCGCCAATATTGTGGCTGGCAGTATTTTTGGATTCTAGGCTAACATTCGCGTTTTTAGAGCCCTTGATCAAGTTTCTAGCGTTTCTGGTTCAAACGTTATGCCAAAAATATTCCAGATATGTCAGGAATTCCCAAGGGCCTTCAGGGGATTTCCCTAATTAATATTCTACCATTTTTGCAATAACTCATCAACCAGAAATACTAAAAAGTCCATCAAAAACTCTAAAACCTCGTACTATAGCCTTGAATGCATTTAAATCTCGCGCGGTTTCGCGCCGCTGATTCTGCTCGATTCACGCACTCCCACCGGCCGCTGACGTCACGGATTGTTTAGAGAAACCTGTCAAAACATGTCAAATCAACCTGTGGTTTTGTAAACATAGCCAAAAAGGCCGAAATCGCATGGCGAAAGTTTTTTTTCAGCCCAAACTACAAGTCTTTCCCCATTCAGAGCGGATTTGAACAGTTCTCTAGCTCGATCCGATGGCGAGTGATGGCATTTAGAAAAGGGGTGTGTTCCAACCCAAACTGGGGTTTATGGGTGTAGAAATTTTCACCAATTTTAGTTTTTTTGGCCATAATTTCGGCTACAGATATGCTAGAAAGTCATTCAAGTACTCTAAAGTCTCGAATTTTGGCCTAGTTTCCGAAAAAATCTTGAGCCATATTAATGGATCAATGGGTTGGGGCCCAGGGCCAGGTAAAGGTAGCCACAAACACCCCCACTTGTGGCGTTCCCCCCCGAAAACGCCCCACCGAAAACGAAAATTTTTTTAAAATTTCAACTACAAGACTTGCTGAATCCGTAGAGGGTTTGAAGAGCTCTCTAGCTCAATCGCCTGGCGAGTTATAGGATTGCAAAGCTCTGCAAGAAACGTGGCTTTCGCGGGACTTAAAGGACGGCAACTTGCAATTAATATTCGCTATCGCCGCGAAAGTCGATTTGATGTTTTAGTGACAGCAGTGTTATGAATGTTGGGCCATTTTCACTACCTTCAAAGAAGCTGAAGTTTTCCTCTTGAAAAAATGGAGTTTGACCGGTTGGGTATTTTCCGATAGCTATGTCAGGGTTGGTTGCTTTCGACCAATATCAGTATAATAAAAACTAATTAATGCATGCTATACCAGAAATGACCAAACCCCGTGTGCTGATATATACAGACTGGCAAATATTTTTGCTTGATGTGTTTTTGTGACCTTGATCACGCAACGATTGGTTTAACCAACCTAACAAATTACTCAGTGCAACAGTTTCTCCACTCTTTTATCTAATTTTGAACATTAGACTCAACAAAATACCTGCACATTCATGATTAGGGCAACCAAAAGACAACAGAGTCAAAAAATTTTGCGGCGTTTTTGAAGGTTACGAAACGTTCGCAAACCAAATTTCACGCTGACACCACGAGCGACTCCGAGTTAATGGGTCAAAAAAATGTGAAAATTTATCGTTAAGTCAAAATTTTCTTGCAGCCCATCTTTTTTCTTTTATCTACAACTAATATTGACATGCTTTTGCAAGTTCCGTTGCAATTCTGAAATAATAATTGGTTTGTTGCCACTTCTGACGTAGTAATGTTGTTTTGCCCACAACTTAGACGATAGCATATTAAGTAGGCTTGGCGTGGCAAAAAACGTAGCCTTACGGCACTTACTCCATTTGGAAAATTCTCCATCTATTATGCATATAGTGCTGTATCTTTATGATGTTCTCAAGTTTGACTCTACTGCAGTAAATAAGTACTTACCAAATACAGCATGAACATATGAATTTCTGAGGTTTGAATTTCTGATGGCTGAGGTTAAATCACCAAATTCTTTAAAAGTTCGAAGTGCAATGCATGAATATGCTTCTGAGTCAACGTCAACGCCAAAGGCTGAATTATTTTGTAGTTGCAAACGCACAAAACTGATAAATCAAAATTTGTGAATTATAAAGTCAATATTTCAAGTTTTTAAGTCAAAAAATCGATTGCCTTATGCCTATAATCTTCGTGAGAAGCTCAATGCTCGACTCCCAACTGGTAACAATCTCAGTGATCTTGGATAGTTGGCGCATTGGGGCGTTACTGAGAACGATGTTATTTTGATTGATGCGTGACCAGTCCGATGTGTGTTTTATAACCTTTGTTACGAACAATGTAGTCGAAATTGCATCGAATGCTTTCATTGCAAAATAACAATTTTTGTTTTTTGTGGGAACCAACCAACATTTCGTCTAGTGCAAATTCAACATAGTGCTTTTTTTGGAATCATTTCAACATGTTTTAACCTGCAGAAACCTGCACCCCTGGAAACTGAAATCGCCGCCCAAATCATGTAAATCACAAATTCGCCCCCACAAAGCATAAAATCGCCCCCTGGTGGGCGATTTTGCCACGCTGAAGACCACTGGAGCAGAGGCTTAGACCGAAAAGCCCGAACCACGCATAGGTTTCGCGTATAAGCTATCTTCACAAACAATTTTCGTGATGTTATTTTTTATATTTCTGCTAGTGTAACAGTTTTTGCCACTGCAGCGATAATGTCTTTCTTGGCAATGATTTAATATTGCAATATGCTAATATTTAAGCGTAGATTATATGGAACATTTTCCCGCTCTGTCACGAATGGTAATAGGAGCGAGCACTTGTAGCACCGTCGGTGCCACACCCTAGCGCACAACGAAATGGAAATTTACTTGTTGGGTGTGTATTCTTGATCGTGACAAATGATTGAACTCTGAACAATGCACAAAGAAAAGCTGTTTCTGAATCGAAAACCTAAAACATTAGTTTGCGATTTACTTGAACCGTGGTTTTCACCTTTCTTGTTTATTATGTAGTCCAGTAACTTTTGCTGGTGCCGAAAGTTGGGGTGCACAACAAAACTGAACATCATTTGACATCACACGGCAGTAGATATCCTCGACCTCTCCTATTTCTGAATTCAGGATGCGCACGATAATGATTAGTTTTCGAGCAACTCTTTTTATGCCTTTCTTTTTGAACTAATACATATTTGAAAATCGTTATTAAACTTCCCCGCTATGTTTTCACCTGAAGTTAATTTGGTTTTCAAAGAACAACTGGAATGAAAAGATTTTACGGTTATCGAAGCAATGCGCTTTAGTGCAAACTGTGCAAAGTGAATTATTAATTTGAGTATGACCAAGTTTAAAGCCAGGTTACTACGTATATTGAAAAACTGTTTTCTACTCACATGATGACATATCTTTAAGACTGAGCATAACACTAGTAGTATTGCCGGAAAATGATGCATTGGCAGTCTGGATTGAAACAAACAATATGGCGAAATATTTTTTTTCTCAAACTTCCTCAGTGAGATAGGCGAAAATAAGAAACAGGCGAATTGAAGAATAAACATTTTTGCCGTAGTTTGTTATTAAGATTTGCCAATAAAGTTTTGTAGCAAGAAGCTGTAACTATGAAGGTTTTCGTAAAACTTGATCAAATTAGAAAAGGCACCATCTTTGAGCTTAAACGATGGTATTACAGAAGCATCACAAATTGTCCCCAATACTGTAAAAAGAACCCTTCAACGTTTTATCCCCGAGTTCAATCTCTTGTACCAGACCAGAAATAAAATCTTTTTTTCATCAATAAAAAAAGTACAAACCCTTGACAGCATTTAAAAAATGCTTTTAGATCCAGCGACATGCGAAACTGCATCACCCACTGCTGAGGTCATGTCTTGTCCACCTGGATGTATTGATTCTGTGCAAGATCCCAAGGTGTGGGGAACACTTGTGTACACGCAAAACTCTCAAATTTGTCTGGCTGCTATACATGCTGGAGTTATTTCAAGTGAGTATGCTTGCGTTATTTCAAGTGAATATAATAATCTTAACCGTTTTCCCACCACGCCCCCTTAAGAAATTTTCCCTTGTTTCACGTCCCCCTGAGTGTAAATAAGTTGTAAAATAATGTATTTCTTGGTGTATTTATTTAATTTTTTATTGTAAGTTTTGTGACAGACACGAAGTCCATAGAGTACAAACACGCACTATCTGGACAATGCAGATTGATAAAAACAGACAAAACAGAACGATTAATAGCAAGTTTTGAAGTAGAACAACAGGGTTACAGACGCTTTCTTAACATTATTGTTCGCTAACCTTCAACACTTGGCAAGAGTAGGACACTGAGTCCAACCCTGGTAAAGGCCAGGTAGAGTAAAAGTATTGTGGCATGCACACGCCCTCAAACAAACACTGTAACGTCCGAGCACTCAGTTGCAAAGTAAATTGCAGTTGTAGTGTTCAAAGAATTAGGAATATAAACAACCTGACTGCATCAAAGCGGGCAACCAACCATACGCATGAGTGGCGGAACCTTTTTCAAAGTGGTGGGCCACACGTGCACGTTAAAAACATTTAGGAAATTTTTGTGGTTTGAATTGGCAAGTGTGACTTCACAAGCATTGAAATATGACGCTATTAACTTTTTTCAGCATGTTTAAGCAATTTTATGCATTAAGCCCTCCATCATCCCTACCTAGACTACACCCTATACATCTGCGTTGACGAGTGCATAAACGTAACTATAGTTGTTCTTACTTATTGCGTTGCAAAAACTTATTTATGTAAAATTTAAAGTTAAAGGAAGGCACCCCCAGAAGAATATGTGGAGGGCCTAGGCCCATGCAACCACCCGGTTCCAACAAGAAAGAGGTACATATGTAGTAATGTCGTATTGAACCTGATGACTACTAACACTCACTCGCCACGTTAACTTATACAGAGCTCTGCACCCAAAATTATAGGCCACTGATTACTTGACAATGTTTGGCCAATATTTGGTGCAACATTATTTTGCAGCATTAGATGGAAAACACTTCCTTTCAAGCGACATTACGCAAGATTTACCGGAACTCACAGATGTGCATGTTCCCACTCTAGCCCGCATGCTTAATGTGTTGCAGTTACTTGTATTAGATTTGTGCGAACGTTTGCAAATTCTTTCTTATTTTATTCAGTCAGCATAGCTTTGCAACCGCACACTACTTCGCAAAGTGAATACAGATTACGCCGACTAATGGCATATCGGTTAAACGCCATAATCGCGTTTTCGCAAGAGATTCCAGAATCTCAAATCAAAACCCATTCTGATTCGAAAAACATAGCACGGTTATTAAATCGCATAAACCGGATATTCAAATAGCAATATTATTTTCTTTTCTGGACTTAAACACGTACTCCACGCCGCACAGTCTGAGTGAAAGACACGGTTCGAGATTAAGCAGCTGAGTGGCGCATTTGGGATGGCCAGAAAGCAAAGTTACTATCTTCCTTTGGTCGAGAAATTGACATCGTATTGTGGCCTCTAGCAGCCAAGTCGCATAAACCTAATCTCACATTCAACAAGAGTGTGGCTCAAGTGCATTTGAATTGTCATAAATCTACATCGCAGCATCACAGAAGAACATGGCGGGAGTACTGTACAAACTTAGTATCATGCACGTGTACGGCCACCTTGCAGAAAGCCATAGCGGTATTCCGCGATGCACGGAGCTGTGCAAAATGTATGCATTCATGTTCATCTGAAATTAGGCAAGCCGCTCTGCAATGCAGCCTGCTACCTTGGAATTCTATGTGCACGATGCGGTTTTCAAATGCGAGAAAGGCTCAGATTTTGTTGTCAAAGGGACTTGGCATGCCGACTAAACAGTCCCTCTAGTTGCACTCCTGAGATGCAGGCTCGAATTCGGCCGGCAAAGCTTCAAGAAACTTAACCCCGACTCCCATCTCTCCCGGAACAAAACCAAATAACATGTAGCGACTAAATTTCGCACTGGCGTAACATTTGGAAGTTACACATTCCAGTTAAAAACCTTTGCATGTTGTAGAGCATATAAGGGGTCGCGCTCCCCTAAAAAATTCGTCACGCCCCCATGAGGGGGGGGCACGCCTTCCGGTTAAGAACCACTGTAATAATCTGCCTTTCTAGAGCGCAACGTAAGTTTGGTATTGCACTGTTTGAATAGGATTGCCACGACTTGTTTGAGACCATGTCACTATCTCGACAAGCCAAACTGCGACATAATTGGATGTGGTCAAGCGTCATGCTTTATTCGCAGTTCGGCTGCATTGTAATTTTTACCAGAAAAAAACAGCACCGTGGCAAGTGTTTGCGGAAGAAACTTACGGGAATAGTTCGTGTGTTGTGAAAGTTTTAAAAAACTTCCTTTATCGGCGGAATTTTGCAAAGTGAAAAAGCACCACATTGTACATATGCACCTTGCTAATTACGATTCAAGTTGCATAGGTTTTACTGTATTGTCATTGCAAATTTTTATAAATTTTTACCACTCGCTTTTCATTTATGCTGCCTCTGCGCGTGTTTTGAGGCATGTACCACTGTACCAACCTGTCGGATTTCATACTTTGCTTAACGAAGCAGTGAACAGTACCTGTGCTTGATTCTGGTGAAAAGCTTGGAACAAGAAAATATACAGAGGTCTGTTCTTGAGCAAGCTTTATCAAAGCAAACCAAATGTTCGACGTGAAGTCACAGATTTGCACACGACGATTGTGGCCTGTACAAGAACCAATTTTAGTTCTTCTTGTGTGGTTTATGAAGACTTTTTCAGCTAAATACGTTACCTGTGTGCGTAAGGTTTACCTTCATTTTACGTAGAACCCTTGTCATCCTTAATGGAGTAGTAGTGCGGCAGAACCTCGAGGAGGGACAACGATCTTTTTCGAAACCATAGTGAAGGTTCACTTCCACAGAACTTTGGTGAAGGTATTGCAGACCCCTGGGGCTTGGGCCTAAACATATAAATGAAAAAGAACTGTTTTTTTGAAAGTTCCATTCATTTCCTGTTTTTTGTCGACTTCACTCTAAGGAGATTTCTATTCACACAAATTGAAATTATCATCTTGATGACTAAGAAAGATTTCTTGCATCGTGCTTTATTGTTCTTATTATGAGTCATAAAACTGTACTTTTGCTGCAACAAATAAGCCAGTGAACATCATAATGAAACTAGCGCAAGACCTAGTGGCCTAGCGAAATGATGCCACCAGTCAGAACTTCCTGCTTTGATCACTTTGTTGTTGAAATATCAAATTCACGCCAGAATAAAACGCACGGGGTTTCCAAGACCGACTAACTGCAAAAATAGGCATACCATACATCCCGTTTTAGCCGAGACAGTCCCAGTTTAAATGCTTTGTCCCGGTGTCCCGGTCAGTCTACGAAAAACTCTGTTAGGCATTCAATCAGCCAGTATAGTCCTACACCTGGTACATCAGCTCACGTTGGGAGAATTTTTTTATATAATGAATAACATGTGGTCTGACAACAGAAGCAGAATGTGAAACCCCTTATCACCTGTAAAATAATAGCCTACTGACTTTTGCTGCTGCGATTTTTACGAGAAAATAAAATCGAAAAAGACTTCTTGAAGAAAATATTGTCTACTACGGAAAAGTATCATTGGGCGAATGTGTAAATTTACAAATGCTTGAACATTGTTTCGTTTCTTAGTAAAATGCATTATTTCAGTTTTTGTTAGTGTCTTAACTATAGGAATCCAAAATAGCTACATACTCCATGTAGGATATCTACCAAATTTATCTGATAAGGTTCGTTGTTCTGAAGCGTCCAGGTTTTCAATCACAAAAATATGGTCGGGCCATGCAGAGAGTCTCTTATTCGAAATGGACGTTTTTAGAAGAGCATGTTACACAGGAAGCGGTTTTCAGGCTATGCAAACCTGCAATGCACGTAGGCTCGCCGGAAATTTTCTCTTCACAGATCATTCGTCAAATGGAATATGTTGTTGATATAAAACATTCGTTGTGTGCATACCAGTTCAGGCCGTCAGAAACAGCATCTCGGTGTTAATACTGCTTGGACTTGTTTGCATACTTGGCAGTTACTGCCAACAGTGGGGTAAGCAGGAAATTTTCATGGAAGGGGAGTTCATTCAATGGCATATGGTGGTCATTTGTATTTGGTGTGCGCTATTTGTGACGTCACAATTTGACGTCAAATTCATGTTTTTAAACCAACGTTTTTGCGAAGTTTGTTAACACAATATGCAAATTCTTCCATACGCACTCCCCTTATTTTATGTGTTATTGCACTGAATATAAACTATCAGCGATACACGTTAGGATATCGGAGGAAAATACACAAAGCTACAACAATGCAGTTCATAACTGCAAAAATGTCAAGCTGAGTCTTAAAAAAGGGAAGTAAAACACACTCATCACTACGTCAGAGCAATTTACAACTGCAAATTTTGCTTTATGTTGACAAATTAACAAGCAAAAGGTAGGCGAAAACAATTAATCTCCTTTACGCAGGTAATCAAATTTTTGTAACATATTAAACTCAAAGGGGGCGGTAACCCCAATCCCCCTTGCGTACGCCCTTGGTTACAAAGTTCAGTAAATTATGAATTTTTGATCCTGCGTCACAACGAAGGCATGTACGCGATGCCAAACGATTTCAGAAACACGTTTCTCAGTTGGAGAGAGAAAATGCAAAAGGGTGTTCACGATACACAACTTTGAAAACACTGAAAGTTGGGAAGACATAGCTAAAAGCTAGGCAATAGCAAGTTGGCATCACCCCCCACTTTATTTTCGCGCCCCTTTTCTCTGCATTCACCATCCATAAACTACACAGTTTACCCCTTTGAAAGTTTCACACTTTCCCCCTTTGAAAAAATGCTTGGTAGTTGGTATCCTGAATTTGTTCACACTCATGTCTTTAGGGGAATACATGAATCTATGGACAACCAAGAAGATTTAAAACACTAAATTAGTTTTAAATTTTGGAGCATAAAACTGGGATATACTTAACAGTTTCATCAACACTAAAAAAGCCTTCAAAAACTATACATGTTTTATTTCGAGACGTTTCGGATTATTCTTAATCCATCTTCAGTCAAAAATAAAGCAACACTTGGCAATGTCAGCAATTCAAACCCATAAAGCTTTGTGACGCAAGAAGAGACAATGCTGTGACGCAAAAGACGTTA
>Ga0210059_1005530_pt1 | contig 20335 bp, 13 predicted proteins | sample Ectturendosymbi2_FD_188042 | JGI IMG/M metagenome (GOLD analysis project Ga0210059, IMG submission 188042) | Ecteinascidia turbinata endosymbiont from Florida, USA - Sample 2 (SPAdes) (version 2) | ecosystem: Host-associated > Tunicates > Ascidians > Unclassified | place: Key West, Florida... | reverse complement strand
TAATCAGTTGCACGCCGCTCTTTAGTCAGCGAAAAGTGTTGAGTGAAATCGGACAAGTTTGTGGTGAAATTAAAAAGACATTCATCTTCGTATGAAACAGATCAGGGTGAGCAGCCTCGAAAAGTTTATATTGACCGGTGTCAGAACAGTAAGCCTACCTGCCCACCGGTAGAAGAGCAGCCACAGGCGTCTGGCGCAACTGGTAGCTACGATGTTTCGGCGAATCCCCCAAGCATGCATAAGAACATAGACGTACGGGAAGGCATTTTACTGGAGGGGCGAAAAAAAATTGCCCTAAAAATCAACAATTTGCTCTGAAACTAACTTTTTTAGTCTAAGCCGAAGGGGACCAGAAAAGTCTTGTAAATCTGTTCTATAAAGTTGAATTCGTTTATAAAGGCTTTGTCTGTAACGTCAATTCGCCTATAACGTTACATTTTGTTCGGTCCCGATGGCATCTTTTACATGCGTTTCACTTCGCTTATAATGTCAATTCGGCAATAACGTTCTTTATGCAATCCCTTAGAGGTGCCGTTATAAGCAAATTCTGTAGCTACCTTGCTTGTTAACTCAAGGGGGTGAAGTTCCTTGCGTGTTGTTTTCTCTCAGACAAAAAACTTTATGGTAATTGCTTTTACTGATGCAAATATGTGCGCGACTTCAATGGCGTAACGCAATGTTTTAAAAGCGACGGTTCCGGATCGAAGGGTCTGACTCCCTCACACCCTACACCTGCCTGTGTTATCGCTGCTGTGCGCTTAAGCAAGGCACTCAAAGACGCGTACTCAAGGGGCTCAAGCAATCCGCACGTACGTGCGGACCGCTTCTAAAACTCCTGTTAATCAAAAATATCTATCATCTTAACACCCTGCACCTCTATCCAGCGCAAACTCGAAAACGAACAAAGAAAGAGTTACCGAATTCTTATATCAAACTGTTAAACTACCCAGGTCCGATTGTTAAGGGCTTGGTCCAGATCAGATTCATTATTACCATTCACGACTTTGGTCCAGATTACACAATACGCTAGCCCAAATTACACGGATACCCCCCAAGTGAATATACGCTGTATTGGAAATTTTTTCACCGTGCAGGATTCTTGAACAACTTGCGCTTGCCCTGAAAAACAGAATCTGCCCTGAAATTTTTCACTGTATTGAAATTTTTGACCATTAAGGATTTTTGATCAGCTTTGCGCTTGCCCTGAAAAAGAAAGTTGTTCTGAAATTTTTCACTGCATGTATTGAATACACTTTTTATATTCAGGATTTTTGAGTAACTTTGCGCTTACCCTGAGAAACAGAGTATGACCTGATATTTTTGGCTGTATTGAATACAGCCTACTTTTTACATTCAGGATTTTTTAGCAACTTGCGCTTGCCCTGAAAATTTCACTGTATTGAAATATATGCCTTTTACATTCTGGATTTTTGAGCAACTTGCGCTTGCCCTGAAAAACAGAGTGTGCCCTGGAATTTTTACTGTATTGAATATATTTTTTATCATTCAGGATTTTTGAACAACTTGCGAAACAGAGTTTGCCCTAAAATTTTTCAGTGTATTGAATATATTTTTTATCATTCAGGATTTTTGAACAACTTGCGCTTGTCATGAAAAACAAAGGGTGACCTGGAATTTTTCACTGTATTGAAATATTTTGTACCATGGTGGATTTTTGAGCAACTTGCGCTTGCCCTGAAAATTTTCAAGCCAGGAGGCGGCCGCCCTCCCCGACCACCCGCTTCGTACGCCTATGCATAAGATTATTGGCATTGGTAACTTTGTGAGAGGTTCTCTGAGTGAACGCGACCAAAGAACTTTATTGTTTAATAGCAGGACTCCTTTATCTTCATACGATTTTCGTGTGGTACACACAGGCTTCCAGAAGCGACATTTCCAAATGCAATGGTTGAGGGAGTTTAAGTGGGTAAGCCTACAGTGAAATTCATGAAAGGTCACTTTGCAAATGGTGTGTTGCGTGCGTTTGCACCTGATGTTGTCAGCTAAGGCCCTTGGTATGTTGGTAAAATCAGCTCACAGAATTGGAAAAAAGCGAAAGAAGACAGGTTTTGCGCAGAGACGTTTGATGGGTTTCTTGAACTTTGCAAACATGAAGGAAACGTGGACGTGAGAAATATGCTTTGCGACAGTAGAAAAAAATCATAGATCAAAACAAAACTCGGCTGAGACAAGCAATCAAGTTTGTCGAGTTTTACGGTCGTCAGGAAAGAATATCAAAGAAACAAGATGCCAGTTTAGTTGGAATGACCCCCAGTTTTCAACAGTCAATTGTTTATCTACAAATTATGTGCCTTCCTTGCCTATTCTAATCACAAGCAATTTTTCCTTTTCAAGGCTTTTGCTTCCATAACTTCAGCCCCCCCCCTTAGAAAAATCCTGGCTGCGCCACTGCTCTATAGTGTTGTACAAGACTTTGTGCACCTCTTGCAAGGTTGGCAGGCATAATGCTGCATGCTGTGGGCGCGTGGCAAAGTATTTATGCAGCATTTTTAAACAAAAAACGAAAGTGCAAGTGGCTTCACGTGTTCCTGTTCCTGAATATCAATGTCTTGCTTCAATGAGGCACGAAACATTACACGAAAACGCTTAACTTGCTCGCTGCTCAAGCAGTACACCTGACCAACACCGCTTAGGTGATGATTTGGTGAACTACTTCATTCATATTGTTTTGAGAGAAAACCAGTTGAATCGCAATTGAAAACAGTTTTTGGTCAGCTCCATGCCCACAGCAAATGTCTGGAACGCGTTGAAGACCGTAGTTGCACTGCAGCCAAACGCATGTACAGAGTCTGAAAAGTAACGCCCAAGTTGAGCTGAATTTTCTACTGTATTTTGAATCTGTTGAGATTTTTTGAAGATATGTCAATAAGAGCTGGTGGTGTCTACGCAGTAGGTGAAATATACGCACTGAAACGATTGTAGTGTCTTATTCTTGGCTGTGAAAGGAGTCCTTTCGATAGACAGGGGGTGACAAAACGTTACGAGTTTGAAAATCAATTTTAAGCGCACAGATTGTGGAACACCGTTTAGGAATGCATGCTCAGTTGGCACAACGAAGATCAACAATTGTCACGCAAAGCTTATGGCCACAGGCTTGGCAGCTGCAGTAATACGTGAAAAACGGTGCTTTTGACAAGCCTCATATTTCAATTTTAGGAACCGACAGTGAATTTTAACAATTTCTGAATGACTCGTAAAGCTGGTAGCAACATCTGAAATCCATATTGAATTTAAAAGGCAACTTCATAGTAACAGCTTTTCTCGTATTTATTTTTTGCAAAACTTTCATCTGACCCTGAAGAAACAAACACATCTAACAAAGCATCTAACAAAAGTTGTAATTGTAAAGGAAATACATAGTCTAATCAAATAAACGAGAGTGAATCCTTGTCCTTTGCATAGACACTAGCAAAAATTCTTTTAGTATTTTAAAATAAGGATTTATTTTTCATTCACCAAGTTATCTTTCCAGCAACCAGTAGGTGGCTCCTAAACGTTATCAGTTGGACAGAACACCCTGCTCGGGTTGAACTCTGCTCAACTTCATGGTTGACTAGGCACGCGATTGCCTCAAGCGCTTTTAAAGTTCAGTCACCAGAGGTTGTTATGATGATGACGAAATTGCTGCAAAGCTGCAGTCAGCAAATGGTAGTTTGTTACCCAGCAAATATGACATTAATAACCTGCAAATAACCCACATATTGCGCGGTTAAAGGCACAAAGGTATATTATAGAATGTAGAAATGAATTTCTTAAAACCAAAGATCATATGCATGGCGTATCATGTTCTATCGACCAAACAACGCATACAACTTTGCACACGCGCTACTTCGTGTAGTTATGCAATACTGCACATAGCAGTATAGCCCGTTCGTTCCATGCCAATTGCCATTCGTAGAGTATGCGGTCTCCGATTAGTCACTTGGCATTTCATGTTGCAGAAAAACGCGAGGATTTTTGTCCATTTCCTGCAAATGACATGTTTTCCTTGTTGCCATGACGATAACCTGAACTTCTAACATTTGATACAATCGCTTTGCCGAAATTTCTTACATTTCTATTTTTCGTTTGGAAATTTTTGTGCTGTTTATTATGACAAACGTTACGCCTGATATTGCTCAAAAAACATTGTTCAGATTTTTATACACGCACAAGATATCTTCGCGTTATTTGCCGCAGATGCAATGATCAGTGGTGTTGTGTGATGTGCTGTATGGTGTGTTGTGTGGTGTGCTGTGTGGTGTGTTGTGTGGTGGAAGACAACAAGTTTAAACATTTTGCTTGCATTGATGATCTGGACTTCAACCAGCATTTGTGATCCTGTTTGCTTTAAACAGCCAATCATGCTTTAAGCTGAAGTGAGAGCAGCAATTAAAAAATTTACTTATTCCAACACATCCGGAGTGAGAGAAAGCATAGAAAGTTATTTTATTTAAAGTTAATGACGTATAATTTCAACTGAACAAAAAGAAAGCATGGCAAACCAACGTCAATGTTCGAAAAACACGAGAAGTAATTGGAACGCGATACTTTGCTCTTTGCAAAGCAGAAAACCCATTATAAAAATACGTTATCTCTTTTTGGCGCACAATCACGACAAGCAACCGTCTTTCTGGAGTTGTTTTGCAACCTGACGTCGTAACTAGATATAGATTATTTTGCAATCTGATCTATAAATCTGTATAAGCTGTCATTTCAAGCATTTTCTAAAGATGGTTTCATTGCGTCCCAGCAAAACATAGATTGGGTTATTCACTGGTTAACATGCGGTTGGCTGCTCCATTACTTTATCGGAATACAGACGTCGGATAACTTTTTTCAAAGTACACATAAGTTCTTCGATGATGTTACGAAAGGTGTCTATCGAAAGTAACCAGTAACTCTTTCTCAATAAAGAATCATACACAATACGGTGTTTCCAAAGTATATCTTTTGCCTACTGGGTAGGCATCACCGGCTCTCTGTCAAATACAAATGATGTTACAATTTACAAACGACGAAGCTCGGGACAATTGACTGGATCACAAATAACCACCGGTTAGACTTCCATAAGCGTCAGCAGTGACTCACATGGCGCGGAAAGGTTGTTCGAGGTCTTGTTTTCAATGTTAGGGTGCGACGCGCCAACAAAGGTTGCAGTTCAGCCGCCTCCTTTTTTCGAGGTTAGAGGATTCGATTAGCAAATCAAAACCCTGACGCCGTCAACATCAGTGACAAAGAGAGAAAGTCAAACAGGTTTGTGGGGCACTGGTCAGCACGAATCCATGAGCTTGTGTTGTATGTAGCAGGAAGAACATTGTTGATTTTCGTGCAGAGGCATCGGACATCTCAGCTGGTTGGCAGCGGTGAGAACAACATTGCAACAACATCGAACACCAACACCACGCTCGCACACAAACAGGGTTGCCAGATGCGTTTTGCAAAAATACGGGCCATTTTTTTCAACAGTGGCAGATCCAGGCCGTGTCGTAATTCGTAAGTGCATAATAATTAAATGTGGACGGGCTTCTCGAACAGCATTTCTTTAAAAGAATGCTTTTTTGACAAAGCATTTATTTTTCGTGTTATTATCTTGTCAATTTCATGAAGCTCCAACAATGCTTGTTTTGAAATTTTTTCAAACAGTGTATAAACGTATGCTTTGTGAACCGGACAACTGCCAAATACGACTACTGCCAACCGGAGAACAACTTCTGTGAAGCGTAGTTGTAATAGAAACCATTTGCAAGTACGCTTTAAATCCCCTAGGGTTGATTAATTAATATGTTGTTTTTAGGCCATAATTGCCAGCCACAAACGCTAGATGGTCAATCAAGGGCTCTAAAGATGTGGATTTTCACCTAGTTTATCTTAAAAGAAAAAAAGGGCAAATTGCTACTTGACTTTTTTCTCAGGCCCTGACTGCATCATCCAAAAATCCCCTACTTCTCCCAGTTACGACATCACATCAACAAAAGTTGAAAACCCAAAAGTTTCCGCATTTTTTAAAATCGAACTTATAGAGGGTTCGGGCAGCTCCCTAGCTCTATTGGTCGGCAAGTGATGACTGAACAAAATCCAAGCAACAAAAGTTTTGTGGTATTTGAAGTGTTTAAGGGGCCATGAATGTGATTTGAAGGATTAATAGAAATTTCGATAACTTCTACGATGATCAAGACCTACTTTCAAATATTTATTGCAACGTTTCTGAGGGGTACGTAACCTTCATTGGGATGTACTAGGGGTCTGTGACCCACAAATATTTAAGAAACGCTGTATTAGAGGGAGAAAACCTATTTTGATTATGCAACAGGTCTACGCTGGAACTCTTCACAAGTGGTATACAGAAACATCTCACATGGAAAAATATGTCCATCCGAGAGGGAACAAAGCTCTTGTTTGTTGTGCGCCTGCTAAATGAATTTGCGAACCATTTCAAAGCATCAGGCAAACTGCCAGATTTTGAAACTGTTGTTAAACATTGGAAGAATCGGAGGAAATTGACTTCTTTGCCTCCGTCCTGGAGACGCGATTTCCTACGATGATCAACAACGAAGCATTAGGAAATTTGGATTCAGTGGCATTCGAAATCTTGGCGGTTGAACAAAGAATACTTGTCATGTGTTACAGCGAAAACTCCTTCTGTTTGTTTTCATGCACAACCATATGTTGTTACTAGGGGTAAAGAAAGGATGCCAAGCAGTGTTACTAGGATATTTTGAGGGATCGAAACGCTCTGTTGAATTTCTTCAATGGCCTCTCAAAATACAATAGAACCTTTGCTTTACGACCACCATGGTAAAGTAAGCACCTGATATTACGAACTTTTTTTTCAGTCGCGAACAAACTCCACTGTTTTTCTGTTGTGGGGAATCCCGACCGTAAAGCGGGAACCCCACTACTCAGAATTACAACCACGATATGTGCTTCCGAAATCGAATTTTTGCGTTGGAAAGCGCCCAGCACATTTTAAACCTGCAAACAAATTTCCAAGGCAACACCAAAGCCATGGAATTTTTCATTTCAATCTCAGCGCTTACAACGTACAATCTTGTTTGTTGCGTAAAATTACCTCCCCAATGTGACTACTTCTACGAGACATTTCTGATTTCTGACAGTGTGCAATACTTTATTTCAAACCACGTTTTGCTTCGATTAGCTCTTATTCATACCAGTTAGCTGAGGTTCTGAATTCTTCCAATTCCTCAAAACACCTTCAAAAACCACTGTGCGTGCGTTCCAGCATTGGGCATGCTGTTCACCTCGACTGTGCATTCGTTGCTTCGCTCTTGCTGTTGAGATCTCGTGGAACGGTGTCTCAGGTTTGTGAGTTTGCACTTTGCAGCGTTGTCTGCCAGTCATTATGCCGTAAATCTATGTCGTTTATTACTTTTCAATATTTTGTTGCGTTCAGGATGATCACATTTTAAGTTCATTTAAAACCGTACAGGAGGTATTTTAAGTTGAATACACGTCATAACACCGGTGAAGTCTGCAGCAAAAATTGCTTCACAGAAAATATTCCGAGAAACGTTTTCCGGGCCTGCATCGTCTTTGTCTTTGTTGCAATGCGCTGCCAAATCCTTTGCGAACTGTTTGGTTAGAGCAGGGGTCACCAACGTGGTGCCCGCGGACACCAGGTCGCCCGCAAGGACCATGTAGGCCGCCCGCGGGCCTGTTCTGAAAATGACATTAGCATGATCAATGTCTTCACATTGACAAATTTCATAACTAAAATAATTGAAGGTAAATTGAGCAAAATTTTTATTTCAGAAGTGTATATCAAACTAGTAGCCCTTCGCATCAATCGGTACACAAGACGTAGCTCGCAGTTTCAAAAAAGGTGGTGACCACTGGGTTTGAGCGATGATTTTTGACTCTATGTCATGTTAAACCAAGCGACTTAAAAAGCTGTTATTAGATACTCTGAAGGTTGTAATGAACGTATCGATCAACAACCCAGAGAAGCTCACTGTGAGGACGACAGAGGGGGAACTGAGAATTGACAAAAACAAGAGTCGATGACAATAGCAAAGTGATTGCTGAAAATGGTGGGATCTGCAAAATCGTCAAACGACGATAAATGAACGGAAACCTGTTTCGTTGCATGTAATTGAAAACCGAAAATTTGTTGTTTTTTTAAAATCTGTACTGCTAATAATAAATAATTCGTTTAAGTGACTGTGTTTTTGCACATTGATATGAAATAGTTGCAGTCTTTCAAAAGTTCTTAGTGGTCACCAAAGTCATAAAAAAACACCGTGGTGCCAAGTGTACCGAAAAGTAGACAAACCTATTTGTTGAATCTAATGGGAAGTCTCAAACGGGTAATGCAAAATGCGTAAAAGTTCATGGACGTTTTACGAAATGCCCTCCAATGTTGAAGACACAACGCAAACAAGACCAAGATGTTTATCACGTTTTTCTTTCCGGTGTACGACCACACTGTTGAGCTGGTAACCACAGTTCTGCCACCTTTCTGAATAAAACAGGACACGTGGGGAAAACATTTATACCAGCTACGTGACACAGGGGCCGTAGCATCATCAAGTGTTAATCGCTTCATAACTGCAACGCGGGATTATTTCCCGTATAAACCGCAGCGCGTTTGCCTCACCTCATCAAATCAGCGTCAGTTCCAGGGCGATGTTGTCAACAGATTCCATGGCCGAAAAACAGCCATGTTTACGAATCGAGCCCACGTCTGCATACGTGCGACGAGGAACGTTTCAACGATACCGAGACCGGTGGTTTCAAGAGGTCACCGGTGCCGGGGAAGGTAAGATCTTCAAAATAGCAGCAAACACCTTAAACAACAAAATACCATCCAGCAACAATGATACAGCATTGTATACAGTGCGACTTTCGCGGATTTTATGAACTCAGTCCATGGTATGTTCATACTGGATAGCCTTCAGTACGCGGTCAGAACTAATTTCTTGGAAAGGCGATTAATGCTTTCGTGTCTTTCGAACAAGGATATATGACGTACGTGCATACGTGTATCTTGACAAACTTGCCGGCATGCGCTTTGCTTGATAACTGGTTCATTTGATGACTATGGATAGCGACACTTAGAGCACACAAAATTCGCCTGCAGCCAAATGCTGGAAGTTGAACTTTGTTGAAATTTGCAACAGTTATTTCAGGCACAGTCGGCCGGCGCTTCCAGTATTCTTGCCAAGTGTGACTGTTGTGCTTAAAGCAGCAAGGGTTGCAGCATACAGGGCGGTACAAAACTACTACAAATATTCTCAGAAGTAAATGTGATTGAAGCTTTGCTGCATGCCATAGCAACTTTGCTGCACAACAAAATTCCTAATTTATTTCAAATATCAGTGGCGAAATTATATGCACTCATTTGATAACTGTGGACAGCCTGAACACTTTAACAATTACTAGTGTGAAATTGCATCAATTGATTATTCATCAAAAATAACTTCATGATTTCTCACCGGTCCTGAACAGCCTCATAAATTGCATCAGTGCATCCAATTTCAGGTGCATTTCCCATTCAAACCCTTCAGAACTTTATAATTTACTTCGCAGTATTCCTTATTCGAAGCGTTTCATAAAAAATAGTTTCAAGTGGTTAATGACACGGTAGTCGACACTTGTAATTTGATTTAGATTAGCTTAAGCATACGATCATGTCGAAAAAGAGGTAATTGACTCAAGTGAACATACATATCATTAATGATCAGAATGTATGTAGCAAATCAATTTGTAACAACCACTGGTATATGGGTGATTGGTTCTAGAGCAGGCGTGGGGCAAACGTTTTCGCTCGTGGTTTGCATTGGATTCTAAAATGTTACAGTGGTGATGCCGGTCGGGAGCAGATGGTTTGTTCAAGTAAACTGATATAGACATAACGTAAACGCCGTAAGCTCCTTGAATAATTTTGGACAAGTTCAAAGGGCCTGGTTAAAGAACTTAAAGAGCCGTATGCGGCTGGTGCGCCCTAAATCTTTGCTCACGTCTGTTCTAGAAACTATTATCAACACTATGGTTAGGCGCAGGCAAGCCAGGATAGGCAAACAGCATCATACTGTATTTTACGCAAAGACGAGAGACAACACAAGGATCATTTCGTTCAACACCATTTTGTACAAGTGTTTCGAAAATGTCGCAAAAGACAAATGATACAATCAATGACTGCTTGTTTGTTTATATAACACTGTAGTGCCAAGGAACAGAGCTTGGAAACTACTGGGCAGATGCTGCTTTTACCCATTTAAAAAAATGGATGAATGGATGGATTGAAGATTTTCCTCTGCATTATCTTTCGCACCGTGCAGACGTTGCAGCTGAGCAGGAGTACAATGACAATCTGCTGCTATACCTTTAGAAAAAGCGTCAAGGCAATGGATTCAACGATTGCTTGCGACCATAAAGACGATGTAAATGTCCTTTCGCAGTTACGGAATTTAAATGTTCTTGTTTGTTATACAATCTGCGAGTTTTGGAACAAGCACCTCAAAGATGTCAATTAATTCTTCTAATTCTTCATGATCAAGTACTTGGTGTTCAGCGCTATGAAAACCTTGGGAAGCAACAAGGCCGTTGAAAGATTTTCTTCTGTTTTCGAGTTGCATCTCCTGGAAACACACATGCGATATACAAAGCTAGAGTGTTTGACCTTATGATAGATAACGTTCACAACTGAAGTGAAAAACAATTAAGAGATAATACAGTGAAAAGCCGTACTTGGGGTCAATGAGTATTGAGCATACATTACTGCGTCAGAGCAATGTTTTGCAACTTGTCAAAAGCACACCAAGACAAGCCAAAACATTTTTGCGGCAAAAGTTGTATAGTCCGAGTTCCCTTACGTTTTATCTTTACCAACATTTAGAAAAATCCAGCTACATCGTGTTACACTGGAATCCGTTCTATGCTGATTTCCTTATTGCTTATGGGATATTATCGTAGGAATCTTCAATTTGTGATGTGCTGAGGTCACCAACTTTAAACATCCTTTCACCTGCTTAAAGCTACGTGTCAGGTAAAAGTCATTGTATCTATAAACGTGCATTTTTGAAACTCTTCAGGAACATTTATGTTAAAACGTTTACCTTCACTTTTTCACAAACATCGTACACGATGTAGCAGGTTACAAACCATATAAAATACTTCATATCTCAAACGTTTGCTTTGGAGTGTTTCATACTTGTTACACAATCAACTTCGGAAATATTTCCTACAGGAAAGATTTTCCTCTTTTTGTTCTTCAAAAATTGCGTCGTCTGTTAAGAGCCGCATACCTTTCGTTTTTCAGTATGGTAAGAGCTTTAAAAATCCATTACCAGTTGCCTTTGTTCCTCCTTTATGCTGCAAGGCTCTACTAAAATGTAAAGCTTGTGCTTCCAAAATCCATTGATAACGTGTAATGAAGATGGGGTGCTTCAGTGGCAGAACACTGTCCTCGGCGCCGTAGGAAGCAGCACTAGGAAAAACGGAAATCAGAAGCAAACCTTCATCCGGGGCATCAGGAAAACACACACTGCCCTCCGGTGGGCCAAGTTTTGAACTTGGACCTATGCGTTTTGCAGCCATGAAATATTCAATATGCAGGTCTCTGCAAGTCGTCATAGCTGAATATAGGAGGAAGAACAAAAGGTTGAGGGGGTTGAGCGCACAGCCCTCACTATTTTTCAAGCGGTGACCAAGATACAATGGATCTCCCATTATTGGCAATGCATTTTGGTTTATCGTTATAAAGTACGCATCATCTTCAAAATTGTGCTGAGTGTCTGATCTTGTCGACAAAACAAGACTATTTTCATCTCAACTTTCTTGTGTCTTTATACCGTACATGCGTTTTGTGCTCTTGTGTTTTGTACTGTATTACTACCCTTGTGACATGGACTATGGTCTGAGACTAACACGTAAATAAATAAAGGAATTAGGTCGTTTGCAAACAGCTGCTTTGTTTTCACTCAGACACATCACAGTGAATTGTTGCTTCGATTCTGTTTCATCTCGGAATGAGTTGATGTAGCGTGGGGTTTGTCTTTTAGTAAAATCATCAAAACTGAAACAGGCTTTCACGAATGCCCCAAATGTTGTCCGAACATGTTGGACGTGCTAAGACCATTTCTGAAAATAAACCTTATACTTCTGAACATGGGCGTCGAAAGGTAGGGGGGCCTTTCCCCACTGAGTTTTGAAAATTTCATCAAAAAAAGGTTGTTTTCTTAGTTTCGCGTGGGAAAAAACAAATTTCACCACTTTTGGCCCCCTCCCCTAGAAAAATTTTGGAAAAAAACCCTAGTGCCCCCTGGAAAAAATCCGACGCCCATGCTTCTGAACCAGAGTGCATATGTTCTATCAGTAGCATGTCCAGAAGGATACAAACATCTTAAACAGCATACATCTTAAACAGAAAAAGGCTTCTCAGGCTAAGTCATAATGACGTGAAAAACAGACTCAATATTAAATTGCAGATACTTTTGAACAGAAAGTAAAATTGGTAGAAAGTTTGTCAAGATATTTTCTTCTGCAATCTTATTCCGTAGCTTGGCTCCTCTGTAAACTGAGGTGTGTTGCTTCTTGGCTGTTTTGTAGAGAGGTATTTGCACACGGAACAGGACTTTACGGTCTGGCCGATTCGGTTTGGCCAATTCGGTCTGGCCGTTTTGGTCTGAGCCGTTTTGGTCTGAGCCGTTTCGGTCACGGGACATTTTGGTCACGACATTTCTGTTCATAAACAACTTATTACATTCGTTTATTTAAATGATTATAGGCAGGCGAAATGTCACTATAGCTGGTGTTATACCAACTCCCTTTGAGCAGTCATGATTGCGATTTAATCTGAATTGTAATTATGACTTTGAAAAATTTGTATTTGATTGCAAAATGTCGATAATGGTTTAATTTGCTTGCTGATTATAATGAAAATCATGTGTTGATGCTGATGAACTGTTGGATCTTGGATCGTGTTTGTAGTTTTTTAAATAAAACTCCTCGTTGATTTCAGTATGTTTGCATTAAAATGTGAACATGTAAGATTTCTGCAAGATTTCATAGTCTGACAGAAATGTCCCCAGACCGAAACGGCCCAGACCGAAACGGTGCAGACCGAAACGGCTCAGACCGAATCGACCAGACCGAAAAGTCGCGTACCCATTTGCATGGGATATTTTGCTTATAGCGGGTGCCTATGTCATGACTGAATAACTACACAATCTTGTGTGATAGAAGCGGGAAGTATTTTGTCGGTTATTTTGAACACACTGTTTGTCATGTTTGCTAATTTGAAATATTTACGGTAAATGATGTAGTTCTTTTATGGAATACTCTCTTCAATTTTGCTAAGAAATCTTATAGTTCTCTATTATTTAGATTTTTGTGTTAACTAAAACAGTTGAAAAATATACTGATCACAATATCTTGACATCTAGAAAAAGCAGTAATTTAAACAAGTTGTCGTTTATTAGCAACTAGTTTTACTACATGTGCCTTTTTAGTTTACGATTTTAGATTGATATAAATAAAAACTCGCAGGTATTCCACTTAGTGTCTTCATTATGTTTTGTTACCGCATAATAGTTTTATTACCTGAGTTTTAGCTATTTCAGAATAAAAGTGTGAGGTTCGTTTTTGGAAAATAGTTTTTAATTTGTTCGTTACCACCCACTTTTTAATATAAGCAAGTTCTTTATCAACTGATGCTTCTAGATCTTTTAAGTGTTTGCTAGACAGCAACCGAATTGTGTCATAAGCAAAAAGGAAGTAGATGCGCATGGCAAAGGAAGTAGATGCGCATGGCAAAGGAAGTAGATGCGCATGGCAAATCGTTAATACAAAGTAAGAACAAAACTAGACTAATGGCGGAACCATGAGGAAGTCCACGTGTATAAGATAAATTATAGTGAATTTAGAGTTTTCTGGTATAGGGCAGTTCACCCAAGATGAGGATGAACTCAAACAAGACCATTTAAAATAAGCATCCCTTTTTCACGTGACAATGCCACCTTCGCTTTAAACAGTTTGAACCATAATATAAATCACAACAAGTATGTAACTTTCATATGTTTATAACTTGTACAAATGTTTAACTCCATCATTTTGAATGAATGAATGAGTGAACAAATGAACAGTTTTTCACTAATAATGAGTTTGTTTCAATACGTCAACGTTCAGACACGTAAACAGATAAATTACAATCCTGACGCAGTGTGACGCAATAAAAGGCCACCAAAGTTGAACTCCACCTGCGGTTGTTCGTATCCATCTGTTTTAAGACCTGCCATCCTATGATCACTTCCGTTACAACATGCTTCAATTAACAGTGCTTGCATACTACCTGTTTCCATCAGTCACAGTGTGTCGCACAGGTCATCTTGCTGGACTGCTTCAAAATGAATTTTTGTTTCTCGTAGATAACACTACAACAGTGCACATTCTACAGCATTGTATTTTCTGTCTATAGCTGTTTGTATCTGCATACGCACTGTTATACAGCTTAAAATCCAAAAAAGTTGACATAAAACATGAAAGTACAGTATGAAAAAAACTCAGGTTTCAATAATTAAACATTGTATGTGTGGGCTAAAGTTTTGCCCTTCCAACTTCGAAAATGCTTCTGGTCAATACATTTTTATCGCTTTTGGATTGACAATCTCCAATCAGCTCCAATTTTTATAATAGGTGCTAAATGAACAATATGGTGTCAACAATATGACTATCAGCATTGTATGCGATCTAAATTGCACTCTCTGTGGGTTATTAAGCAACCATGCCTTTTTGACTAAAACATGACATTTGGTTCACCAACGTTTCATTTAGTTTTATGCTATTAATTATTTTTTATTACACGATAGGAAATTGTTGCAGCAAAATAACTTTAGGTCTGGTGCATAAAAATCTGCACAAAAACAAATCCAGCAAATCGTGCAGGAAAAAAATCAGAATCGATGCATTTTCACATCCGTTAAATCCAAACACTGGACGATAAACTGCCGTTCCCGAACATTTCAAATATTGAACCTCACAACACAAAAACGCAGTTTGTTGGGAGAAAAACTTCATAAAAGTAGTAGAATTGTTTTGTCAAACAAAACGTGATTGAAGTTTTTATTGGGTATTCTATTGGCTAAAATATGCTGTGCCAGGTACAAAGTATGTTAATAAGTGAGTGAAAAATAAAGTTGTGGGGCAAAATGTAATTTTAAGAAGAAACATCAACTTCTGAGCAAAATTCTTTTTCGAGGAAAATTGTTGTTTAATGAGAAGAAATGTCTTTCCTTCCAGTCATCAGTCTTCATCATTTTTTCACAAACCCAACTTTCTGCATCAACGAAGGTCATTTTTCTCACAGGGGCTCGTTTGCCTGTTGTGAGCCTCCCTTGATCCAAGCGCAATATCAAAGTAAGACCTATTTGCGATAAAAAGTCTTGTTTCTACAACGATACATTCTCGTGTGTTATGGGAAGAAAGTTTACAATGGAAATGAGATGCAAGCAAATGTAGATTATTTCTTGAAAGGCGAGCAAGCTCCGTGGCCGTGCTATGAAATCTCATTTTTGAAAAGCAAGTGCATCGTGTTTTTTTACCCACTGATCTTAATTTTCTACACATGGCTAATCTTGAGGTGGAAGGCTCCACAAATTTTTTTGGAAATATTTTCATCGTTAGGGGCTGCGTATGTGTAGTCGAAGCTGTTTAGCTTTGTTTCCCTTAACCAGCGAAATGAAATCACTTACAAAACAACAATGTAACGAATAAGTCACCAACGGCAGGTCTATTCGACAACTGGCTGGTTATGCAACAGCACGCCACTTCTTCGTTTGTGTGTACTTGGGCATGCGCGGGTTCAAGCGGAAGCGACATCCTACATTACGTCACAAAGCCTTGTTTGCCTTGACGTCGACTCAGGTCAGGTTCTGTAACGCCCCCCACTGGTCATTGCCTTTTGAAGGTCGGGTGTATTTGCGCATGACTGAAGTTCACTTCGCCGTGCTACCGCCGCAATGTTTTGCACAAGGTGGGGTTTCGCTGTTGCCAACTTTTTCCAACCTCGATGTGTGCTCAACGCTTATTGTTCGGTCCTTCAGTGCATCGAATAAGTGTTTATCAGAACCACTGGGAGATTCACGGCTGGTTGCTGAATTGTGGTATGAAAGATTTCGAAATGTGTTTTTCTTCAACTCATCTCTATAAAATGAGGATTCAAAACTGATTTTAAAGTCTCATTACGTGTACTTTTTTTCCACAAGCTTTAATGCGTCGCTTCCACATTAGGATGGTAGAATTTCCAGCCTTCACATGTTCCAGTAACAAAAGCAATTTCCCACGAAACGTTCCAAATCAAAACACTGACAGCGGAAAACGACAAAATATAACACAACAACGCAAAGCACAAAATAATCATGATAAAAAGTACAAAAAAAAACAAAACACAATAGACATCAACATAACGCAGATGATGGCGGGCAAGCAATGGGTGAAAAATTGAGGCATGCACAGATGAGCAGGTGAGGCAAGCATGCAGGTGAAGGAAGCGAGCAGCAATAATGGTTATGAGGCAGAGAGCAAGGCATTTTAATACAACATTTCATTACAAAAACAAGTAGCACGAGCATAAAACAATGTTTATCCATACAAATCGTGAAGAAATGTAAGTTTACCCACAGACCATATTGGGGTTGGTTGCATGGATGAGTTGTTCCCAACCAGATGCATGGGGTATGAACACGTTGCAGTATTATTAGCAGTAAACATTATTTATTCCAATAAGTGTTAGGTACATGAAAAACAAAATATTTTTGGTAAGTTGGAGAAGTATTTAGTTCTAAGGCAGGGTTTTTTTAAGGCTTTCTAGGGGCCCGATTCGGGTCCCAAGAATTGAAAATCGGGTCCCTAGAATCAGCGAGAATTGTCATCGCGTCCCTAGAATCAGAGAAAAAGGGTCCCTACAGGTCCATACTGGGTACCTAACATTTTCCTTAAAAAAACTTGTTCTAAGGTATAGTTTCACAGTACGTCACAACTTATCTATGTGAACTAGCTACTTATTTCACAAATGTGACAGCGGAAAACTGATGAAATGACAGCGACAGTCACAGTTTAGCAATTAAATGAAAAATGTTTTTGTAAAATGTTATGTTGCACTCTATTCAAACAGTTTTAAACATTTTGCAGCAAACATTTACTTTCCGCTTGTTTCGGGTCCGTCCGTTGTTACTCAGGTCTAAGTCATTTTGATTTGCCTTTTGACGGCTTCGGCCTCACTATACTTTCTTTCATTTCTTTTGTTTGTATTTTCATTACGGAAGGTATTGCTTTCATTCATTTCCTTACTTGTGTAGTGGCTGGATCAAGGTGAAACTTGATTTTCTGTCCACTCCTTTCGCAGCGCCTTCTCTGTCGTCTTTCTTTTTTAGTGCCTTGTTCTCCCGGACATTGCTCCGGTATTTCGGTTGTTTGTGGTAATTGCTCGTAGTTTTGATTTTGGCTGTGCTACTTTCGTCAGCTGTAGGGTTCTGCCTGTGTGTAAATGCGTGGCAAGTACTTCTTTTATGTACTGTATTTCAGATAGGGCTTCAAATTAATAGTCCTAGTACGTGTACCTAAAACCAGTGGTGTAACGCCAAAAACAAATGTGGGGGTAGCATTATTGAAAAGCACGGCGTGAATTCAAGATAACTGAGAAACTTTTATGTTGAAAGTTTGACAAACAATGAGAGCAAAAGCGTCAAATTTTGATGGTTTATCCAAAATGTAAGTGGGACACCGTTCTCCTTTAACTACCGCACTGAGACTACTAACAAGCAGAACGCCTCGAAGACTGTCATCTTATAACAACATGACTATCACAATTCACACCATTCATTGGACGTTCTAGCAGAGTGTGGGGATTAAGTTCAGACTGGCTTGATGATTTTTAAAATGTTTTTGTTTTTCATCATAACAGTTAAAATTTTTTTCCGTTGAAGTTACAATATCAGCATTTCAGTCAGTGGTGTAAGACAGCCCAAAAATTTTTTTGGGGCAAAATGTTTGATTTTAGGTGACCAACAGTATTTTTGTTTGGGACGCCGCTTCTCAAAGGAAAAATTGACCAGATATGCTAAAAATTTGGGGGTATGGCCCCTGCCTACGCCTATGTTTTCAGTTCAGTTTCGCTTATACTCGCTTTTTGTATTCCGTTCAGAGCGTCACGAGTGGTCTGCGGCTCCCATCTCCACTCGCTTGCGCCGGGCCCATGCGGCAGCAACTTTCGCAGTGAATGCTGCATAAATTGATGGCGAGTCAATGGAAAATATCAGCATTTCGTTTGTGAAAACAATGCCCATAAGCAACCTGAGTAATACAGGCAGAATGACACTAACAGTAATGCTTCAAGTATCATGGGTTTAAGTGTTTTTAAGTTTTCATTCGGGTCAATAACGACCCATTCAAGCATATAAAGGTTAAAAGATTAGAGGTTCAACAAATGAGAAAATAAGATACTGGGATACACGCCAAACTACGTCAGAGGACCCTTAAAATCATAACTTGCATGAATATAAAAGCAGCCTTTCAAGTTTTAGCGGCACTAGGCACAATTCTCTTGATACTTTCTTTTACATTTCTTGGTCGTTCTGTCGCGGACTAAGATCCGATACAGGTGTGAGGCTTGCAGTTCTCCATTAAAGAAAAGGCTGTTGTTACACTTGCAATACACGTTTTCTATTTTACTCAAATGGTAAAATCACGTGTGACCAATACCGTGTCAACAAGTTTTTCAAGACATAATACTGCATCTCGTAGTATGCTCACGATGAACTGTGATGAACTAATTTTGCGAAAACGTTAAAAGAATTAAATTTGCTGCAATTTGTGGTTGTTGACAATCTGGTCGGATGCAAACCAAGCTTTTCTGCTCCGACTGGCATTGATTTTCGTTTGTTATTGAATTCAAACCGTTACGCCAGCAAATCTTATTTACCAGAGTATTCTCAAAGTTTCATTTTAACAAACGCCATGAGCAGGCGGACAGGCTCGCTGAAAATGTTTTGTTGGAAAACAGTGTCAGCTGATTGCAACGATGCACCCCGAGGGCAGCATTTCTGCTGATTGATTATGGCTGAACCTGACTGATTTTACAGTGAATGTGATTCGCGGAAAAATTGCAAGTTCAAGTAATTTGGTGTGGTATTCCCGAGTGTGGAAGGCAGAAGAAGGAGATTGATACATGGATTCAGTGGTGTAGGAGTAAGGGTGCAAGCGCATCCCCAAAACTTTTGGTTTTTGAAAAATTTGGACAAAATCTCAAAAAATTGGGCAAAAAATCTTGGACATTTTTTTGCCAATAATAATGAAATTATAATTATTTGTTGGTCCGTAGCCACCGGCAAGGCCGGCCCTATCAGATGTGGAGCCCAATGCAAGACCTGGGCGCGGGAGCCAATGCAAGACCTAAGCGCGAGGCCCCTCTGAGCAGTGATTTTATGACGTCATCATGTTCAGTCAACCGTGTTACGATCGTGGTTGAGCGCAAATATGCAGCACAGCACTAACACGAGAATTGAGCACGTTTGCTAACGTTCGAGAAGAAATTCGCTAGTTCAGACTAGAGCGTTCTTTGTTAACAATGAAATTTATATGGCGTTTCTACTGAATTATCAAGCGCAAGGTGTATCTGGCAAAATAAATAATCTACCCAAACATCATGACGCGGGGCCCCAGAGGCGCGGGGCCCAATGCAGCTGCATCGGTTGCATCGGCTTGAGGCCGGCCCTGGCCACCGGGGAGACATTCGGAGGCAGATTCCCCCCAATCTTTTTGTGCCCCTCCAAATTTTGTTGTGCCCAGTAAAATTTGTTCTAAACATACAATAAAAGCAAAATTTTTGCCCCCTAAAATGTATTTGACCCTAAACCTTAAACCTGCATACGGGCCTGGATTTTTTTAAATTTTATCGTCGATGTGAACATGGCTACTAGCTCGTTTAACTGAACCAATTGACATCAGTTGTCAAATACTTGAGTTAAAACCATTTTTGGTCCGCATTTAAAAGCACAAACCGCAAAGCACTGATCATAACTTCAGTCACAGCAAGTGGTAACTCCAGCTTATGCTCACGTGGTGCTAAAGTTTCTTCATTCAGTCAGTAGTACCAGATGTCAGTGTGTTCCGCCGGTAAAGTGAACCTGTGGTGTGGAGAGGTGGCAAACTACTACAAGACGGAAATTCAGTTGGTTTTGCAAACTATACAGTGAGCGCTTCTTAGCCCAAATTCGGCGCATTGGGCCGATCACCAATGGAATGCGGAGTGGTAAGACTCCGCACTTTCATCCCCGACACCGGCACCCACCCTCCCGGAATGACCTTCCCAAGAATAGCG